>FTAI01001648.1_pt1 | contig 14816 bp, 12 predicted proteins | sample 1638941 | NCBI WGS metagenome assembly FTAI01 (sample SAMEA3914813, study PRJEB12502) | metagenome | biome: forest; material: soil | place: Canada | collected 2011-07-07 | depth 0.3 m | reverse complement strand
GGTTCTGAACCGCGTTCGCCACCCGACCTTCCCCAAGACGATCTGCGGCGTGGTCTATCAGGGCGCGGCGTCGGGGCACTGCCAGTTCAGCTTCATCTGCGACGGGGCCATGCGGCGCACGCGGGTCCCGACCGTGTGGGAAAGCTCCCGCCGGGTCGCCGTCAAGGCGCTGGGCGGCTACGTGATGGCCGAGGCCGGCGAGGCGGTCAGCTTCCACGCCGCCTATCTGGGCCGGCTGTGGAGCGGCTTGCAGCCTGTCGGCCGGATCGGCGCACACCTGTTCTACCGCCTCGGTCCCCATGGGGGAGGCGGCTTCCAGAACGGGGTCTATGCGGTGGATCACCAGGGTGCGCCGGACTCGCCCGCGCCGGCGGACCGGCCGCTCTATGCAGACGCCTCTGCCTCGCCAGACAGCGGCGCCGCTCACCTGGCCAGCGTGACCACGACTCGAGACGCGGCGTCGGCCGGTCAGCCGGCGGTGGCGCTCGTCCCGGTGACGACGTCCAAGCCGTCCGCGGAGCCGGCCGCCAAGCCGCAGCCGGCGCCGGCCCCGACGGCCGCTGGGGCATCGTAGGATCAAGGCGCGTGGCGGAGTGGCGGCCTTGCGGCCCCCTCCGTCACGTCTCGCTGCGCGAGCCGCGCCACCTTCCCCCCTCCGGGCTTGCATGGGTGGAGAGAACGTTGACATCGGGGCGTCTGGCGCCAGCGGCGATTGCCTTGGCGCGGCCCGGGAGCATCATGCGCGCCTCGACAGGGGAATCGCATGTCCGACAAGTCGCACGATGAACTGGCGCAGGAGCTGCTGGGACAGCCCTTCGAGAGGCTGAGCGATGTCCAGAAGAGCGTCATCGACCTGATCGCCTGCGAGTCGCCCACCGGCGCACACCCGCACCTGGCGCCGGACGACCGCACGTTCTGGGAGCGGCTGGCCGATCACGTGGCGGCGATCGGCGGCTCCTGGAGCTTCATCTTCGGCTTCTTCATCTTCCTGATGGTGTGGCTCGGATGGAACGTCGTCACTCAGCATTTCCGGCTGGCCTTCGACATCTACCCCTTCATCTTCCTCAACCTGATCCTATCAATGTTGGCGGCGATCCAGGCGCCGGTGATCATGATGAGCCAGAATCGGGCGGCGGCGAAGGACCGGGAGGCGGCGGAGCATGACTCGGTGGTGAACCTGCGGGCTGAGCTGGAGATCCTGCAACTGCACCGCAAGATGGACCACATGCGCGAACAGCAACTGGAAGAGCTGATCCGCGGCCAGGGCGAGACGCTGGAGTTGCTGCGCGGCCAGGTCGCGGCGCTGAGCGAAAAGCTCGCCGAGGAAGAGATCTGAGGCTTTGGTTGGCCCTTTCTTTCCCTAGCGAAGCTTGGGGGAATTGGATTGGCGCGCCAGCGGCGCTGCCCGCCCCTCTGTCCCCAACTCCTACGCCAGCACCATGCCCACCGCCGCGAGGGCCATCAGCAGGGTGGCGGCCCAGCCGAGGATCTGCAGCCAGATCGGCGCGGTGAAGGCCCCCATGATGGCCTTGCGCGAAACGACGAGCATGGTCACCGCCATGATCGGCGCGGCCACGAAGCCGTTGATGACGGCCGCCCAGACCAGGGCCCGGATCGGGTCGAATCCGGAGAAGACCAGGGCCAGGCCGCCCAGGGTGGCAAGGGCGATGATGGCGTAGAAGCCGCGCGCCTCGTTGACCTTGCGGTTCAGACCGCGCGGCCAGTCGCGGGCTTCGGCGACGGCGTAGGCCGCCGAGCCGGCCAGGACGGGCACCGCCAGCAAGCCGGTGCCGATGACGCCCAGGGCGAAGAGGGCGAAGGCCAGGGGGCCGGCGATAGGCTTCAGCGCCGAGGCGGCCTGGGCGGTCGTGTCGATGGTGGTGACGCCGTGGGCGTGCAAGGTCAGCGCCGTGGTCAGGATGATGAAGAAGGCCACCAGGTTGGAGACGGCCATGCCGATCCAAGTGTCCTCGGTGATGCGCAACAGCTCCTTGGGCGCCTCCTCCGGGGCGGCCTTGAGGGCGTGCCGGTCGCCGTCGGCGTCGAGCTCCTCGACCTCCTGGGAGCACTGCCAGAAGAACAGGTAGGGGCTGATGGTGGTGCCGAAGATGGCGACGATCATCATCAGGCTGGCGCGGCTGAGGTCAAAATGGGGGAGCAGGGCGCTGCGAGCCACCTCGCCCCAGGGCGCCTTCACGGTGAAGACGATGGCGACGTAGGACAACAGCGCCAGGGTCAGCCACTTCAGGATCGCCGAATAGTTTCGGTAGTTGAGGAACACCTCCAGCACCAGGCACAGCACCCCGAAGGCGATGGTGTAGGCGGTGACGCCCGCCTTGGGCAGCAGCAGGCCCGCGGCCTCGCCCATGGCGGCGACGTCGGCGGCGATGTTGATGGTGTTGGCCGCCACCAGCAGCAGCAACAGGATGGTGAGCAGCCAGCGCGGGAACACCAGGCGAATGTTGGCCGCCAGGCCCTGGCCGGTGACGCGGCCGATCTCGGCCACCACCTGCTGGAATCCGGCCATCAGGGGATAGGTGATGACCACCGTCCACAACAGGCCCAGGCCGAACTGCGCGCCGGCCTGGGAGTAGGTGGCGATGCCGCTGGGGTCGTCGTCGGCGGCGCCGGTGATCAAGCCCGGACCGAGGTTCTTCCACGCCTCGACGGCGCGGGACCGCCAGCGGGGCTGGTTCACGCGGCGGCTTTGGCCGAGGCGCGGGCGGCGCGGCGGAACGCCTGGGGGGGCTGGCCGAAGGCGCGGAGGAAGGCGCGGCGCATGCGGTCGGGATCTCCAAATCCGGTCAGGCTTGCAACTTGGTCGACGCTATCGCCGTCGGCGTCAAGGCGGGCGCGGGCGGCGTCCAGGCGAAGCCGCTCGACCGCCTTGGCCGGGGTCACGCCGGTCTCGGCGGCGAAAGCCCTGGCGAAGTTGCGCGCACTCATGGCCGCCACGTCGGCGAGCTGTTCGACGCTGAGGGGCTCGGTGAGGTGCTCGCGCGCCCAGGCCAGGACGCCGGCGAAGCGGCCCTGGGGGCGCTCGATGTCCAGCAGGGCGGAGAACTGCGACTGGCCGCCGGGGCGGCGGTGATAGACCACCAGCTGTTGGGCGGTGCGGCGGGCGACCTCCTCGCCCAGGTCCTCGGCGATCAGGGCCAGGGCCAGGTCGATGCCAGCGGTGATCCCGGCCGAGGTCCAGACCGGACCGTCCTGGACGAAGATGCGGTCGGGCTCCAGGCGGATGGCGGGAAAGCGGCGGGCGAAGTCGGCGGTGCGCGCCCAGTGGGTGGTGGCCCGCCGCCCGTCCAGCAGGCCGGCGGCGGCGAGCACATAGGCGCCCGAGCAGACGCTGGTGACGCGCCGGGCGTGGCGGCCGGCGGCCCGCACATACTCTAGAAGGGCGGAGTCCTCGGTGGCCGCCCGCGTGCCCTCGCCGCCGGCCACGACCAGGGTGTCGAGATCCTCAACTGGCGACAGGGGGCCGGCGGCAAGAAACGCCCCGCAGGTGGTGGCCACCAGGCCCGGGTCGGCGGCCATCAGGCTCAGGCGATAGGCGTCCGGCCGGTCGCGCGCGGCGATCTCGAAGGCTGCGAGGGGGCCGGCGGCGTCGAGGACCTGGACGCCCGGGAAGATCAGGAAGCCGATGGCGCGGGGCATGGCGGCAGGCCTTGGCTGGATTTGCTGGAACTATGTCATTTCCGCCAAGACGTATCGGGCGCACTGTCTGGCGTCAACCGCGCCAAGGGAGGGACCCCATGCCCACGCAGCCGAACCTGACCATCGTCTTCGCCCTGTATCCTGGGGTCACGCACCTGGACTTCACCGGTCCGCACCAGTTCCTGTCGCGCCTGCCCGGCGTCCGGGTGATCGCCGCCAGCGCGGCAGGGCAGCCGATCGAGGCTGATCATCTGACGTTCGCGAACCTAGCGCGCCTGGACGCCATCGAGGCTTGTGACGTGATCTGCGTGCCCGGCGGCTTCGGCTGCACCGACGCCATGAACGACGAGGCGTTCATGCGCGAGGTCCGGCGGCTGGCGGAGGGCGCGACCTATGTCACCTCGGTGTGCACCGGCTCGCTGATCCTGGGCGCGGCGGGGCTGCTGAAGGGAAGGCGGGCGGCGTGCCACTGGGCCTGGCGGCAGCTGCTGCCGATGTTCGGCGCCATCCCGGACGAGGGCCGCGTGGTGCGCGACGGCAATATCATCACCGGCGGCGGGGTGACCGCGGGCATCGACTTCGCCCTGACCCTGGCGGCGGAGATCGCCGGGCCGCAGGTGGCGCAGAGCATCCAGCTGGGCCTCGAATACGCCCCCGCGCCGCCCTTCAACGCCGGCCGGCCCGAGACGGCGCCGCCGGAGGTGCTGGAAGGGTTCAAGGCGCGCATGGCGGGGTTGCTCTGGGAACGACAGGCAGCGGTGGAACGGGCGGCCGCGCGTCTGATGGCGGGGGCGTGATGGACCAGTTGGGCAGGGCGTAACCCCCTCACCCTTCCACCGCTCCGCGGCGGGCCCCTCCCTCTTCCTACGGAAGGTGTCCCCAACTCTTTGCCCGTCTCCCGGAAGGAAAAGGAGGGGCCCGCTGCCGAAAGCAGTGGGAGGATGAGGGGATCAGGCCGCGCCGATCTTGCTCAGGCTGCGTCCAGGCCGATGTCGAAGTTAGGGGCTGAGTGGGTCAGCGCGCCGACGCTGATCAGGTCGACGCCGGTCTGGGCGATGGCGCGGACGGTGGAGAGGTTGATGCCGCCGGAAGCTTCCAGCACCGCCTTGCCGGCCACGAGGTCCACGGCGCGGCGCAGGTCACCTAAGGCGAAGTTGTCCAGCATGATCACGTCGGGGGCATAGGGCAGGGCCTCGCGCAACTGGTCCAGGCTGTCCACCTCGACCTCGATCTTGACCATGTGGCCGGCGCGAGCCTTGGCGCGTTCGAGGGCCGGGCCGACCCCGCCGCAGGCGGCGACGTGGTTGTCCTTGATCAGGATGGCGTCATCCAGGCCGAAGCGGTGGTTGGCGCCGCCGCCGCAGCGCACCGCGTATTTCTCCAGGGCGCGCAGGCCCGGCGTGGTCTTGCGGGTGTCGATGATGCGGGCCGACGTGCCGGCGATCTCGGCGACATAGACGGCGGTCAGGGTGGCGATGCCGCTGAGGCGGCCCATCAGGTTCAGGGCCACGCGCTCGGCCGACAGGAATGCGCGGGCGTTGGCCTCGGCCCGGGCGATCACCGTTCCGGGCTGAACGGCGGATCCGTCGCCGGCGACGCGCTCGAAGCGGGCGGTGGGGTCGAGGGCGGCCAGGGCCAGACGGGCGCAGGCGGTCCCGCAGACCACGCCGGCGCCGCGGGCGGCGAAGTTGGCGGCGAAGCGCGCCTGCGCCGAGATGCAGGCCTCCGAGGTGATGTCGCCGGCCCGGCCGAGGTCCTCGGCCAGGGCGGCGCGGACGATGGGCTCGATCAAGACGTCGGGCAGGACGTCGGGCAGCGGCGCTGTATCGTTCACGCGGCGCGCTCATGGCGGCTGTCGGCGGGGGCGCGGACGAGGCGGGTGTGCCAGGCGTCGGCGGCGGTGGAGGGAAAGTCGGCGCGGAAGTGGCCGCCGCGGCTCTCCCTGCGGGCCAGGGCGGCGTCGACCACCAGGCGGGCTGCGACCAGCGGCAGGGCGCGGCCGTGGGCGGCCTCCAGCGCGTCGAGCCAGCCGGCCAGGTGCGTGAGGCCGCGCGCGTCCCGCACCACGCCGGCCTCGCGGCTCATGCCGGCGCGCAAGGCGGCGACGGCGGCGTCTGGCAGGTCCGGGGCGGTCCAGGCGCGCAGGGTGGTGGTGCAGGGCGCGGCCTCGTCACGGGCGGCCTGGCCGGCGCGGGTCCCGAAGACGGCGGCTTCCAGCAGGGAGTTGGAGGCCAGGCGATTGGCGCCGTGGACGCCGGTGGAGGCGCACTCGCCGGCGGCGAACAGGCCCGGCAGGGTCGAACGGCCGTGAGCGTCGGTCCCGATCCCGCCCATGTGGTAGTGCGCCGCTGCAGCGACGGGGATCGGCTGGAGGCGGGGATCGACGCCGGCGCCCATGCAGGCGGCGAAGACGGCGGGGAATTCGTGCGGGAAGGCCGCTCCCACCGCCGCGCGGGCGTCCAGGAAGGCGCCGCGGCCGGCGCTCCGCTCGGTCTCTATGGCGCGGGCGACGACGTCGCGGGGGGCCAGTTCGGCGGCGGGGTGGTAGCCGGCCATGAAGGCGCGGCCGTGACCGTCCACCAGCTTGGCGCCCTCGCCGCGCAGGGCCTCGGTGGCCAGCGGCGCGGGATCGGCGCCGATGTCGATGGCGGTGGGGTGAAACTGGACGAACTCGGGATCGACGATCTGGGCCCCGGCCAGGGCGGCCAGGGCCAGGCCCTCGCCGCGGACCTGGGTCGGATTGGTGGTGACGGCGTAGAGGCCGCCCAGGCCGCCGGTCGCCAGGATCACGGCGGCGCCGGTGATCTCGGTCCTCCGGCCGGCGACGTCGGCCAGCACGCCGCGGACGCGGCCGGTGATGTCCATCAGCAGCGCCAGGGCGCGGACGCGCTCGCGGATCTGGATGTGGGCGCTGGCCCGCGCCTTGGCGCAAACCGCCAGCATGATGGCGCGGCCGGCGCCGTCGCCGCCGACGCGGGCGACGCGGGGGCGGGAGTGGGCGGCCTCCAGGCTCTGCATGAAGCCGCCGTCCGCATCGCGGTCGAAAGGCGCGCCGAGATCCGCCAGCCGGCGGAGGGCCGCTGGACCCTCGCGGGTGAGGATGTCGACGGCCTGCGGCTCGCAGAGGCCGGCGCCGGCGGCCAGGGTGTCGGCGGCGTGGAGGGCGGGGGTGTCGTCGTCGGCCATGGCCACGGCGATGCCGCCCTGGGCCCAGGCGGAGGAGCAGCCTTCGTTCAGCGCCGCGGCGCTGAGCACGAGCGCGGGGCGGGGGGCGGCGGCCAGGGCGGCGGAGAGGCCGGCGAGGCCGGCCCCAACGACGATGACGCCGTCATGATGGAAGTGGTCGGTCATGGCTGACCTCAGATGAGTTCGACGTCAACGTGGTGGCGGGCCTTGACCAGGTCGTAGCGGGCCGGGCGCGCGGGCGGGGGCAGGTCGATCATCCGCTGGACGGCGGCGCGGGCGCGTTCTGCGATCACCGGATCGATCGTGACCTCATGACGGCCGTAGACCAGGGCGTCGTAGATGTTCTCCAGGGTGATCCGCTTCATGTGCGGGCAGAGGTTGCAGGGGCGCACGAACTCCGTGTCCGGCGCATCGCCGGCGACGTTGTCGGCCATGGAGCATTCGGTGATCAGCACCACGCGCTTGGGCTTGCGCTGCAGGACATAGTCGTTCATCGCCGCGGTGGAGCCGGCGAAGTCGGCGGCCTCGATGACCTCGGTGGGGCACTCGGGGTGGGCCAGGATTTCGGCGTCCGGCCAGGCTTCGCGCAGTTCACGGATGTCGTCGGCGGTGAACTGTTCGTGCACCTCGCAGCGGCCCTGCCAGGCGATGATCCTGATGTCGGTCTGGCGGGCGACGTTGCGGGCCAGGAACTCGTCGGGCAGCAGGATGACGCGGTCGACACCCCACTGGCGGGCGACTTCCTCGACCACCTGGACGGCGTTGGCGCTGGTGCAGCAGATGTCGGTCTCGGCCTTCACCTCGGCGGTCGTGTTCACATAGGTGACCACCGGCAGGCCCGGATAGCGGGCCTTGATCAGGCGCACGTCGGCGGCGGTGATCGAGGCGGCCAGGGAGCAGCCGGCGCGAAGATCGGGGATCAGAACGGTCTTGTCGGGGCAGAGCACCTTGGAGGTCTCGGCCATGAAGTGGACGCCGGCCTGGACGATGATCCTGGCGTCGGAGCGGGCCGCCTCGCGGGCCAGGCCCAAGCTGTCGCCGACGAAGTCGCCGACGCCGTGGAAGATCTCCGGGGTCATGTAGTTGTGCGCCAGGATGACGGCGTTCTTCTGCTTTTTCAGGCGGTTGATCTCGGCGATCAGGGGGGCCTGTGCGCGCCATTCCATGGGCGTGATACGGGTCTTGACCTTGTCCCAGAAGGGCGCGGTGGCGGCTTCCACCTCGGGCGTGAAAGCGAAGGCGGCGGCTCCGTCAGCCATGGGATCCTCCTTATGCTCAACTTGAGCATTTCATGGCTATCAAAAAACGCCGGGCCGCCATGAACGACCGTCGGCGTCGTCACTTATGCTAGACATGAGCAAAAGCGACACTGGTCATATAGACCTGCGTTCGGCCGAGGAAAACCCCTCCGGGCCTGGAAAAGCGAAATCGTGATCGGGTGACCGAAGGGCAGGTTGGGGGACAAGAGCGTTGAGCACACACACCGTCACCCCCGGGGCGACCCCGGCGCTAACCTGCGCTTCGGTCGGGGTGACGAGAGGGGAGGGCGCCGCACCGCCGCCTCGCTCACCCCACCGCCGCCAGGGTGCTGGCCAGGGTGTCCAGGGGGAAGGGTTTCTTGAGCATGGGCCAGGGGGCGTCCTCGGCCAGGCCGATGGCCTCGCCGATGTAGCCGGACATCAGGACCACGGGCAGGCCCGGTCTCCTGCGGCTGATCTCCCGCGCCAGGTCCAGGCCGTTGCATTCGCCCGGCATCATGACGTCGGTGAGGACAAGACCGATGTCGGGATGGTCGGAAAGTACGTCCAGCGCCGCCGCGCCGCTGGAGGCGCGCAGAACGTGGTGTCCCAGTTCCGCCAACATGGCGGACACCAGGTCGCCCACCTGCAGGTCGTCTTCCACGAGCAGGACATTCAGGGCGCGGCCCCTGCCGGTTTCAAGGTCGTTGGCGGCCGCCCGCGGTTCTGGGATACCGGCCATCAGGGGCAGCAACAGGCTGACGACGGCGCCTTCATCCGGCCGGCTCTCGATGCGCGCGATCCCGCCGCTCTGACGGGCGAAGCCATAGACCTGGGAGAGGCCCAGGCCGGCCCCCTTGCCGACGGCCTTGGTGGTGAAGAACGGCTCGAAGGCCTGGGACAGCACCTCCGGCGCCATGCCTGGCCCGGTGTCCTGCACGGCCACTCGCAGGTACTCCCCAGGCGGCGTCTCGCCGACAGCGGTCTTCAGCGTCTCGCGCGCGGTGCTGACCTTGATGACGCCCTGGGGGCCTATGGCGTCGCGGGCGTTGACGACCAGATTGAGGACCGCCGCTTCGAACTGGGCCACGTCCAGCCGCGCGCAGGCGCCGAGGGCGTCCAGGATGAAGTCGAGACGGACGTTTTCGCCCACGGCCCGTCGCAGGATCGGCTCGGCTTCGCGCAGGACGGCATCGACCTCGGCGATCTCGGGGCGCAGGGGCTGGCGGCGCGAGAACGCCAGAAGCTGCTGGTTCAGCCGTTCGCCGCGACGGGCGGCGGCGTTGGCGGCCTCGATCAGGCGCTGGCGGCGCTGGGCGTCCGCGGGGTGGCGCTCCAGGATGTCCAGCGCGCCGATGATGATGGTCAGCAGGTTGTTGAAGTCGTGCGCCACGCCGCCGGTCAGCCGGCCGACGGCTTCCAGGCGCTGGGACTGGGCCAGGGCGGCCTGGGCGTGGTCGCGCTCCTCAAGGGCGGCGGCGACGCGCTCGTGCAGCAGATCGTTGATGCGCAGCAGGTCGCCTTCGGCCTGTTTGACGTCGGTGACATCGAAGGCGATGCCGATGTAGCCGCCGAAGGCGCCCCCCGGCCCGAAGCGCGGCTTGGAAAAGGACCGGATCCAGCGCCATTCGCCGTCGGGCCGGCGGAACCTCGCCTCGTGCCTGTACGGCTGGTGGGAGGCTTCGCCGGCTTGCTGCTCCCTGGCGACATGCTCAGCATCGTCGGGGTGCAGCAGATCCTGCCAGTCGTAGGCGACGGCCTGGTCGTAGGGGATGCCGAGGAATTCGACATAGGCGGCGTTGGCGAATTCCCGCTTGCCGTCCGCCCTGGTGACCCACATTGGCGCCGGCGCGCTGTCGGCCAGGGTGCGGAAGCGGGCCTCGCTCTCCTTCAGAGTCTCCATGGCCTCGCGGCGGTCGGTGATGTCGATGTGGACGCCCAGCGAGCGGAGGGGGCGTCCGTTTTCATCGCGAAAGGTCTCACCGCGCGAGAGCAGCCAGCGCGTCTGGCCGTCCGGCCGGATGATCCGGTATTCCAGCGATTCCATCGGTCCATCGCGCACGGTGCTGGCGTTCATGCGTCGGACGTCGTCGCGGTCGTCGGGATGGGCCAGCTCGACCAGGCGCTTGGCTGAGGGCGGTTCGGAGGGGTCCAGGCCCAGGGTGCGGTAGACCGCCGGCGACCAGAAGCCCGTGTCCGTGACGAGATCCCAGTCCCAGAAGCCCACCCCTCCCGCTTCCTGCGCCAGTCGAAGGCTGGCCTGGCTGCGCGCCAGGGCGGCCTCCGCGGCCAGCTGGGCGTCAAGGCTGGATCGAAGCTGGACCACCGTCGAGCGCAACGCTGCGCAGACCAGGATGGCCAGGAACCCACAGGCCGAATACAGGAACAGCATGCCCTCGTGCCGCCCGTCGAGCGGCGCGTGGCGGGTCCACATCCACCAGACGAGGAAGGTGCTGATGCCGAGGCTCAAGGCGCCCCAGGCGGCGTCGGCATACAGCGTCAACAGGATCAGGGCGGGGTAGTAGATCTCGGTGGGCGCCCCTTCTTGGCCCATGGCGAGGACGCCGAGGCCCGTGGCGAGCGCCAGCAGCACGGCCGCCGTCAGGCCCGCGCGTACGGGACCTGGTTCCTTGGTCGGCACCAAACGGATGGGGATAGCCAGAGGCCACACGACCTAGCGCCTCCACGACACGCACCAATACCGAACGCTTGGTCGCGTCTTGCGTTCACAGGCCGGGCGCAAGCGTCAGCGGCGCCGCCTCGGATTGAGTCGCCGCCATCTTTCTGGCTTGTCGCAACAGCAAAACGCTCGGCCGCGTCTTGGGTTCAGAAGCGGGACCTTGGGCGTCGGAGGCCACAGATCGGACCGGCGCGGGCTGCGTCCTTTTGGCTCTACGACTTGCCATTGCGCCGGCCGGCGCCCACTTGGCTCCACAATGCTCTGCGTCATGGACGCGCCGCCCCAAGCTGGGCAAGACAGGTTCCTCGTTCCCGCTCGCCCGCCGGGCGCTCCTCATCTACGGTTGGGAGTCTTGCAGCCCTTCGCCAGCAAAACCGCGCTGAACCTGATCGTCGTCCTGGCGGCCGGCGGCCTGACCGCCGACTGCGGCGTCGGCGGTCCGACGCCGTCGGCGGAGGCGAGCACCCTGGCTGGCCGGGTGGGGGAACTGTCCTATGTGGGACAGCAGCGCCTGGAGGAGGCCATGGACCCATCCATGCTGACTCTGGCGCGCCGCTTCGACACTGAACCGCGCAAGGACCTGTGGGGGCGCATGCCGGCCTGGGCGGCCCTGGATGTCACGACGCCGCCGCAACTGGACTTCGGGGCGATGACCGCCCAGAAGGCGGAACAGCTGAACCGCTTCATGCCGGCCATCGGCGAGCCGCCGACGCCGGCGGCGCCGTTCTACCTTCGCAACCTGGGACCCGAGCGCGACCGCGCCATCCTGTGCCTGACCCAGGCGATCTACTACGAGGCGGCGCTGGAGCCGACCGAAGGTCAGGAGGCGGTGGCCCAGACGGTCATCAACCGCATGCGCCATCCGGCCTTTCCCAAGTCCATCTGCGGCGTCGTCTATCAGGGCTCGCAACTGGTCACGGGCTGCCAGTTCAGCTTTACCTGCGACGGCTCGCGGGACCGGGCGCCGGAGGCGGAATACTGGAAGCGGGCAAAGGCGGTGGCCGAGCAGGCCGTCTCCGGCTTCGTGCTGAAGTCCGTGGGCACGTCGACCTCCTATCACGCCGACTATGTGTTTCCGCGGTGGGGGCCGACCCTGGTCAAGCTGGGCCAGATCGGGGCGCACATCTTCTATCGCTTCCCCGGTCCGCAGGGGCGGCCGTCCAGCTTCTCGGCCCGCTATGGCGGCCGGGAGCTTCTGGTCTCGATGCAGGGGCCGTCGCCGGCGATGATCCTGGCCGCAAAGGCGGCGGGTGACGCCGGACAGGCCGGCGCGCCGGACGCCATCGACCCGACCGCTTCCCATGTCCCGCCCCCCGGCATGCTCGTGGGCGGGCGGCGCGTTCCGACCAAGGAGGAGATCGCCCGCATCAACGCCGCCCTGGCCGCCTATGAGGCCAATGAAAAGACCGCCAAGGCGGGGGCGCCGGCCCTGATCACGCCGCCGAGCCCGCCCCCGTCGCCGGCGAAGGGCGGGCGCGGGACCGGGTCCCAGAGCGAGGGCAATCCGGTGACCATCGAGCCGCCCAAGGCCAGAGATTGACCTGGCGCCGGGAGCGGTCAAGCTGCCCGCTCCTGGAGGGTGGGAGGCGACGATGGCGTTTGCGTTGGGGCCGATCGGGCAGATCGGATTTGCGGTTTCGGACGTGGACCGCGCCGAGGCCTTCTATGGCGAAGTCCTGGGCCTGAGGAAGCTGTTCCGGTTCGGAACCCTGGCCTTCTACGACTGCGGCGGGCAGCGGCTGCTGCTGGACCAGGTGGCGACGCCCGAGGAGGCCCTGCGCGGCTCGCCGGTCTATTTCCGCGTGGCCGACATCGCCCTGGCCCGGCGCGAACTGGAGGCGCGGGGCGTGAGCTTCATGGACCGCATCCACCTGGTGGCGCCGATGGAGGACCACGACCTGTGGATGACCTTCTTCAACGATCCCGACGGCCACGTTCTGGCGCTGATGATGGAAGCGCCGAAGGGGTTCGACGCGGCGGCGGGGTAGGCCAATCCTTCCCCCCTCGCTACGCTCCGGAGGAAGAAGGAAGAGACGAAGCAGCGTCAGCCGAAGGCCGCCGGATAGTCGGCCTTCAGCGCCGCATCCAGCGCGCCGGCCTCCAGCGCCAGGGCCATGAAGGCGGGGCTGCCGGCGTAGGGGGAGTCGATCTGGGCGGTCGCGTCGGCGGAAAAGCCGAAGCGGGGATAGTAGTCCGGGTGGCCGAGCACGATCACCACCTGGACGCCGAGGGCCTGGCAGGCTTCGAGGCCGGTGCGGATCAGGGCCGAGCCGACGCCATGCGACTGGCGGTGTGGCGCCGCCGCCACCGGGCCCAGGGCGGCGACGAGCATGGGGAGGTCGCAGGTCATCCGGCTGAAGAGGACGTGGCCCACGATCTCGTCCGCGTCCTGCGCCACCAGCTCCACCAGGACGCGCCCTTCGCCGCGAACGCCCTCGACGATATCCGCCTCCTTGCCATTGGACTGGGCCAGGGTGGCGAAGGCGGCGCTGACCACGGCGCGGATGGCGGGGTGGTCGGCGCTGGCGGCGGGGCGGATGATCACCAGGCGCCGATCTCTTCCGCCTCGGCGTGGGTCATGGGGTTGTGCGCGGCCTCGTGGTCCTTCTCGGCCAGGAAGCGGACGGCCTCGAGCGCCGCCATGCAGCCCATGCCCGCCGCGGTGACGGCCTGGCGGTAGACGTCATCGGTGACGTCGCCGGCGGCGTAGACGCCCTCGATGGCGGTCGCCGTCGTGCCCGCCTTGACCTTGAGATAGCCGTTCAGGTCCATCTCGAGCTGGCCGCGGAAGAGTTCGGAGGCGGGGGCGTGGCCGATGGCCACGAAGACGCCGTCGCACGCCAGGGTGCGGGTGTCGTCGGTCTTGAGGTTGCGCAGCACCACGCCGGTGACGCCCATGGGATCGGTCTGGCCCAGGACCTCCTCGACGGCGCTGTCCCAGACCACATCAATCTTGGGATGGGCGAACAGGCGCTCCTGCAGGATGCGTTCGGAGCGCAGCTCGTCGCGGCGGTGCACCAGGGTGACCCTGGAGGCGAAGTTGGTGAGGAACAGGGCCTCCTCCACCGCCGTATTGCCGCCGCCCACCACCACGACCTCCCTGCCGCGATAGAAAAAGCCGTCGCAGGTGGCGCAGGCGGAGACGCCGAAGCCCTGGAACCGCTGCTCGCTGTCCAGCCCCAGCCACTTGGCCTGGGCGCCGGTGGCGATGATCAGGGTCTCGGCCAGCCACACCGCGCCGGAGTCGGTGGTCAGCCGGAAGGGGCGGACCGAGAGATCCGCGGTCATGACGATGTCCTCGATGACCTCCGCGCCAACGTGCTCGGCCTGGGCCTTCATCTGCTCCATGAGCCAGGGGCCCTGGATGGTCTCGGCGAAACCGGGATAGTTTTCCACGTCCGTGGTGATGGTGAGCTGGCCGCCGGGCGTGAGGCCGGCGATCAGCACCGGGTTCAGGAGCGCCCGGGCGGCGTAGACAGCGGCGGTGTAGCCGGCGGGGCCGGCGCCCACGATCAGGCAGCGGACGGAGCGGGGTCGGGGGGCGGCATCGTTCATAAGCATGTATGTAGCGAAGATTCCGCGGAGTGCGACACACCCAGATGCCTCAGGCCCCTCGTATCCTGTTCTTAGCCGACGCGGGACCCGAGGTCGGGGGCGGCCACGTGGTGCGCTGCCTGACGCTGGCGCGGGCGCTGGGCGAGCGTGGGGCCGAGTGCGCCTTCGTGGAATCGCGGGCCGCGGCCCAGGTCCTGGGCCGCTTCGGCTGGCCCTCGCAGGCGGTGGTGGCCATGGCCAACACTGAGAGCCTGGAAGGACTGGTGCAATGGGGCCGCACGTTCGCCAGGACCTTCGCGCCGGACGTGGTGGTGGTCGACCACTACGGGGCGGGCGCCAGTGAGGAGACGGCGCTGCGGGCGCGCGGGCGCAAGATCGCCGTGATCGACGACCTGGCCGATCGCCGCCATGCCTGCGACCTGCTGGTCGATCCGGGCTTTGGGCGGCGGCAGGAAGACTACAGCGGGCTGGTGGGTGAAGCCTGCCAGACCCTGGTGGGG
>FTAI01000250.1_pt1 | contig 14858 bp, 11 predicted proteins | sample 1638941 | NCBI WGS metagenome assembly FTAI01 (sample SAMEA3914813, study PRJEB12502) | metagenome | biome: forest; material: soil | place: Canada | collected 2011-07-07 | depth 0.3 m | reverse complement strand
TGCGCGTAAAGGCCTAGCCGCGCGCCTGGTAGGCCGCGATCTCGGCCACCGCCGCCGCCAGCGCCGCGCGCACGGCGGGCAGGCCCGACGGGCCCGCGGCCTCAGCCTCCGCGCAGACGTCGCCCAGGACGTTCGCCCCGACCCCGCGGGCGGCGCCCTTGATGGTGTGGACCACGTCGCGCCAGCCGGGGTCGGCGGCGTCCAGCGATCCGGCCCAGGCCTCAGCCTGCTGCCGGAACAGGGTCAGCACCTCGGAGACCACCTGGCGGTCGCCCGCCGCGAAGCCTTCCAGGTAGCCGAAATCCACCACCCCCGTAGGTCCATTCACCGCCACGGAACTCCCTTTCGGCGCCTGCCTTGCCAAGGCCGCGTTTTCGCGTATTTTCCGCGCCCTCGCCGCCAGGCTCGATCATGGCCCGGAGCGACGGCGGGTGCATAGCTCAGTTGGTAGAGCAGCTGACTCTTAATCAGCGGGTCGTAGGTTCGAATCCTACTGCACCCACCATTTTCCTCAGGAAAATAGGTGGTTAGATCGGACGGGCTGAGGCCCGGCCACAGACCTCGTCAGGCAGCCCGCGCCAGACGGCGTGCAGCCGTGCGCCCAAACCGTGTGGGACGGGCTACAAGGGGTCGATGGGAGATCGAATCCTCGTCCTCTATGGATCGTATCGCAGGGATCGGCTGGGCATCCGGCTTGCCGAATATCTCGTTGCGCGTCTGGGGGCCCGGGGCGCCGAACCGGAGCTTATCGACGCGAGGAGCATCGGGCTCCCCATGCTCGACCGGATGTACAAGGAGTATGCCCCGGGATCCGCGCCTGCGGTCATGGAAGATCTGGCCGCGAAGATCCGGTCGGCCGACGCCTTCGTCTTCGTCGCGGGCGAATACAACTGGGGGGTTCAGCCGGGACTGAAGAACCTCACCGACCACTTTCTCGAGGAGTGGTTTTGGCGCCCCGCCGCGATCGCCAGCTATTCCATCAGACGAATTTCGGGCGCACGCGCCAATGTCGCCTGGCACGGCGTCTTGTCCGAAATGGGCATGGTCGTGATCTCGAGCACCCTGACCGTGGGCTCCATCGCCGAAACCCTGACCGCCGATGCGGAGCCGAACGGCGAGTCGGGTCAGGCCCTCGAAAAGGCCTTCGGACGCTTTGCCGACGACCTTGCCTGGTGGACAGAAGCCGCGAAGGCGCAACGCTCCCGACGGCCGCCGCCCTACTGACCGGCTGGTCGACGGCCGCGCGACAGCTCCGCCACGATCCTTTCATGGACCCCGCCCTTGAGCGGGTTGAACAACATGGCGACCGCGCAGATGGCGACGCCGAGCAGCGGCAAGGTCACCATGATGGCCTTCAGGCCGTGCAAGGTTTCCGGCGTCTGGATCCGGTTGGGGTGATAGCCGACGCCGGCGAGCGCCAGGCCGAACAGCCCCGCCCCCAGACCCAGGGCAATCTTCTGGAAGAGAAGCGCCAGGCCGAAGACGAAGGCTTCCGCCCGCACGCCGGTCTTCCATTCCCCGTACTCGACGGTGTCCGGCAGGATCGCCCAGTAGGCGAACGAGAGGCCGACTGTGGCGAGCTGCATGTAGACCAGGAAGACATCCATCTGCCAGGCGGCGCGAAGGTCCACGAGGGCGAAGACGACGAGGCCGCCCGCGTAGATGGCGCAACTGACCAGCCAGATCGTCCGCTTGCCGACCCGCCTCGCCACGGCCATCCAGAGCGGCACGAAGGCGAGCCCGCTGGCGCTCGCCAGCGCCAGCGCCGTCCGCGCCCCGGCTTCGTCCCCGAGGTAGTACTTGAAGTAATAGAGGACCGATTTCCCGAGCGCGGTCATGCAGGTGATCATGAAGCCGCCGCCGACGATCAGCGACCAGAAGGCGCGGTTCTGGAGCACGGCGCCCCAATAGGCCCGGGACGCGCCGTCGCGGGCCGGGACGGGCCCTGACCCTGACTGTTCCCGGGTGGTGAGGAAGACCAACGGCAGAACCAGGGTGGCGACGCCGGCGAACAGGCAGGCGGCGACGAAGAAGCCACGCGCGCCGTCGGGACGGCCGGTGACCGCCTGGGCGATGGGCTGGGTGGTCAGGGCGACCACCATGGCCGCGACCGTAGAGAACAGCATCCGCGCGCCCGACAGCGTGGCCCGCTCGCGCGCGTCGCGGGTCATGCGCGCGGTCAAGGCGGCATAGGGCACATTGACCGTGGCATAGAGGGTCCGGAACAGCAGGTGGGCGGCCAGCACGAAGGCGACGAGCGCGGTCCCCTCCAAGGGCGGGCGGTAGTAGAGCAGGCCGAACGCCAGCGCGAGCGGGACCGCGCCGAACAGGATGTAGGGCCGATAGCCGCCCCAGCGGGTCCGGGTCCGGTCCGCGGCCGCGCCGACCAGCGGATCGATCAGCCCGTCCCAGATCGAGGCGACCATATAGATCAAGCCGCCGGTGGCGGCGGAAAGCCCGACGGCGTCGGTGTAATAGAAGAGCAGGTAGAGCGAGATGCTCTGCCAATAGAGGTTGCAGGCGAAGTCGCCCGCCCCGAAGGCGGTGATGCGCGCCCAGCCCAGAGGCGCCGCCCGCTCGTCCGTCGCCAATTCTCACCCCCCTCTTCGTCGCCCGGTCGTCAGCCGCGCGCCTGCAGGACGAAGCGGGCCGGATCCCCCGCCTCGGCGTTCGGCGCGATCCAGACCTCGAAGGCGCCCGCCTCGATGGCCCAGCCTCCGGTCGTGTCCGCGAACCCCAGGTCCTCGCCGCGTAGCTCGAACTCCACGAGGACGCGCGCGTTCGCCGCCACGGCCACCTTGCGGAAGGCCTTCAGCTCGCGGACCGGCCTCACCCGACTGGCCGCCACGTCATGGACGTAGAGCTGCAGGACCTCCTCGACATCCACGCCGGCGGTCTCGGTCAGCTCGCAGGAAACCGTCAGGGTGTCGGACCAGGCGAGCTCGGCCGCGCTCACTCGGGTCGGCCCGTAGTCGACGCGGCCGTAGCCCAGGCCAAAGCCGAACGGATAGAGAGGGCCCGGTTCGGCGTCGATGTAGCGCGCGGTGAACGGGCCGGGCGGCTGCTGCGGGGGCCGCCCGGTGGACGTGCGGGCATAGTAGATGGGCGCCTGGCCCACATGCCGCGGGAAGCTCATGGGCAGGCGACCGCTTGGCCCGGCGCGGCCGAGCACGACGTCGGCGACGGCGGCGCCGGTCTCGCAGCCCAGGAACCAGGTGACCAGGAGCGCGTCCGAGAGCTCGGCCAGCTCGGCAATGACCAGCGGCCGGCCCGTCCTCAGGAGGGTGATGACCGGCTTGCCGGTCCGGCTCATAGCCCGCGCCAGCTCGAGCTGGGCGGACGGCAGCCCGATGTCGGTCCGCGAGCGCGACTCTCCCGACATGTGCTGGCCCTCGCCGAGCGCCAGCAGCACCACATCGGCGGCGGCCGCCGCGGCGCCGGCAGCCTCCAGCCCGCCGGGCAGGGGCGCTGTGATCCCGCAGCCCGGCTCGACGACAAGGGCCTGGTCGCCGAGCGCGGCCCGGAAGCCCTCCTCGAGATTCACCGACTCGCCGTTCGCCGCGAAGATCGCCCAGGCGCCGTTGAGGTGCTGATGCTCCCGCGCGAACGGCCCGATCAGGGCGACCCTCGTTCCCGCCTTCAGAGGCAGAACCCCGTCCTGGTTCTTCAGCAGCACCTGGCAGCGGCGGGCCGCCTCCCGCGCCAGCGCCCGCGCCGGCGCGGCGTCGAACCCGCGGCCCAGCCCGCGATAGGGATCCTCGAACAGGCCAAGCGCCTGCTTCGCCGCCAGGACGCGGAGCACGGCCTGATCGACGGCGGCCTCCTCGACGGCGCCGTCAGCCACCAGGCCCGCGAGTTCGTCGGCGTAGAGGCCGCTCTGCATGCACATGTCCAGCCCGGCCAGGAAGCACAGCCGCGCCGCTTCGCGCGGGCTGTCCGCCAGGCCGTGGGCGATGGTCTCGAAGTCCGAGTTGTAGTCGGAGACGACGAAGCCCTCGAAGCCCCAGCGGTCGCGCAGCAGCTCCGTGAGCAGCTCTCGGTTGGCGCTCGCCGGCACGCCGTCGACGTCGTTGAACGCCGTCATGACGGCGCCTGCGCCGGCGTCGATCGCGGCGCGGTAGGGCGGAAGGTAGTGGTCGATCAGCGTCGCGCGCGAGATCTCGGCGGTGTTGTAGTCGAGGCCAGCCAGCGCCGCGCCATAGGCCGCGAAATGCTTGACCGTCGCCATCAGCCGGCGCGGATCGGATAGGTCCGCGCCCTGGAATCCCCGCACCCGGGCCGCCGCGAACCGGCTGGCCACGAGGGCGTCCTCGCCGTAGCTCTCGACCACCCTGCCCCACCGGGCGTCGCGGCAGAGGTCCGCGCCGGGCGCGAAGGTCCAGTGCAGTCCCTCGGCCGCCGCCTCCGCCGCCGCGGCCTGGGCGATCCGCTCGGCCAACTCCGGTTCGAAGCTCGCCGCCTCGGCCAGCGGAACGGGAAACGCCGTGCGGAATCCGTGAATGACGTCGGCGCCGAAGATCAGCGGGATGCCGAGCCGGGACTCCTCCACCGCCAAACGCTGCAGGCTGCGGATGTAGTCCTCGCCATGGCCGTTGAAGAACCCGGTGACGCGTCCGGCCCTAACGTCGTCGAACCGGGCCTGCGGCGCTTTGAACGTCAGGGCCGGGTTCACCGTGTCGGCCCCCTCGAGCTTGACGTCGGCCGAATAGAGGCTGAGCTGTCCGACCTTCTCTTCAAGGGTCATCCGGCTCAGCAACTGCTCGAGAAAAGGACGATCCTGGCCCACGCTCTGTTCCTACCGGCCGCGACGCGCGGGCGCCACCTGTCGATGACACCACATACAAGCAGTCTTGCCTACTTGTATAATCTCCTTCACCTTGGACCGACGGCCCGCAAGAGGCCTAGGAGGAAGCCAGACATGCGGTCGCGCGCACTTGCCCTGATCATCGGCTGCAGCGTCGGGGCGCTGGGACTGCCTGCCGTCGCGCAACCTCCGCCAAGCCGGGATGCGTCGCTGCCGATGCGGGCCTATGTGCCGTCGACGATCTCGCCCGAGGCGGCCGCGATCTACGCGGGCTACAGGGCCTTCGTCATGGCGCCGACGCCGGCCATCCCGACGACGGCCGCCGGGTTCGAAGCGCTCTACCAGGCCAATGAGCGGCGCTCGCTCACCGTCGCCGCGCAGGCCCTGAAGACCTACGAATCCACGGCCAGCGACCGTGTCATGGGTGGGACGCCGACGGTGGAGGTGCGGCCCAGGGGCTACAAGGACGACGGCTCCGTGCTGATCTATGTGCACGGCGGCGGCTTCATCTCCGGCAGCGCGCGCTCGAACCTGCTCGGCGCGGCGATCATGGCCGACGCCACCGGGCGGCGCGTGGTCTCCGTGGAGTATGCCGTCGCGCCCCGCGGCCAGTTTCCCCTGGTCACCGACCAGGTGACGGCGGTCTACAAGGCCCTGCTGGCCGAGGGGGTGAACCCCAAGCGCATCGGCATGTTCGGCGGCTCGGCCGGCGGCAACATCGTCGCGGCCACGGCGCTGAAGATCCGCGACCAGGGCCTGCCCATGCCTGCCGCCCTGCTGCTGCAGTCGCCCGCGACCGACCTGACCGGCGCCGGCGACACCCGGATCACCCTGTCCGAAGCCGACCCGGCCCTGCGTCCCGGCACGGTGCAGCCGGGGATCGACGCCTACGCCGCGCCCGCCGACCAGAGGAACCCCTATGCCTCGCCGGTCTATGGCGACTTCCACAAGGGCTATCCGCCGACCCTGATCCAGGGCGGCACCAAGGAATTCCTGCTCAGCGACTTCGTGCGGCTCCACCGGGCGATCCGCGGAGCCGGCGGCGACTCGCGGCTGGAGATCTACGAAGGCATGCCGCACGGCTTTTCCGACCTGATGGTCAATACGCCCGAGGGCCGCGAGGCCAAGGCCGAGGCGGTGGCGTTCTGGAACCAGCACCTGGCGGGCGCCCGGCGCAAATAGTCAGCGCCCGAACAGCCGCGCGAACTCGGCCTGTATGCGGACCAACACGATCAGGGGCGTGGTGCGCCGCTCATGCCAGTCCAGCTGGGTCTTCAGGACGTTGGACTGCACCGAGACGCCGGCGGGCCCGAACACCATCCACGGATCGCTCGCAGCGGAATAGGCCGGCCAGCGTGGCGCGCCGGCCACGTCGGGATGGCCGGTCTTGGCGAAGGCGACCCAGCGGGCGTGCATCTCCGCCGCCAGCCGCTCGTCCCCCGGCGTCGGGGCCGGCGGGTCGGCCGGTTGCCGGCCCAGCGTCTGGAAGACGTAGAAGATTTCGGACCCGTGCGCCGCGCGGGCCTGGCGGCCTCGAGCGGCCTCGTCGACGTGATCGAACCGGTAGAGGTAGGCCGGCGCGCGCTGGGACCATTTCCGGGCCACCCACCGCGCCGGCGCCGTCCCCACCCCGTCCCGGAGCATATAGCGCAAAGCCAGCTCGTCGTCCGTGCCCGGACCATAGAGCTTGCGCGCCTGGGCCAGGTCGGCGGGCTTCGCGGCCGCCTTGGCCTTGGCGAGCCCGCCGCCGTAGTCGAGCAGCGAATCCTCGCCGCTGTTGACCCCGATCATCAGCGGCGCCGGCGCCTGCCGGCCGGCGTCGATCGCCGAGGTTGGGCCTTCGGGCGACAGCCGCCGATCGGCCGCCGCCGTGGCCGCGGTGGGCGCCTTGGCGATGGCGCGGGCCGGCAGCGCCCGCAACTGTGCGGCCGTGGCGTGGGCCGGGGCGCCCGCGGCGACGGCGACCCTTTCCCCCGCCGCTTCGGAGGCCTTCAGGTTCGGCGGCGGCGGGAACCAGCCCCCCGCGGACTCGATGATCGCCTTTTGGAACAGGCCGCGCGCCGAGGGCGTGACGGTCAGGCCGAAGACGCTGATCCCGCCGGACGATTCCCCGAAGATGGTGACGTTCCCCGGATCCCCGCCGAAGGCGGCGATGTTGCGGCGGACCCACTGCAGGGCCGCGATCTGGTCCATCTGCGCATAGGCGCCGATCGGCCGCTTGCCGTCCGCCTCCCGCGTGATCGCCGGATGGTCGAAGGCGCCGAGGTGGCCCAGGCGATAGTTGACGGTCACCAGCACCACGCCGTCGCGCGCGAACGCCGTCCCGTCGTAGTAGGGCAGCGATCCGGCCCCCATCCGCCCCGAACCGCCGTGGAACCAGACCATCACGGGCGCGCGGCCGGACAAGCCGGGCGGGGCCCAGACGTTGAGCGTCAGGCAGTCCTCGCTCGTGGGCTCGGGCGCGCCGCCGTAGCGGACGATATCCGTCACGCCTTCCCCGCCGGCCTGTGGGCAGGCGGGACCGAACTGGGTCGCCGGCCGCACGCCGCTCCAGGCCGCCGCCCGCTGCGGCGGCCGCCAACGCAGGGCGCCGACCGGCGGCGCGGCATAGGGAATGCCCCGGAAGACGACGGCGGCTCCCGACGGCTCGCCGGCGATCCGCCCGCTCTCGACGGTCACGGAAGGGCTCGCGGCGCCTGCCGACGCCGCGCCGCCTCCCAGCAGGAAGATCGAAGCGGCCAGGCTCGCCCCCCAGCACACCAACGGCGACCGGACCATGTCTTCCCCCTCGTCTTCAGGCCTCGACGCCCGCGCCGATGGCCCATTTACAAGCAGGCTATCCCGTATGTAGGATGCCATCAAGATAAGGGGCGCGTAGTCCCCTGGGGGGAAGGAAATCATGACTCGCGTGCAAGTCCTTAAGTCGTCGGCCGCGACCGCGGCCGCCCTCGCCGCTGTGCTGTTCGCCGCGGCGGCGCAAGCCCAGACCGCCCAGACCCAATCCGCGCCGGCCGGCAAGACGGCGGCGAACGGTGAAGTCTCCGAGGTGATCGTCACCGGCACCCTGCTGCGCGGCGTCGCCCCGACGGGCACCGACCTGATCAGCGTCCCGCATGAGGATATCGTCGCGAGCGGCGTCGCCTCGTCAGGCGACCTTCTGGCGACGATCCCGCAGATCGGCTTCTTCGGCACCCTGCCCCGCGGCAACCAGGATGCCGGCAGCCCGCTGGTGACGCCGAACCTGCGCAACCTCGGCCTGCCCGGCGACAGCACGACCCTGATCCTGATGGACGGCCACCGGATCGTCGGCGCCGGCATCCTGCAGACCTTTCCCGATCCGACGATCATTCCGCCCGGGATCCTGGAACGGGTGGAAGTGACGCCGGGCGGCGGCTCCTCGATCTACGGCTCCGATGCGATCGGCGGCGTGATCAACTTCGTCACGCGCCGCAGCTTCGACGGCATCGAGGCGACCGGCCACTACGGCTTCGCCGACCACTACAGCACCGCCGACGCCAACCTGACGCTCGGCCGCCGCTGGACCGGAGGCTCAGCCGTCCTGTCCTACGCCTACGCCCGGCACGACGACCTGCTGGGCGCGAACCGGGACTACGCCACGTCCAACCATACGGCCCAGGGCGGCTCCGACCTGAGGAACACCGCCTGCAACCCGGGCAACATCACCATTGGGGCGACGACCTACGCCTTGCCGGGGCGGGTCGCCGGAACGCTCAACCGCTGCGACGACCAGAAGGCCGTCGACATCTATCCGCAGGAAACCCGCCACAGCGTGTTCGGATCGTTCGTGCAGCAACTGGCGCCAAACCTCGAATTCACCACGACGGCCTACTGGTCGCAGCGCAACACCGTCGTCCGCACCGCCCGATCGTCGCAGTCGGGCTCCATTACCGCGGCAAATCCGTATTTCCGGCCGATCGGCGCCGAGACCTCGCAGTCGGTCGCATTCTCCTATGCCGGCGTGTTCGGCCCCAGCAACGTCACGCCCCAACAGTTCCAGTCCTATGGCGCGACCTCGACACTGAAATACGACGTCACCGATCGCTGGCAGGTGCGGGCGCAAGCCAACGTCGGACGCAGCTACAACGAGATCCACGAGGACCTGGTCAACGCCTCCGCCGGCGCGCTGGCGCTCGGCGGGACCACAACCGCCACGGCGCTCAACCCCTACGACCTCTCGGCCACCAACCCGGCTGTCCTGGCGACCATCAAAGACTTCGAGAACCTGGCCCTGGCGAGCCAGCGCATGGCCCAGTTCCAGGTGGTCGCGGACGGCTCCCTCTTCACCCTGCCCGGCGGCGACGTCCGGCTCGCGGTGGGCGCCGAATATCTCTACCAGAACCTCAAGCAGCAGCTCCGCAGCGGCCCGCGCAGCGCCACGGGCCCGGTCCCGAACGCCTCCGCCTCGCGCGAGGACAAGGCCGTCTTCGCCGAGCTTCTCGTGCCGATCGTCGGCCCGGACAACGGCCGGCCGGGCCTGCGGAGCCTGGAGTTCTCCGCCTCGGTGCGGCATGACGACTACAACGACGTCGGCGGGACGACCAATCCCAAGTTCGGCTTCAACTACCGGCCGGTCGACGACCTGCTGTTCCGCGCGAACTATGGGACCGCGTTCCACGCGCCCGACCTGCCCACCATTTCGTCGAGCGCCATCTCCTCGCAGGTCCAGATCCTGCAGATCAGTCCGTTCCGGCCGGTGGGCAGCCCTATCACCGACCTGTTCCGGCCGACGATCATCCTGGCCGGCGGCAATCCGAACCTGCGCCCAGAGACCGCCAAGACCTGGCAGGCGGGCTTCGACTGGAAGCCGCACGCCGTCGATGGACTGCTGCTCAGCGCCACCTGGTACAAGGTGGACATGACCGATCTGATCGGCCTGGTGTCCTCGGCGACGCTGTTCACGGACCCCAACTTCGCGCCGTTCTTCACCATCAATCCGACGCTGGCGCAGGCCAAGGCCGCGGCCGGCAACCTGCCGATCCTCGGAGCGCCGAGCATCGAGAGCCTCTACGTCGGCCGCTCGCCGTTCCTGTTGGTCGACGCCCGGCTCAACAACTTCGGCGCCCTGCGGCAGGACGGCGTCGATTTCGACGTCTCCTATACGCGCCAAGTGGGCGCGGCGCTCCTCAACGCCCGGCTCGACGGCACCTACACCCTCAGCAAGGAGCTGGCGTCCGGCGCCAGCGGCCCGTTCACCGACACCCTGAAGAACGGCACCGGCAAGCTGTTCTACGTGGCTTCGGTGGGCGGGAAGATCGACGCCTTCACCGGCCGGGTCGCCTTCAACTACCGGGGCGGCTATCCGATCCTGGGACTGGTCGGACAGAGCCGCATCGACGCCTTCAAGACCGTCGACCTGTTCCTTGCCTACGACCTGCCCGACCGGGGTCCGCTCTCGAACGTCATGCTCACGCTGAACCTGGACAACCTGCTCGACGAGAACCCGCCCTACGCCAACACCAACGTCGGCTACGCGAACGGCTCGACGGTCGGCCGACTGACCTCGCTTGGCCTTCGCGCGAAGTTTTGAGTCTGAACCGGCGCAGCTACCCGCGTGCGCCTCACTCGCCGCCCGGAGCCACCGCGGCGCCGAGTGGCGCCTTTCCGTCGGTGGACGACCGCTATCGCTCCGTGATCGGCGCTCGCGCCTGACTCAGCGTGACGGCCGCGTTACACCTTGCAGGCCAGAAGAGGGATCGAGGCGGTGAGCGACGAGGCTTTGAACATTCCGGCCAGTCCGCGCCGATCGCGTCGCCCGCGAAAGACCCTGGTCGAGCGGCGGACGCAGGCGGAGCGTAGCGCCGAGACCCAGCGCAAGCTGATCGACGCAGCGATCTCCGTGCTGCACCGCGTAGGCTACGGCGCGACCACCACCGGCCTGATCGCCGAGGCCGCCGGCGTCAGCCGCGGGGCCATGCTCCACCAGTACCCCACCAAGGTGGACCTCATGCTGGCGGTGGTCAGCGAGGTCTATGCCCGCGAGACGCAGGAGTACCGCGTCCGGGGCGCCTCGGCGCCCTCGCCGCGCGAACGGTTCTTCCAGTTCCCGGACCTGATGTGGGACGTGCTCACCCGCCCTTCGGCGATGGCCGTGCTCGAGATCATGATGGGTTCGCGCTCGGACCCGGACCTGGCCGCGCGCCTGGCGCCGCTGGAATGGCAGATCGAGGCCGCCTCGCGCGCGACCGTCGAGCAGATCCTCCGCGAAGGCGGGTTTCCCGACCTGCCGGAGGTGAACGCCATGCGCCGGCTGTTCGTGGCGGCCGTCCGTGGGCTGTCCATCGATCTGATGATGATCAAGGACCGCAAGGAGCTCGAAGAGGCGATCCAACTGCTCAAACGCCTCCTGCGCGCCCTCTATGAGGGTCACGTCCCGCCGGCCGAGCCGCCGCCCGCCTAGCGTTCATTCCGCGCGTGCGACACCCGAAGGGGTTGTCACGACCAGTTAGAAACGGTCTAAACTGTTTGTATTGTTCCATGCGTGACGACAGGAGGCGAACGGCCTGCTGACAGCGCCGATCAGGGTCCGTCCATGTCGCCCTCGCCGCTTCGCGTCCTTGGAGATCGTTTCATCGACGCGGACGGACGCGAGGTGCTGCTGCGCGGGGTGAACCTGGGGGGCGATTCCAAGGTGCCCTGGCCGGACGGCGGCACCCACCGGCCCAGCGACTTCTCGGATCATCGCACCGTCAGTTTCATCGGGCGTCCCTTTCCGCTGGCCGAAGCGGCGGAGCATTTCGCGCGGCTGCGATCGTGGGGCTTCAACTGCCTGCGTCTCCTGACCACCTGGGAAGCCGTCGAACACGCCGGGCCCGGGCTCTACGACGAAGCCTACCTCGACTATTTCGCCGAGGTTGCGCGGCTGGCCGGCGACCACGGCTTCCATGTGCTGGTGGATTTCCACCAGGACGCCTGGAGCCGGATGAGCGGCGGCTGCGGGGTGCCGGGCTGGACCTTCGAGGCGGTCGGACTGGACTTCACGCGCTTCCATGACGCGGACGCCGCCCTGGTAATGCAGCACGCCTTCGACCACGCGGACCCCAATCCGCATCAGGCGGGCTACCCGCGGATGTCCTGGTCCTCGAACTACAAGCTGCCGGCCAATGGCGTCATGTGGAGCCTGTTCTTCGGCGGTCGCTGGCTGACGCCCGACTTCCGCGTGGACGGGGTGAACATCCAGGACTTCCTGCAGCGTCATTATCTGGCCTGCGTGGACCAGCTGGCGCGTCGTCTGGCCCCCATGCCCCACGTGATCGGCTTCGACAGTCTCAACGAGCCCTCGATCGGCTGGCTCGGACAGGGCCTTTCCGAGCGTGGCGTCGACAACCCTTCGCCGGTGGCCATCGGACCGGCGATCAGCCCGCTGGACGGCCTCGCCCTGGCGCGCGGGGTCACGACGACGGTGCCGGTCCTCGGCGGCCGCGAGGAAGGCGCGCCGCGGGTGGTCGCCGAACGCACGCTCAACACCGCCGGCCTCTCGATCTGGCGCGACGGCGCGCCTTGCCCATTCGAGGCCGCCGGGATCTATGCGCTCAAGGACGGGCAGCCCGTCGGCCTGGACGACGGCGCCTTCCGCCGGGGGCCCGATGGCGTGCTCGACATCCCCCGCGACGTCTTCGCGCCGCTGTTTGAGGCGGTGGCCGGCGTGATCCGCACCCATCGGCCGGATTGGATCCTGTTCGCCGAGATCGAGGTGGCCGGCCCCTTCGTCGGCCGCAAGTATCCTCTCGCCATGCCACCGGGGTCGGTGAACGCGCCCCACTGGTACGATCTCGCCAGCCTCGCGACGAAGCGGTTCGAGATCGACGACCACATCGACGCCTTCACCGGCCGGCGCCTCCACGGCGAGAGCCAGGTGCGCGACAGCTACATCGAGGGACTTCGCGCGCGCCAGGCGCTTGCCGAGCTGTTCGGGGGACCGACGCTGATCGGCGAGATCGGCGTCCAGTTCGACCTGGACCAAGGCGCGTCCTATGCCGCCTGGGCCGCAGGCGAGCGCGGACCGCAAGTGTTCGCCAAGCAGGCGCTCGCCCTGCACCTGATGAGCGACGCGCTCGACGCCCTCGGCCTGTCGGCCACCTGGTGGAACTACTCGGCCTCCAACCGCAACGATCCCCGCGCCGGCGACGGCTGGAACCAGGAGGACCTCTCGATCTTCTCCCGAGACCAGCAGGACGCCGGCCACGACGGCGGCCGGGCCGTGGAGGGTTTTGCGAGGCCGTACGTCCGGGCGGCGCAGGGGTGTCTCGCCTCCCAGCACTTCAATCGAGCCTCTGGCGTCTTCGAGGCGCGGATCGACGCCGACCCCAGCATCGATGCGCCCACAGAGATCGCGACCCCCGCCGCAGCCTATCCCACGGGCGTGGACGTCACGATCGAGGGCGCCTGCAGCACAAGCCTCGTCGAGGGCGCGGTCCGGGTGTTTGCGACCGGCGCCGGGCCGATTTCAGTGACCCTCACCCCCCGCCGGAAATCGCCGGCGCGGCGGGAATCGACGGCCGACCGGCCGGAGCCTCTCTACTCCTCCGGCGCCTAAGGGCGAGCGGCGGAGGCAAAATGGGCGCGCAACGCGTCGAGCGACGCGCCGCCGGCGGAGCCCTGCGCCGCCGCGCCTGTGGCCGTGATCTCCAGCCGCTGGTCATGGGCGGCGTCATACCGCGGCCAGACGGGACGGCCGGTTCCGTTCGGATCGCCGGTCTTCGCAAAGGCAGCCCAATAGTCGCCCACCGAGACCACCGCAAGCTCACCCACCTCGCCGAGGTCCAGCACCAGGCGGCGGCCCTTCGACCGTCGCGAGGCTGAAGGCCAGACTCCTCACGCGGCTCAACGGGCGGCGGCCTTCAGCAGGCCGCGGCCCTGCATCCACCAGAGGAACTCGTCGAGCCAGTGGTCGCTGCTGGAGCCCTTGGGCACCAGGCCGAACCCGTGGCCGCCCCGCTCGTAGAGATGCAGTTCGGCCGGGCGCCTGGCGGCGCGCCAGGCCTCGACCATCGGGATCGCCGCCTTGCCGAGCAGCGGGTCGTCGCTCGCCGTGGCGAAGAAGGCCGGCGGCGCGTCGGCGGGAACCGGCCCGCGCAGCGCGCCATAGATCACGCCCACGAAGTCCGGCCGCGAGGCGCGCTCGTCCGCCGTCGCCAGGTTGGTGGTCATGATCGCGCCGGCCGAAAAGCCCAGGAAGCCGACCCGGTGGGGATCGATCTTCCACTCCGCCGCCCGGCGGCGCACCAGCCGCAAGGCCTCGGCGCCGTCCGCCGTCGCCTGATCCTCGGTCGTGAAAGGGCTCGTCCCGCCGCTCGCCGCGTCGGCGTTCCGGGCCCCGCTCAGGCGGCGCATCAGCACCACCGCGAAGGCGGCGGGATCGTTGGGCGTGGGCTCCAGCCGGTACTTCAGGAGGAAGGCGGCCACGCCGTGCTCCGCCAGGCGCCGCGCGACCAGCGCCCCCTCGCTGTCGTAGGACAGCAACATGAACGCCCCGCCCGGCGCGACGATGACCGCCGTACCGGTCGCCTTGGCAGGGTCCGGCAGGAAGGCGGTCAGGGTGGGGTCCGAGACATTGCGGATCACCCGCAGGCCATCGCGCACATCCGTCCGTTCGGGGTTCGCCGCGGCGGCGGGGGCCTTGCCGTAGAGGCGAATGGCGGCCGGATCGGCGGGCTGGGCGCGGGCCGCGGATACCGCGCAAAGCATGGCGGCGAGAACCGCGGCGCCCAAAGGTCCCAGAGACTTCATCGCAGCCATCCGCTCACCCATTGGCCAAGGTCTCCGCGAGCGCCGGACCGCCCTGCGGCCGCACGGCCGCGCCGCGCCAGCCGTAGAGGGCCACGACGGCGAAGCAGCAGGCGGGCAGCAGGAACGCCGTCGGCGTACCGTAGGCCTCCGCCAACAGGCCCATGGGATAGGGCAGCAGCACCCCGCCGCCGATCGCCATCACCATGACCGAGGCCCCGCGCTTGGTGGCGGGGCCGAGATCGGCGACGCCGAGCGTGAAGACCGTCGCGAACATCGTCGACATGAAGAAGAACACCGCGATCAGGGC
>FTAI01001563.1_pt1 | contig 14926 bp, 15 predicted proteins | sample 1638941 | NCBI WGS metagenome assembly FTAI01 (sample SAMEA3914813, study PRJEB12502) | metagenome | biome: forest; material: soil | place: Canada | collected 2011-07-07 | depth 0.3 m | reverse complement strand
TCGGCCAGGGGCCCTACATGGGGCTCTTCTCCCTGGCGTCCCTGGGCCTGATCGTCTGGATGAGCATGGCCTATGGGGCCGCCCAGCGCAGCGGCGCCAACCCGGTCTTCTGGGGCGCCACGACCGTGACCAAGGAAATCCAGCTTGGCCTGATGCTGCTGGCGTTCCTGCTGGTCGTGCCGGGCCTGACCACGCTCAACCCCACCAGCGTGCGCCAGGAAGGCGCGCTGAACCGGCCCGACGTGGTCAAGGGCATGCTGCGCATCACCCGGCACCCGTTCCTGTGGGGCGTGGCGGTCTGGGCGGTGGGACATCTGATGGTCAACGGCGACGCCGCCAGCCTGGTCCTGTTCGGCGCCCTGCTGGTCCTGTCGATCTTCGGCACGGTGAGTATCGACGCCAAGCGCAAGAGGGCGCTGGGCGCCACCTGGGACGCCTTCGCAGCCAAAACCTCGAACACGCCCTTCGGCGCCATCGCCAGCGGCCGGCAGTCGCTGGCTTTGGGGCAGATCGCCGAGATCGGCTGGTGGCGGATCGTCCTGGCGATCGCGCTCTGGGCGGGGACGATCTTCCTGCATCCGATCGTCTTCGGGGCCAGGGCGTTGCCATAGGGGCCTTCAGGAGCGGCGTAACCCCTCACCCTCTCAATTGCTGCGTCCGGTTCCTTTCTTCCGGGCGGAGAAGGAAAGGCCGCGCTCAAAGAGCGTGGGAGGCCGGGGGGTTCAGGCGCCCGCCGTCCTACCCCAGCGCGAACGCGACCCCGGCCCTGGCATGGATCTCGGTGGTGTCGAACACCGGCAGGCTGACGTCCTTCTGTTCCAGCAGCAGGCCGATCTCTGTGCAGCCGAAGATCACCGCGTCCGCGCCCGCCTGGGCGGCGCGTTCGGTCATGGCGACAACGGCGGCGCGGGACGGCGCCTCGAATCGGCCCTGGATCAGTTCGTCGTAGATGATCGCGTGCAGCCGCTCGCGCTCTGATGCGTCGGGGATCTGGGCCTGGAGCCCAAGTTCGGCGAGGCGGCCGCGATAGAAGTCGCCCTCCATCGTGAAGCGCGTCGCCAGCAGCAGGGGCCGCCTCGCGCCGGCCGCGGTCAGGGCGGCGGCCGTGGCGTCGGCCACGTGGATGACGGGGATGCCGATCGCCGCCTGCACCTGGGGCGCCAGCTTGTGCATGGTGTTGGCGCAGATCAGCAGGGCCTGAGCGCCCGCCACTTCCAGATCGCGCGCCGCCTTGGCCAGCAGGTCGGCTAGGGCGTCCCAGTCGCCAGCGGCCTGGGCCTGGGCGATGGGCGCGAAATCGTCGGACCAGATCAGCAGCCTGGCCGAGTGCTGGCCGCCGAGCCGATCGCGGACCATGCGGTTGAGATGCTGGTAGTAGAGCGTCGTGCTCTCCCAGCTCATGCCGCCCAGAAGTCCAAGAGTGCGCATGACGGTCAGGCCGGGATGAAGCTGTCGACAAGCTGGAAGACCGCGCCGATGTCGCGGGCGATGGTCTCCACCCGGCTGCGGTCCACGAGGGTGCTGAACATTCCCCCGATCTCGAAGCGGTTGGGCGCCTCAATGGCGATCAGGAGGTCGCCGTCGATGAAGGCGCAGCGGATGTGGTGGCCGCAATAGGCCGTCTCCAGATCCGCCAGCTGCTGCATGAAGGCCGGCGTCAGGATCGCCCTCGCCTCGACCTGGTCGGAGCCGAACACCTCGAAGATGTTCTCGAAATGGGCGTCCTCCAGCCCCACCTTGCTCAGGTGCGGCGGACATTCGAACCGGTTCAGCCAGCCCGAATCGCGCAGCACCACCGTGGTTCCCAGGAACTTGCGGGGAAAGGCGATGCGGAAGAGCTGGCCGCGAAAGACCGTGGTTCGGTTCTTGCCCGATCCCCGGGTCAGGGTCGCTTCGCAGAGCTCGAAGGCGCAACTGGCGCGCACGCCCTCGAAATGGTCCTCGAAGGTGCTGTCGTCTGGGTGTTCCAGAAGGCGCAGGGTCTGGAACGTCTGGAACGACGAGAGCTGGCCCTTGGCGCTGTAGGTCATGCCCAGGGCGCCGCAGAGCGCCTCGATCACCCCGACCTTGGCCTTGGCCGCCACGCGCGCCAGCGGCAGATAGGACAGCGCGCCGAACCCCACCATGGTGGCGACCAGGATGCGGACGTCCGGCATGAAGGTCCGTCCGTGGGTGAACTGGAAGGTGAGGCCCGACTCCATCACCATCACGGCGATGCCCGCGCCGATGATGGCGCGGAAGGTTTGCATGGCCGCCTTGCGGTCGACCTCGCGCTTTTCGAGCTCCGACTTGATCTTGTCGTCGTAGAGACGATCGAAAGCGTCCCCGGTGAGCGGGTTGTCGGCGGCGGCGGCGAGGTTGGTGACCATGCCCGACCCTAGCCTTGGCTGTCGGCTGTTGGCTAGCTCAGCTAGATATCCGCATAGACCTTGCGCTCCGCCTTGAAGCCCGGATGGGTCACGGCGCCCAGGTGGGCCGGCCCGACGCCCTGGGCGAACTTCCAGAGCGCGCCTGAGCCGTATTGCGTCTCCAGCGGCGTCCAATGGCGCCGGCGGTTCTCCAGTTCGATGGGGTCCACCTCCAGCTCGATCGTGCCGGCGTCGGCGTCGATGGTGATGATGTCGCCGTCCTTGACCAGGGCGATGGGCCCGCCGTCCTGGGCTTCGGGGCCGACGTGGCCGATGCAGAGCCCGCGGGTGGCGCCGGAGAAGCGGCCGTCGGTGATCAGGGCGACCTTGTCGCTGATGCCCTGGCCGTAGATGGCGGCGGTGGTGGACAGCATCTCGCGCATGCCGGGGCCGCCCTTGGGGCCTTCGTAGCGGATAACCAGGACCTCGCCTTCCTTGTAGTTGCGCGCCTCGACGGCGGCGAAACAGGCCTCCTCGCCGTTGAACACACGGGCGGGACCGCGGTGCTGGCGATGGCTGAGGCCAGCGACCTTGACGATGGCGCCGTCCGGGGCCAGCGAACCCCACAGGCCGACCACCCCGCCGGTGGGCGACAGGGGATTGGAGGCCGGACGGATCACGTCCTGGTCGTGGCGCCAGACGACGCCTTGCAGATTCTCGCGCAGGGTCTTGCCGGTGACGGTCATGACGTCGCCGTGGATCAGGCCGGCGTCCAGCAGGGTGCGAAGCAGCATCGGCACGCCGCCCGCCTCGCCCATCTTCTTCGCCGGATAGCGGCCGCCGGGCATCAGGTCGGCCAGGTACGGCGTCTTCTTCATGATCTCGGCCACTTCGCGCAGGGAGAAGCTGACGCCGCATTCATGGGCCATGGCCGGCAGGTGCAGGCCGCCGTTGGTGGACCCGCCGGTGGCCGCCACCACGACGGCGGCGTTCTCGAAGGCCTCGCGGGTGCAGATGTCGCGCGGCCGGATATTCCGCTCAATGAGCTCCATCACCGCCCGGCCGGACGCCACGGCGTACTGGTCGCGATCGAGATAGGGCGCCGGCAGGGCCGACGACAGCGGCAGGGCCAGGCCGATGGCTTCCGAGACGCAGGCCATGGTGTTGGCGGTGTACTGACCGCCGCAGGCGCCGTCGCCGGGGCAGGCGTGCTGTTCCAGATCGTACAGGTCGTCCAGGCTCATCTGGCCGCTGGAATGCTTGCCGACGCCCTCGAAGACGTCCTGCACCGTCACTTCCCGGCCATGCCAGGTTCCGGGCAGGATGGAGCCGCCGTACATGAAGACGCTGGGCACGTTCAGCCGCAGCATGGCCATCATCATGCCTGGCAGGGATTTGTCGCAGCCGGCGATGCCCACCAGGGCGTCGTAGCTGTGGCCCCGAATGGTCAGCTCGACCGAATCGGCGATCACCTCACGGCTGACCAGGGACGAACGCATGCCCTCGTGGCCCATGGCGATGCCGTCCGTGACGGTTATCGTGCAGAACTCCCGCGGCGTGCCGCCCGCTTCCTTGACCCCCGCCGCGGCGGCGTGGGCCTGGCGCATCAGGGCGGTGTTGCAGGGGGCGGCTTCATTCCAGCAGGAGGCCACGCCCACGAAGGGCTGATTGATCTCCCGCGTGCCCAGGCCCATGGCGTAATAGTAGGAGCGGTGCGGCGCGCGCGAGGGCCCCTCGGTTACATGGCGGCTGGGGAGTTTGGACTTGTCCCAGGTTCCGTCAGGCTTCTTGGTCACGGGCGCCTCCTGCAATGCAAAGCGGGCGCATCCCTAGACGAGGCTGGCCCCAAGCGCAAAGGCGGTTGCTCCCCTGCCCCTGCGTCACTAGAGAGGCGCGCTCCTAGAAGGAATCCCAAGCATGCGTCTGGACGCCCTCTCCATCGGCGTGAATCCGCCCTTCGAGGTGAATGTGGTGATCGAGGTCCCGATCGGCGGCGAGCCCATCAAGTACGAGATGGACAAGGCCTCCGGCGCCCTGGTGGTCGACCGGTTCCTCTACACGGCCATGCGCTATCCGGGAAACTACGGCTTCATTCCCCACACCCTGTCCGGCGATGGCGATCCCTGCGACGTCATCGTGGCCAACACCCGCGGCATCGCCCCAGGCGCGGTGATGAGCTGCCGCATCGTCGGCGTGCTGGTGATGGAGGACGAGGCCGGGAGCGACGAGAAACTGATCGCGGTGCCGGGCCCCAAGCTCACCCAGCGCTATGACCACGTCCACAACTACACCGACCTGCCCGCCATCGGCCTGCAGCAGATCGAGCATTTCTTCAGCCATTACAAGGACCTGGAGCCGGGTAAGTGGGTGAAGATCGTCCGCTGGGGCGACGCCGACGAGGCGCGAAAGATGGTGCTGGAAGGGATCGAACGGGCGAAGGCCGAGAAGGCGAGCTAGACGTCTGCTGACACCATGCTGTCGCCGACGGTCGCTATGGGTCGTGGACGCAGGAGACGCCGCCCATGATTACCCTCTTCCACAGCCCCCGCACCCGCTCGACGCGCCTCATCTTCCTGCTGGAGGAACTGGGCGCGACCTATGAGATCAGGCCGGTCAACGTCCAGCGCGGCGACGGCTCGGGCGCGCGCGATCCGGCCAACCCCCACCCGCACGGCAAGGTGCCGGCGATCGCCGACGAGGGCGAGGTGGTGTTCGAATCCTCGGCGATCGCCCTTTACCTGACCGACAAGTTCCCGGCGAACGGGATCGGACCGGCGGTCGGCGAGGCTGGGCGCGGCGCCTACCTCAGCTGGCTGGCCTACTACAGCGGCGTGCTGGAGCCGGCCTGGATGATGGCGTTCGCCAAGGTGGAGCTGCCCAAGGCCATGCCCGGCTGGCCGCCTGTGGACGAGGCGATGGCCTTCACGACCCGCACCCTCGAAGCCAGCCCCTACCTCCTGGGCGATCGCTTCTCCGCCGCCGACCTGCTGGTCGGAACCACCTTCGCCCTGTTCATGGGCGGGCCGCTGCTGCCCAAGACGCCGCTGCTGGAGGCCTATGTGCAGCGGGTGGTCGGCCGGCCGGCGTACGCGCGGGCGATGGCCAAGGACGAGGCCTAAGGTCCCAGGGTTCGCCTAGCGCGCAACCCCTCACCCTCGCGCTGCCAAAAGCAGTGGGTGAGGGGTTCAGGCCCCGCAGGGAGCCCCCCTTACACCGCCTTCTCCACCGCCTCGACGATGCTCTCGTCCAGCGGATCGGTCCTCGGCCCAAACGCCGCGATGGCCTGGCCCTCGGGGCCGATCAGGATCTTGTGGAAGTTCCAGACCGGCACCGCGGCCTCGCCCAGTTCGCCCTCGGCCCAGGCGTAGAACGGGTGGCGGCCGGCGTCCTTGACGTCGACCTTGGAGGTCATGGGAAAGTCGACGCTGAAGCGCGCGTCGCAGAATTCCTTGATCTCCGCCTCGCTGCCCGGCTCCTGGCCGGCGAACTGGTTGCAGGGCACGCCCAGCACCACCAGGCCCCTGTCCTTGTAGTCGGTGTAGAGTTTCTCGAGGCCATCGTACTGCGGGGTCAGACCGCACTTGGAGGCGGTGTTCACCACCAGGACCGCCTTGCCCTTGAAGGTCGACAGCGGCAACGGCGCGCCGTCGATGCTGGTGAAGTCGAAGTCATAGGCGTCGGACATGGCGTGGCTCCGGAAGGCTGCCGAAAATGAATGGAATTATCGGCCCACAGCCTGTTCCACCGCGAGCGCAAGGTCCAGGGCCTTGGCGCCGTCCAGCGCATTGGCCAGGGGCGCGGGCCCCTCGCCGCGGACAGCGGCGATGAAGGCGTCCAGGCTGACGCCCAGCGGATCGGCGTCGTCGAAGCCCGGCGACAGGGGGTGGCCGGTGGAATTGGCGAAGGTCTTGGCCAGGAAATCCACCCGGATCTCGCCCGACGGATAGACGAGCCGCATGGTGCGCTCGCGCCCCTGGGCGATGCGGGAGGCGCGGAAGATGGCGGTGAAGCCGTCGTCGAAGGTGACCTCCGCGTCCGCCTCGTCGAGCAGGGCGTTGGCGATGGCCGCGCCCTCCGCCTCCACCGCCAGGGCTTCCGCATCGGTGAGCGCCAGGGCCAGGTCCAGGTCGTGGATCATCAGGTCGATGACCACCGAGACGTCCAGGTTGCGGGCCGAAGGCGGTCCCAGGCGCGTCGCCTCCAGACGCAGCGGGCGCTCCGGGATCGAGAACAGGCCCATGCCCAGGAACGTGGCCCGCTCCAGAAAGCCACAGGCCACGATGCGGCCCCGCCGCGACGCCTCGCCCAGGATGGCGTCGGCGTCCGCCAGATCGGTGGCGACGGGCTTTTCCACATAGACATGCGCGCCGGCCTTCAGCGCCGCCAGGGTCGCCTTGGCGTGAGCGCTGGCGGGCGAGGCGATGGAGACGACGTCCACTTCGGCCAGCAGGGCCTCCAGGCTGTCGAACGGCGCCGCGCCGTGGCGTCCGGCCAGGGCCTGGGCGCGATCGGGATGCGGGTCATAGACGCCGGCGAAGGCGACGTCCTCCAGGGCCGCGTACTTGGCCGCGTGGTAGCCGCCAAATACCCCGGCGCCGACCACGCCCGCACGCAATTGTCCGTTCATCGCCTCTCCCGGGCCCCGAACCCTGGGCCCCAAGCGCCGCCTAGCACGCCACGGCGTCGTTTGCCCACTGGAGGCGCGCCGCGGCAGGGTCTAAACAGGCGTTTGAAACCAAGCCCTGGGGAGAGACACCAATGACGATCTCGCGTGAAGTCCGTCTCAAGAGCCGCCCGGTCGGCGTGCCCACTGCCGAAAACTTCGATGTCGCCAGCGTCACCCTCGCCGCTCCCGGCCCCGGCGAGGTCCAAGTGCGCAACACCTGGATGACGGTGGATCCCTACATGCGCGGGCGCATGAACGACGTGAAGAGCTACAGCCCACCCTTCGCCCTGGGCGAGGCCATGCAGGGCGGCGCCGTGGGCGAGGTGATCGCCTCCAACGATTCCTCGCTGAAGGTCGGCGATCTGGTGCAAAGCTTCCTCGGCTGGCGCGAGGCGTTCAACGCCCCGGCGGCGGCGGTTCAGAAGCTGGAGACGCACGGCCTGCCCGTGCAGACCTTCCTGGGCGCCGTCGGCATGCCGGGTCTGACGGCCTATGCGGGCTTGCTGCGGATCGCCGCCTTGAAGGATGGCGACGTGGTGTTCGTCTCCGGCGCGGCCGGCGCGGTGGGCCAGATCGTCTGCCAGATCGCCAAGATCAAGGGCCACACCGTCATCGGCTCGGCCGGCGGCGCGGAGAAGGCGGCCTACCTCAGAGAACTGGGGGTCGACCATGTGATCGACTACAAGGCCGAGGCGGTCGGTCCGGCCCTGTTGCGGGCTGCTCCGGACGGCATCGACGTCTATTTCGACAACGTTGGCGGCGAGCACCTGGAGGCGGCCCTGACGGCCGCCCGCCCCTTCGGCCGCTTCGCCCTGTGCGGCATGATCAGCCAGTACAACGCCACCGACATGGGCGAAGGCGTGCGGGGCCTGATCCAGGCCGTGGGCAAGCAGCTCCGCCTGGAGGGCTTCATCGTCTCCAGCCACGTCGACATGCAAGGCGCCTTCGTCAAGGACATGTCCGAGTGGATCGCCGCCGGCAAGATCAAGTGGCGCGAGACGGTCGAGGAAGGCATCGACAACGCCCCGAACGCTTTCCTGAAGCTGTTCAAGGGCGAAAACCTCGGGAAGATGCTGGTCAAGCTGGCCTAGCGCTTTGACGAGCCTGGCCGGCGTTGACAACCATCGATAGCCGGGCTCCAGTCCGCGCCGCTTCGCAACCCCGGGGGAAAGCGGCTCATGGATTGGACGTCCGGCTATCGCGCCGACATCGACTACACCTATGGCTACTATCGTGAGCTGGCGCCTGGCCTGATCGATTTCGCCCTGCTGATGAGCGGCTACGAGCCGCCCCAGCGCTCGGACATGCGCTATCTCGAACTCGGCTACGGCCAAGGCGTCAGCGCCAACATCCAGGCCGCCGCCTGCCCCGGGGAATTCTGGGGCGCCGACTTCAACCCCGTCCACGCCAACCATGCCCAACAACTGGCGCGCAAGTCCGGCGCCCCGGCCCAGTTCTCCGACGAGAGCTTCGGCGACATGCTGGCCAGGGACGACCTGCCGCCCATGGACTACATTGTCCTGCACGGCATCTGGAGCTGGGTCTCAGAGGAGAACCGCAAGGTCATCGTCGAGACCATCCGCAAGCGGCTGCGCGTCGGCGGGGCGGTCTATTTCAGCTATAATACCCTGCCCGGGTGGACCACGGCGATGCCGCTGCGCCACATCATGTCGGTCCACACCCAGTCCATGGGGTCCGACGCCCAGGGCATGGTCAGCCGCATCGACGGCGCCATAACCTTCACCAACCAGCTGGCCGCCGCCAATGCGCGCTACTTCCAGCATAACCCCCTGGCCAAGGGCCGCCTGGACGCCATCGCCGGCCAGAGCCGCAACTACCTGGCGCACGAATACTTCAACGACGACTGGACCCCGATGTACTTCTCGGAGGTCAACGAGCGGCTCTCGGAAGCCAAGCTCAGCTACGCCACAGCCGCCAGCATCATGGACCAGCTGGACGGCTTCAATCTCACGCCTCAGCAGCGCGAGCTGATGAACGACCTGCCGGTCGGCGTGCTGCGCGAAACGGTCCGCGACTACATGCTGAACACCCAGTTCCGCCGCGACCTCTACACCCGCGGCGCCCGCAAGCTGACGCCGCTGGAGCGCGTGGAACGTCTCAACGACGTGCGCGTGGTGGTCACCGCGCCGACCAAGGATTTCCCCTACGAAGTGGACGCGGCCCTGGGCAAGATCGGCCTGCGCAAGGATATCTACGAGCCGATCATCGACGCCCTGAACGCCGACAAGGGCTCGCCCAAGCGGATCGGCGAACTTGCCGAAAAGCCGAAGATCGCGGCCCTGGCCGCCGGCTCGCTGATCGAGGGCCTGGCGGTCCTGGTGGGCGCCGGCCTGGTCCATCCGGCCCAGGGCGATGCGGAGATCGCCGCCGTGGCGCCCCGGTGCAAGAAGCTGAACGCCCACTTCATCGAACGGGCGCGGATCGGGGGCGACATCACCGTCCTGGCCTCCCCGGTGACCGGCGCGGGGGTCAACGTCGGCCGGTTCGAACAGATGTTCCTGGGCGCCCGCGGGCGCGGCCTGAAGACCCCGGACGACTGGGCCAAGGACGCCTGGGACACCCTGGCCAAGCAGAACCAGCTGATCGTCAAGAACGGCGAGGTGCTCAAGACCCCGGAGTCCAACCTGGAAGAACTCAAGCTCCAGGCCAAGGCCCTGGCGGATGAACGGCTGCCGCTGCTGCAACGCCTGCAGGTGGCGGACTAGCCGGCGCTCGCCGATTGGCCCAGATGTGATCGCCGCGCGCGTTGGCCCCGCGCGCGGCAGGGTCTACAAGCCCGCGTCCGCCAGGAGCATGCTCGGCAAGACCGCAAACCGGCTTTGCGATCCGAGCACGCTCGGAATAATAGAATTGGAGCCTATCCAGATCGGCCTCGCCTGATCGGGCATGGCCGTTTGGGAGCCCGTGTTTGGCCCGTCTGTTCAACGCCTATGTGATCGTCGACTGGAGCGCGGCGGCCAAGCCGACCACGGGAGCGGACTCCGTCTGGATCGGCGTGCTCAAGCGCGACGTGCGGTTCCGTTTCACCTACGAGGCGCACAACCCCGCCACCCGGGCCGAGGCGGAGAAGCTGCTCGCCGGCATCCTGGACGACCGCGCCAAGCGGCACGAGCGCACCCTGCTGGGTTTCGACTTTCCTCTGGGCTTTCCCCGCGGCTTCTCCGCCGCTCTGAAGCTGCCCCAGGGCGAGCCCTGGATGGCGGTCTGGAACCAGCTCGACCGCATGGTCAAGGACAAGGCCGACAACAACAACAACCGCTTCGGCGTGGGCTCGGAGATCAACCGCAGGATCACCGGCGGCCCGTTCCCGTTCTGGGGCTGCCCCCCGCGCGACACCCTGACCACCCTGCAGCCCAAGCGCAGCCGTGAGCACGGCCCGGACGACCTGCCGGAGTTCCGGCACACCGACCTGGCGGCCAAGGGCGCTGCGTCGATCTGGAAGCTCTACTACAACGGCTCGGTGGGCGGTCAGGCAATCCTGGGCATTCCCATGGTGCGGCGCCTAAAGCTGGCGCGCGGCGAGGCGTTCAAGGTCTGGCCCTTCGAGACCGGCTACAAGGCGCTGACTGAGAAGGACCTGGAAGGCGTCGACGTGGTGGCCGCCGAGGTCTACCCCTCCCTGATCAAGGGGGCCGCCCTGGCCGGCGAGATCAAGGACGCCACCCAGGTGCGCCTGACCGCCGAGCACTTCGCCAGGTTGGACGAGGCGGGCAAGCTGGGCGCGGTGTTCGGCCCCGACAAGGCGACCCCCGCCGACACCGTGGTCGATGCGCAACACGAGGAAGGCTGGATTCTCGGGGCCTGATTTCCGGTTTTGCGTAACACCGTTCCCTGTGAGGGATCGCCGGCCCCACAACCAGGCGGAGACCCCGTTCGAATGATCCGTGACACGCTGCAGCCTCCTGGCGGGCGTCATGCCCGCCGGTCCGCGTCGTCCGTCTCGAACGCCGCGCGACCCAGACACACCCCTATCTGACGACGTCTCAGGCTCCCGCGCCCAGGGCGCGCGGAGCCCCTTTCCGCGGCGGACGGCTCGTCGGCCTTCTACGAGTGGACGGGAACGCCAGGAGCGGCGGTGCAGATCGGCCTGGACCCGGTCTACGGGTGGCGCCCGCGCCAGGCGCGGATCGCCAACAACGCCGCGGCGCCCGACGAGGCGAAGACCGCGATCACCGGAGCGCTGAGATCGTGGGGCGTCCACGTGGGCCGCTGCGTCTGGGATCTGCATCAAGCCCTCGATGAGATCCACGCTCCGGAGTTCGAACTGGAGACCGTGGAGGCCTGCGTAAAGCAGGCTCACGGCGGCTAGGCTAAAGGCTAGGCCGACGCCCTAGCCGCCGCCGCGCCGCGCCAGCATCCAGAACCGGCCCAGCAGCAGCCCCGCCGCCACGAAGCTGGCGGCGATCACCGCCCAGACGATGCCCTGCAGCTTCATATGCAATGGGATGGCCAGGACGTAGGCCAGGGGCAGCATGATCAGGAAGTAGCTCATCATGTGGGTGATGGTCGGGACCAGGACGTCGCCACGCGCCCGCAGGGACTGGGCCACCACCACCTGCAGGGCGTCCGGCAACAGGAAGGCGCAGGTCAGCAGCAGCGCGGCCGTGGCCAGGCCCACCGTGGTCGGGTCCGTGGTGTAGATCTGCGCGATGGGCCGGGCGAAGGCCCAGACGACCACGGTGGCGACCACGGCGAAGACGGACGTGACGCCATAGCCCACCAGGGCGGCGCGATCGATGCCGCGCTCATCCGCCGCGCCGTGGGCGCGCGCCACCAGCACAGCGGTGGCGGTGGCCAGGCCCAGGGGGATCATGAAGACGATGGCCGCCACGTTCAGCACCACGGCCCAGGCCGCCACGGCCAGGCCGCCGATCCAGCCGGCGATGACGTTCATGCCCGAAAAGGCCATGACCTCGAAGAAGTTGGAGGCCCCTGCCCCATAGCCCACCCGGCGCTGTTCGCGCTCGCGCTGCGGATCGCGCGCCGGCTTGTCGAAGACGCCCAGCTCCCGAGCGTCGGCCATTCGCCAGATATAGGCCAGCGTCGCCCCGGCGATGACGCTGCGGGCGATGAAGGTGGCGACGCCACCCCCCACGGCCCCCAGCGCCGGCAGTCCGAACGTTCCTGGCACCACCAGAAGGTCCACCGCCAGGTTCACGACGTTGGCGATCCACATGATCACCAGCGGGGGCACCGGCCGGCCCAGGCCCTCCAGCCAGGAGGCCGACGCCACCGACAGCATGAACACCGGCATGGAGAGGGCGAAGACGATCAGCGGGCGGCTGGCGCCGTCGGCCAGGTCCCTGGAAAGCCCGATGACGTGCAGCAGCGGCGGGCCCCCCAGCACCAGCACCACCGTGGAGGCGCATCCGATCCACAGCGAATAGGACAGCCCCCGGCGCAGGGCGGCGCCCGCCTCCCGTGGGCGTCCTTCGCCCAGCGAGCGCGACGCCATCACCTGCACCCCCGAGAGCAGGCCCAGAGAACTGGCCACCACCACGCTGGTCAGCGCCCAGCCCATGGCGTGGTAGCCTAGCTGCACGGCCGAATAGCGCCCCACCACCACCGCGTCGGTGAAGCCCATGATCATGATGCCCAGGCGCGCGGGCACCAGGGGGCCTGCGAGCTTCAGCAGCCCGATCAGGTCCCTTCGGACAGGATGTTCCGCGCCTCCCGCGCGGGAGGTCGCGGCGAGGATTTCGCCGGTCATGGACTTGGCCATTTCAAAGAGGCGCGGAAACTGGCCGAGCCGGGCCGGCAAGGCAAGCGTGCTGGCGCCGGTGGTCCACATTTTATTTCAAGCCATATCCACCCCGTGGCAGGATCGTCACACAGCCAGGCGGGAAGACGGTCCATGACCGCGACGATCAACAGGCGCGTCTGCGCCGAGGTGGAGGGGGTGGAGGGCCCGTTCGTGGTCTTCCTGATCGGCGCCCGGCTCAACAGGTGAAAACGTCTACAACAAGATGCCGCGCCACGGCCTCGGCCGCGCCGGCGCCCTCACCGACGCCGTCGGGGCCCGCCAGGAAGCCCGCCAGCGGGTCAAGAGGCGGCCTAAACTAACCGGCTGACCGGGCTATCCCCCCTCGTCACCCCGGCCGCAGCGCAGCGGAGAGCCGGGGCCGGCCGCGCCCCATCCCCGACGATATCCAGCGAGGGACCGGCCCGGCCGGCCCCGGGTCTGCGGCGCTTCGCGCCTTCGCCTGGGGTGACGCGGCTAGCGCCACAGCCCCAGGATCAGCCCGATCAAAGTGAACTCCACCGTGTGGTAGCCGCCGTTGATCAAGAACAGCTTGAGGCTCTTGCCCTCGAACAGGTAGTTCACGCCCAGGCTGAAGGCGACCCAGGTCAGGCCCGCCGAAAACCCATAGAGGGCGCCCATCACCGGCGTCTGCTTGCCCAGGAAGAAGGCGAAGACCAGGGCGCCGATCAGCACAAGCACGAAGGTTGCGACGAGCTTGACCGGGCTGCTGGCCGCCTTGGCCTGCTCGTCGGTAAGCCCAACCTCCCTCTGCCAGGCCTTGAAGAACAGCAGCGGCGAGTACCAAAGCGACGCGACCACGAAGGCGGCCAGGGCGGCGGCCCCGACGGCGAGAAGGTTCACTGGCATTGGTCGTCCCCCTGTTACGCCGGTGCGAAGGTCTCCCTCGCTCGGGCCTGAAGCATGTCGAAATGCGCGCGCAGCATGGCCACCACGCGGTCGAAATAGGCGACGTCGCGGTGGGTGCGCGCCTGCATGACCCCGCCTTCCATGGCGGTCAGCACGAACTCAGCCAACGCATCCTTGTCGACGTCCGCGGGAATGCGGTCCGGCGCGGCGTCCAGGCACTCGATGATGGCCGCCGTCCAGTTGCTGAAGTTCTGGGCCAGCAGCGCCCGCACCTTGGGGTCCGGCTCATGCAGCTCCAGCGCCAGGCTGCCGATCGGGCAGCCGTATGCGCAGTCGGTCTCGATGATCGACCGGCGATACCGCGCCAGCAGGCCGAAGATCTTCTCGATCGGATCGTCCACGCCCTCCCAGGCTGGCGACAGCAGCATCTCGCCGATGCCGTCGCGCAGGGCCTCCAGCACGCCAATCAGCACATCCTGCTTGCCGGGGAAGACGTGGTACAGGCTGCCGGAATTCACCTGCGAGCGGGACAGGATGTCCGCCACCGAGGTGGAATTGAACCCCTTCTCCCAAAACAGCTCCATGGCGGCGATGACGATGCGGGTGCGGGTGTCCATGGCGGCGGCGCGGTGTTGATTGATCATTCAACCAAGACTGCCGCTACGAGAGTTGTCAAGGCGCGAGAACGTTGCCTGGGATGCGCCCCGGCCTAGTGCGAGGTTCTCTCACCCCTCCCTGGAGCCACCTTGGTCCAACCACCTTCCTGCCCGCCAATCCCCGCTTCAGGCCGAACGCACCCTAAAATACGGTGATCGACGGTGATTTCGGCTGACGAGCCGCCCCTACGCCGCCAGCCCCTGCCACATCCCCATCATCAGCCCCATGGCCCGCATGTCGCCGGTGGTGGTGCCGGCCATCTTGTTCATGGCGTAGCCGAAGGTGGTGCGGGCATCCATGTCGATGACCACCAGCGAGCCGCCGTATCCGCCCCAGTAGATGGAGTTGGGGTTGGGCAGGGGCACCATGGCGCCAGGCAGGCCAAAGCCCATGCCGAACCGGGCCGGTTGCTTGAAGATCAGGTCAACGCCCTCGATCTGTACCTCCAGCGCCTTGCGGCAGCCGGCTTCGGACATGATCCGCCTGCCCTTGGCCACCCCGCCATTGGCCAGGACGGCATGGATCTCGGCGATGGAGCGGGCGTTGCCGTGGCCGCCGGCGGCGGGGATCTCGGCTTCGCGCCAGGCCCGCGTCCTGGTCTCGGAGACGTCGATGCCGGGGTTG
>FTAI01001218.1_pt1 | contig 15017 bp, 17 predicted proteins | sample 1638941 | NCBI WGS metagenome assembly FTAI01 (sample SAMEA3914813, study PRJEB12502) | metagenome | biome: forest; material: soil | place: Canada | collected 2011-07-07 | depth 0.3 m | reverse complement strand
TGGCGAGGCCAGGGCCGATCCCGACATGGCGACGATCTCCCTGGGCGTGGAAACCCAAGGGGCCACCGCCGCCGACGCCATGCGGGCCAACGCCGAGCGCATGTCCAAGGTGACGGCCGCCCTGAAGAAGGCCGGGATCGCCGACCGCGACCTGCAAACCTCGAACCTCAACCTCAATCCGCAATACGTCTATGAGCAGAACCAGCCGCCTCGCCTCACCGGCTACCAGGCGTCGAACCAGCTGGCGGTGACCGTACGGGACCTCTCGAAGCTGGGCGCGGTGGTGGACGCCACGGTCGGCGCCGGGGCGACCAATGTCGGCCAGGTCAGCTTCGGCCTGGCCAATCCGGTCGCGGCGGAGAACACCGCCAGGATCGCCGCGGTGAAGGCGCTGCAGGACAAGGCCTCGCTCTACGCCAACGCCACCGGCTACAGGATCAGCCGGCTGGTGAACATCGGCGAAGGCGGCGGCTATTCGATCGAGCCGCCGCGGCCCATGTACGCCGCCGCCTTCAAGGCCCAGGCCGCGCCGACGCCGGTGGAGGCCGGAACGGTGAAGGTCCGTGTGGACATCAGCGGCGTCTTCGAACTGGCGCACTGAGTTCGCAGAGCCCCTCTCCCTCGCGGCTCCCGCGAGGGAGAGGGGTTTGGGATCACCATTCGAGCACTCGAACGGCCCTCACAGCCCCACGTTCGCAAACGCTTCGTCCAGACGGGCGGCCATTTCGATGCCGGGGAGGGTGCGCTGGCCCTCCATCATGGCGGAATAGATCAGCTGCCGGCCGTGCGTGCTTTTCACCCGCCCTTCCGCCCAGGCCACCGTGCGGTCGCCCGAGGCGGTGGAGTCGCAGCTCTTGGCGCGGCCAGCTTCGGTGGCCAGGCTGAGCGCAGCCTCGCCCGAGAGCATACCCGGCCGGTCGCAGGCGGGCAGGCCGCGGGCGCAGTTGAAGCCGTCGCCGTACCGGTAGAGCACCTTGCGGTCGCTGGCGCGGGCGATCAGCAGGCAGGTGGTGGGATCGCCAATGGCCCGGGCGACGGCGTCGTCCAGGGCGTCCGTGGGCAACTTGTCGCCGCCGCCCCCAGACGACGCGGCCGAGCCTCCGCCGGGCGCCTTGGAACAGGCGGCCAGGACCAGGACCAGGATCAGCGCCACGGCTGGGCGCATGGTGTCAGGCGGCTTTCTTGACGGCGTTGCCTTCGCCCAGGAGGACGACGTGGGGATTATAGTTGCGCGCCTCCTCGGCCGGCAGCTGGCAGTAGGCGACAATGATCACCTTGTCGCCCGGCTGCACGAGGCGCGCCGCCGCGCCGTTGACGCCGATCACCTTGGAGCCGCGTGGCGCCTCGATGGCGTAGGTGGTGAAGCGGGCGCCGGTGGTGATGTTCAGCACGTCCACCTGCTCGTTGGGCAGGATGTCGGAGGCTTCCAGCAGTTCGCGGTCGATGGCGATCGAGCCTTCGTAGTCCATGTCCGCCTGGGTCACGGTGGCCCGGTGGAGCTTGGCTTTCAGCATCGTCAACAGCATCGAGGTCCAGGCCTTCCCGTTGCGCCTCCGCGCCGCCAAGACCTTGCCTCGCTTGAGGTAGGGTCCGGAGAGCGAGGGCGCATATAGCCACAACGGCGTTCGCGTTCAACGTCACGCGGCGGCAGGGTGACGCAAGGTCGCGCGCCACGCCGATCCGCTTCAGCGCTTCTTGTTTGGCTTCGGCGGCTTGGGAAGTTTGGCGAACAGGGCGTCGCGGGTCAGGTAGCCGACGTGCTTGTCGTCCAGCAGGTCGAAGCGCCGGTCGGCGGCCCGCAACCACTCCGCGGCGGTGACGCGGCCATCCAGGTTGAAGTCGGCGCCGCTGACGGGCTCGGGTTCGTCCAGTAGCGCGACATGCTCGCGGGCCGGCCCCGCGGGCCGCTCCGGCTCCTCCGCCTGCGCGCCCGCGCGCTGGCCGCCGCCTCTTCCGCCGCCCCCGCGACGGCCGCCGCGCCCGCCTCGCTCACCGCTGCCGGAGGACTGACCGCTGCCGGCCTGCGGACCGAACATCCGCGTTTCGATCTCAGTGACAAGTTCGGGGGCGATCTTATGCTCATAGGTGGTGACCTCGAAGCCGTCGATCACCCCGTCGCCATTGGCGTCGACGACCTTGAAGAAGGCCTGGGCGTCGGCCCGGAACTCGGCCCGGTCGATGCGTCCGTCATGGTTGGCGTCGGCCTTGGCGAACCAGGCGTCGAAGGGGTCACCGCCGCCCGGCGTCGGACGGAACGGCTCACCGGAGGGGCTCACGAACAGGGCCGGCGGGCGAGGGGGCGGCGCGCCGGGTGGCGGGGGCGATTGCGCCAGCGATGTCTGGGGAGCGGCCACGAGGGCGAGGATCAGCGGTAGCCGCTTCATGCGATGGAGTATCTCCGGACGCTGCCCCAGCGACGCGCCGGTTCCAGGGGGACAGGCGGCAAGCTTGGCGGGCGCTGCGGCGAAAATCCGCCGCGGTTGTTGCGCCCTCGCAAGAGACCCCAAGCAAGGCTCGCGGTCAAAGGCTGAAGCCGCCCAGCCACGTCTGCCAGATCGTCACCGCCAGCCAGTGCAGCAGGACCGCCGGCCACAGCGAGCCCGTCCGCCAGCGCAGCAGGCCGCAGCCCAGGCCCAGGGTGGCGGCGCAGGCCAGGAAGTCGGGCCGCAGGAACGCCGCCCGCGCCGCCGGCAGGATCGTGAACACCTCGACGATGTGTCAGGCCGTGAAGACCGCGGTCACCAGGACCAGGCTCGGCCAAGGATTGACCGCCTCGCGCCGACCCGGAACCAGCAGCCCGCGGAAGGGGATCTCCTCGCCCAGTCCGGGCGCGATCAGGACGCTGATCAGCCGTAGCGGCAGTCCTTTCAGCAGCGGCGGGTGCAGGGCGTAGTAGCCGGTGGAAAAGCCGATCGCGCCCATGCCCGCCAGGGCCAGGGCTCCAATCCCGGCCGAGAAGCCCCAGCCGGCCAAGTCCGGCCAGGTCGTCAGGGCGCGCAGCAGGCGGCGCCCCGCGCGCCCGGTCACTCCGGCCATGTCCATGCGTCAGCCCCGCCCGTCTCGATGCCTGTGGTTGTAGCGCTGGGCCCGGCGCTGTGACATGGCATCCGGCGAAGTCGTGTGCGGGCGTGCGTTGCAAAGACGGTTCCTGGTCTGCTGATGGTGTGCGCCGTTGCGGCTGGAACCTTCCTCGCCGTCGACCGTATGGCGCGTCCCCAGGATGTCCCCTGGAAGCCATTCGATCTCGTCCAGCCCATCGGCCTGGCCACCCACTACAAGATCGACCTGCTCGGCCGAGATCCGGCCCTCTGCCGGGCGGCGCTGGCCGCTGGCGGCGTCACCTTCGACCCGGCGCCGGACCGCCGCGAAGGCCGGCGCCACGTTCAGGGCGCCGGCCGGCTGGGCGAAGGCCTGGCCCCGCTCAGCCCCGCCCGCCCGGTGATGACCTGCGGCGAAGCCCTCGCGCTGGCGGTGTGGGAGCGCCATTCAGTGCAGCCGGCCGCGAGGCGCTACCTTGGCGCGGGCGTGGTCGGCATCGAGCATCGAGCACTTCGGGACCTGCGCCTGCCGCCCGATCCGGGGCGAGCGATCGCACCTCTCGCAGCACGCCTTCGCCAACGCCATCGATGTCGCCGGCTTTCGACTGGCGAACCGGTCGCAAGTCAGCGTGCTCAAGGACTATCGGCGCCAGGATGGCCGCGGGCGATTCCTGCGCCGGGCGCACGCCGACGGTTGCCGCCTCTTCGGTCACAGCCTGGGTCCTGAGTTCAACCCCGCTCATCACGATCACTTCCACCTCGACATGGCCGATTGGGGCTGGGGCCTGCTCGGCTTCTGCGCCTGACCGCGGCCGCTTGACGTGACGGCGTCCAGTCCCTTAGCTGCGGCCAAATCAAACGGATGTTTAAGGGGTAGCGCCATGGAACTCTTCGACCTGACCGGCAAGGTGGCCATCGTCACCGGCTCCACGCGCGGAATCGGCAAGGCCATCGCCGAGCGCATGGCCGAACACGGCGCCAAGGTGACGATCTCCTCGCGCAAGCCCGGCCCCTGCGAGGAGGTGGCAGCCGCCATCAACGCCAAGCATCCGGGGGCCGCCATCGCCGTGCCGGCCAACATCTCGTCCAAGGAAGACCTGCAGCGCCTGGTGGACGAGACCCGCAAGGCCTTCGGCAAGGTCGACATCTGCGTCTGCAACGCCGCCTCGAACCCCTACTACGGGCCCATGAGCGGCATCAGCGACGACGCCTTCGGCAAGATCCTGGACAACAACATCATCTCCAACCACTGGCTGATCCAGATGGTGGCGCCGGAGATGATCGAGCGGAAGGACGGGGCGATCATCATCGTCTCGTCCATCGGCGGCCTGCGTGGCTCCGGCGTGCTGGGCGCCTATGGCATCTCCAAGGCGGCCGACATGCAGCTGGCGCGCAACCTCGCCCAGGAGCTTTCGCCCCACAACATCCGCGCCAACTGCATCGCGCCGGGCCTGGTCAAGACCGACTTCGCCCGGGCGCTGTGGGACACGCCGGAGGCCGAACAGCGCTCCAGCGTCAGCACGCCGCTGCGCCGGCTGGGCGAACCGGACGACATCGCCGGCGCGGCGATCTTCCTGGCCTCGAAGGCCGGCGCCTGGACCACCGGTCAGACGATCGTCGTCGACGGCGGCGCGACGTCCTAGATTACGCCCAACGGCGCAAGGCCGACGCCGCCCGGTGGTCGCCGGGCGGCGTCGCTGTTTGGGACGCCAAGCTGATGTGCGGGCTAGTGACGGTTCGACGCCATCGCCAGGGCGCGGTCAGGCGTTTCCAACTGGGCCCGCTGAATGGTGCTGAGCTGGGCGAGCGCCTCTTCGCGGACGCCTGCCTTGCAGGCGCTGACGCGGCTCAGGTCCAACGGCGAGATGCCGTCGCAGAAGGCTCGGGTCGCCTGGTTGAGCCGGGCGTAGAAGGCGTGTGGCCCGCCCGGCTGCGACAGATCACCGACCGGTACGCGCATACCTTCAGCGTGCGCGCTCGTCGCCAGGGCGGCTACGGGCGTCACGGCCAGAGTCGCAATCATCAGCGCTCTGGCGATGTTTGTTTGCTTGTTCACGATGTCTCTCCCGTAAAACTACCCTGAATTGCCCCAGGACTGTCATCTTGAATACTTGGGAGGTCAGCACTCGTCGAGTTAAGATGATTTAATTAAGTTAGCACGACTTAATAAAATACTTTTGCTTGGTTAGTTGATGTTGCAGCGCGGCGGTGCGGTTGGCGCTCGCGCGGCACTGCTTGTCGGAATAGCGATAGCGCGACAGACGGTGACGGAGCAGCATGGCGGCGCCGCTAGAGGCCCAGGAGGATCCGCATGGCCGCCACCCTTCGCCACTTCGCCATCAACGCCGACGACGTGCCGCGCGCCAAACGCTTCTACGAGGACGTGTTCGACTGGACCTTCGACCCCTGGGGGCCGCCGGGCTTCTATCAGATCAAGAACGCCGGCCAGGGCTTCCTGGGCGCGCTGCAGGGCCGGCGCGAGATCGTCGATGGCGCGGTCATGCGCGGCCTGGAGGTCACCATGGGCGTCGACGACCTGAAGTCGACCATGGCCTCTATCGAAGCGAGTGGGGGCAAGATCGTCATGCCGCCCTATCGCATCGAGGGGGTCGGTGAGCTGATCTTCTTCCAGGATCCCGAGGGCAACATCCTGGGCGCCATGCAGTATGACGCCGGGGTCTTTGGTTGAGCGACGTCGAACACGGGGGCGACGACGGCGGCGACGGCTTCTGCGTCCGCTCCCTGGCGGTGACCTACCCGGACGGCGCGGCCGAGCGCGCCCACACCCATCCCTGGGGCCAGCTCGTCTATGGCCTGAGCGGCGTGATCCGGGTGGCCACGAAGGACGCCAGCTGGCTGGCGCCGGCGACGCGGGCGATCTGGACCCCGGCGGGGGTGGCGCACGCCCTCAGCATGCAGGGCCGGGTCGCCATGCGGACACTCTATATCGCGCCTGCCCTGGCCGCGCCCTTGCCCGCGAAGCCGGCCGTCCTTGAAGTGGCGCCGCTGCTGCGTGAGCTGATCCTGCACATCCTGGGCATCGGCATGCTGGACCCAGGACGGCCGGCGCACGCGCGAATGGCGGGGCTGCTGATCGATTTGCTGGCCGACGCGAGGCCGCAGGACCTTGTCCTGCCCCTGCCCAGGGACGGCCGCGCCCTGGCGTTGGCCCGGCGCATCCTGGACGACCCCAGCGACCGCACCGACCTGCCCCGCCTGGCCCAGGGCGCCGGCGCCAGCCTGCGCACTCTGCAGCGGCTGTTTCCCAGCCAGACCGGCCTGGCGCTGGAAGCCTGGCGCCAGAAGGCCCGGCTGATCCACGCCGTGGCCCTGCTCAGCGCCGGCGCGCCGGTGACCACGACGGCCCTGGACTGCGGCTACGACAGCGTCAGCGCCTTCATCGCCGCCTTCCGCCGCCAGTTCGGCGTCACGCCGGGACGCTACCGTCCGGCGTTGTGAGCCCGGATGGAAAGGTCCCTCGCCTTGGCCAGGCGCCGCACGCCCTCGTCCAGCACCCCGTCGCGCTTGGAGAAGCACAGCCGCACGATGCTGGTCACCGGATCCGCCTCATAGAAGGCCGAGACAGGGATGGCCGCCACGCCGGCCTCGCGCACCGATCTATAGCAGAAGTCCAGGTCTCCCTCGCGCACGCCGGACCCCGGCAGGTCGACCGTGAGGAAATAGGTGCCGGCGCTGGGCAGCACCGAAAAGCCTTCGCGCCGCAGACCGTCGGCCAGTCGGGCCTGGGACTGCATCAGGTCGAGCGGCATCTGGGCGAACCAGTCGGCGCTGTTCTCCAGGCCCCAGGCCACGGCCGCTTGCAGGTTTGGCGCGGTGGTGAAGGTCAGGAACTGGTGCGCCTTGGCCAGGATCTCGGTGAGGGCCGGCGCGGCGCACAGGAAACCGATCTTCCAGCCGGTCAGGGCGAACATCTTGCCCGCCGAGCCGATCTTCACGGTCCGCTCGCGCATGCCAAGGTAGGCGATCAGCGGCCGGTGGACCGCCTCGCCGAACACCACATGCTCCCAGACCTCGTCGCACACGGCGATCAGGTCGTGGCGCACGCAGAACTCGGCCAGCAGCGCCAGGTCCGCATCGCCATAGACCGCCCCGGTAGGATTGAGCGGGTTGTTGAGCACCATCAGCCGGGTGCGCGGCGTGACCAGGGCCTCGAGCATCGCCCGGTCCCACCGCCAGGCGGGCGGCTCCAGCCGCGCCATCACCGGCACGCCGCCGGCGCGGCGGATCATCGGCGCATAGCTGTCATAGACCGGCTGGAAGACGATCACCTCGTCGCCCGCCTCGATCAGCCCCAGGAAGCAGCAGGCCAGGGCCTCGGTCGCCCCCGACGTGACGGTGATCTCCCGCGCCCAGTCGAAGTCCAGGCCCTGGGTGCGCGCATAGTGGGCGGCGACCGCCTGGCGCAGGATCGGAAGGCCCGGCATGGGCGGGTACTGGTTGTCGCCGTGGAGGGTCTCCTCGGCCGCCTTCTGCCGGATGGCCATGGGGCCGGGGATGTCGGGGAAGCCCTGGCCCAGGTTGATCGCCTCATGCTCGCGCGCCAGGCCCGACATGATGGCGAAGATCGTGGTCGGCAGGGCGGCGTAGATGGGGTTGGCCATGGCGACGAAATCCTTAGCATGGCGGACATGCAGATCGTCGACTTCCGCCCTGATTTGGCCCCCGCGTTCAAGGCCCTGAACGAGGCCTGGATCACCCGCCACTTCGCCCTGGAGCGCCAGGACATCGAGGTGCTGGAAGATCCGTTCGGCAAGATCATCGCGCCTGGCGGGGCGGTGATGTTCGTCGGCGACGGCGAGACGGTCGCCGGCTGCGTGGCGCTGAAGGCCATGGATGACGGCGGCTTCGAGGTGGCCAAGATGGCGGTGGCCGACGGCTACAAGGGACAGGGTCTGGGCCGGCTGCTGATGCAGGCCTGCGTCGACCGCGCCGAGGCGGAGGGCGCGACGCGCCTGTACCTTGAGACCAACAGCGCCCTGGCTCCCGCGCTCAGCCTCTACCGCAGCTTCGGCTTCAAGGAGATGCCGGCCAGGAGCCGAGGGCCTGGCGACTACGAACGGGTCGACGTCTGGATGGAGCTGAAGCTCTGAAGGTCAGGCGCGGCCGGCTCTATTCAAACAACCGCGCAAGGTGTGACGCCGATATCTCGCTCCGCTTGGTGAGCACTGTCCGCCTGCGGCGCAAGAATGCGAAGGCTGCCAGTCCAGCGGAAGCTACGCCAGTCAGGCCCGCGAACCCCAGGTGCCGCGCGACAGCGAAGCCTGAGTTCGGATGCTCGGCAACGAAGGGAATCTGAACGACCAGCCCAAGGACACCACCGCAGATGCCCGCGCCGACGAAGATCGGCGAGAACAGCAGCGCCGAGCGGAAGGGCGGGAAGAGCAGGGCCACAAGGAAGGTAGCGAGGCTGGCCGCGCCGCCCAGCAAGACGAGAGCGATGAGGGCGAACAGCGGGCCTATTGCGAGCGCTCCTCAGGCTGGGTCTGTCCTTATGCTCCAGAAGCTTTCCACCAGCTTGTCGCGATAGCGGGCCTGGCAGGTCCGCTAGGAGGTCTTCTTTCGCTCAAGGCCGCGAGAAGCTGCTCCTACGCGTCCTCGCGCACCCGCTTCTTGCGGAATGACGGGTTCAGAACCTGCTTGCGCAGGCGGATCGCCTTGGGCGTCACTTCCACCAGCTCGTCATCGTCGATGTAGGCGATGGCCTGTTCCAGGGTCAGGCGGCGCGGCGGGGTCAGGCGGATGGCTTCATCCTTGCCCGAGGCGCGGACGTTGGTCAGCTGCTTGGCCTTCATCGGATTGACGTCCAGATCGTCGGGCCGGGAGTTCTCGCCGATGATCATGCCCTGGTAGGTCTTCTCGGTCGCGCCCACGAACATGGTGCCACGCTCTTCCAGGTTCCACAGGGCGTAGGCCGCCGTCTCGCCGTCGGAGTTGGAGACCAGCACGCCGTTGCGGCGGCCCTCGATGGCGCCCTTGTAGGGCTCGTAGTGGCTGAACACGCGGTTGAGCACGCCCGAGCCGCGGGTGTCGGTCAGGAACTCGCCCTGGTAGCCGATCAGGGATCTCGACGGGGCCTGGAACGACAGTCTCGTCTTGCCGGCGCCGGACGAACCCATGTCCTTCAGCTCGGCCTTGCGGGCCGACAGCTTCTCAATGACCACGCCGGAGAAGTCCTCGTCGACGTCGATGACCACGTCCTCGATGGGCTCCAGGCGTTGTCCGGTCTGCGGATCGGTCTGATAGACCACCCGCGGACGGCTGATGGACACTTCGAAGCCCTCGCGGCGCATGCTCTCGATCAGTACGCCCAGCTGCAGTTCCCCGCGGCCGGCCACCTCGAAGGCGTCCTTCTCGGCGGTCTCGGCGATCTTCACCGCCACGTTGGACTCCGCCTCGGCCAGCAGGCGGGCGCGGATCACGCGGCTCTGCACCTTGTCGCCGTCGCGGCCGGCCAGGGGGCTGTCGTTCACCGACACCGTGATGGCGATGGTCGGCGGGTCGATGGGCTGGGCCGGGATCGGCTGGGTGACGTCGAGCGCGCAAAGGGTGTCGGCCACGGTGGCCTTGGACAGGCCGGCCACCGCGACGATGTCGCCGGCCTCGGCCACGTCGATGGCGGTGCGCTTGAGGCCCCGGAAGGCCAGCAGCTTGGTGACGCGGCCCTTCTCGACGATCGTGCCGTCCCGGGCCAGGGCCTGGATGGCCATGCCGGGGACCAGCTTGCCGCTGTCCACCCGGCCGGTCAGGATCCGGCCCAGGAACGGGTCGCTCTCGATCAGCACCGCCAGGATGGTGGCCGACTCGCTGGCGCGCGCCTCGGCGGCAGGCGCGGGCACGTGCTCGACGATCTTGTCGAACAGCGGCGCCAGGGTCTCCGACGGCTTGGCCATGTCCAGCGTCGCCCAACCCTGCTTGCCGCTGGCATACAGGTGCGGGAAGTCCAGCTGCTCGTCGGTGGCGCCCATGGCCGCGAACAGGTCGAAGGCGTCGTTCAACACCCGGTCGGGATCGGCGTGCGGCCGGTCGACCTTGTTGAGCACCACGATCGGCCGCAGGCCCAGCTTTAGCGCCTTGCCCAGCACGAACTTGGTCTGCGGCATGACGCCTTCCTCGGCGTCCACCAACAGCAGGCAGCCGTCCACCATGCCCAGGATCCGCTCCACCTCGCCGCCGAAGTCGGCGTGGCCGGGGGTGTCGATGATGTTGATCCGGGTCTCGCCGGCCTTGCCGTGCCACAGCACCGAGGTGGCCTTGGCCAGGATGGTGATGCCGCGCTCGCGCTCCTGGTCGTTGGAGTCCATGGCGCGCTCGACGTGCGATTCATTGGCTCGGAACACACCCGACTGGGCGAGCAGCTGGTCCACCAGCGTGGTCTTGCCGTGGTCGACGTGGGCGATGATGGCGATGTTGCGGAGGGACATGGGGAACGGAACGGCCTGAAGAGGTCGCGCGGACGGTGAACGGACGTGCGGGGGAGGGAACGAAGTGGCCGGGCTTTTACGCTGCGCCGCAGGAAAAGGCCAGCGGGTTCGCCCTATGCTGAGGCTCAGCGGTTGAAACGAACCTGCGCGCTTCGATACGCCTGTTGTGAGCTGCACGGCCTGACAGGTCTGACCCTTCTCCCCTTGTGGGAGGATGAGGGGTCTCGCGACCGAGGACGCTGCTGAGCGAGGCGGTTGAAAGGGCGGCGCGACCCCTCACCCTCCCACGCCGCCTTCGGCGACGCGGGGCCCTCCCTCTCCCACAAGGGGCGAGGGAATCAGAGAGCCTGAGCGACGATCAGATCGTGTAGTCGAAGGCGGCGTAGGCGGGGCTCAGCACGCCGCGTCGGTCCAGCGCCTGGTAGAGGGCCTCGGCGGCGGCGTCGGGCGTCATGGCGGTGGTGTCGATGCGCACCTCCGGCGTCTCGGGCGGCTCGTAGGGGCTGTCGATGCCGGTGAAGTCCTTGATCTCGCCAGCGCGGGCGCGGCGATAGAGGCCCTTCACGTCGCGCTCCTCGGCGACCGCCAGCGGGGTGTCCACATGCACCTCGATGAATTCGCCGGCGGGCAGCAGGCCGCGCGCCAGCGCCCGATCGGCGCGGAACGGCGAGATCAGGCTGACCAGCACGATCAGGCCGGCGTCGGCCATCAGCTTGGCCGCCTCAGCGGCGCGGCGGACGTTCTCCACCCGATCGGTAGGCGAGAAGCCCAGGTCGCCGTTCAGGCCGTGGCGCAGGTTGTCGCCGTCGAGCAGATAGGTGTGGCGGCCCGCGTGGTGCAGCCGCTTCTCGAGCAGGTTGGCGATGGTCGACTTGCCGGCGCCCGACAGGCCGGTGAACCAGACCACGGCGGGCCGCTGGCCCTTTTGCGCCGCGCGGGCGTCGACGCCGACGTCCAGCTCCTGCCACTGCACGTCGGAGGACTTGTGCAGGGCGCCCCGCACCATGCCGGCCGCCGCCGTGGCGTTGGTCAGCCGGTCGATCAGGATGAAGCCGCCGGTGTCACGGTTTTCGGGATAGGGGTCGAAGGCCAGCGGCCGGTCGAGGGCGATCTCGACCGCGGCGATGGCGTTGAGCGCCAGGGCCCCGGCGGCCGACACCGCGCCGGTCTCCACGTCGACCACCGACATGGGCGTGACGACCCGCGCCGAAACGGTCTGGGCCCCGAGCTTTAGCCAATAGCTGCGATTGGGGTCGAGCGGCGTCTCGTCCATCCAGGCCAGGTCGGCCGACAGCCTATCCGAGATCAGGGCCGGGCTGGCGGCGGCGGCGATCAGGTCGCCGCGGCTGACGTCGATCTCGCGGTCGAGCACCAGGGTCACGGCTTCGCCGGCGCCGGCGTGCTTCAGGTCGCCGTCATAGGTGACGATGCGGCTCACCACCGCTTCGCCTTCGCCCGGCAGGATGCGCACCGCATCGCCCACCGCCACGCGTCCGGCGGCGATCAGGCCGGAGAAGCCGCGGAAGTCGGCGTTGGGCCGGTTCACCCACTGCACCGGCAGGCGGAACGGCCGGTCGGCGGTTTCGCGGCCGGCATCGACGGTCTCCAGGTGTTCGAGCAGGGACGGCCCCGTATACCAGGGCGTTTCGGGGCTGGCGGCGATGACGTTGTCGCCCTTCAGGCCCGAGACCGGGATGGCGGCGATCTCGTCGAAGCCGAGCGGTTCGGCGAAGGCGGCGTAGTCCAGGACGATGCGGTCGAACACCCGCTGGTCGTAGCCGACCAGGTCGATCTTGTTCACCGCCAGCACCACCCGGCGGATGCCGACCAGCGACACCAGGCGCGAGTGCCGGCGCGTCTGGGTCAGCACGCCCTTGCGCGCGTCGATCAGGATCACGGCCACGTCGGCGGTCGAGGCGCCGGTGATCATGTTGCGCGTGTACTGCTCGTGGCCCGGGGTGTCGGCGACGATGAACTTGCGCCGCGCGGTCGAGAAGAACCGGTAGGCCACGTCGATGGTGATGCCCTGTTCGCGCTCGGCCTGCAGGCCGTCGACCAGCAGGGCGAAGTCGAGGTTCGCCCCCTGGGTGCCCACCGCCTTGCTGTCGGCGGCCAGGGTGTCGAGCTGGTCGTCGAACAGGGACTTGGAGTCGTACAGAAGCCGGCCGATCAGCGTCGACTTGCCGTCGTCCACCGATCCGCAGGTGATGAAGCGCAGCAGGCTCTTGGTCTCCAACGGCGGTTCGTCCCACTCCCTCTGGTCGCGCGCCATCAGAAGTAGCCGTCCTGCTTTTTGGATTCCATGGTCGAGCCGTCGCGGTCGATCACCCGGCCCTGCCGCTCGGAGCTGCGCGAGACCTTCATCTCGGCGATGATGGCGTCCAGCGTGGCCGCCTCGCTCTCCACCGCCCCGGTCAGGGGATAGCAGCCCAGGGTGCGGAAACGGACCAGCCGTTCGGCTGGGGCTTCGCCCGCGGCCAGCGGCATGCGCGCGTCGTCGACCATGATCAGCACGCCCTCGCGCTCGACGATCGGCCGCGGCCTGGCGAAATAGAGCGAGGGGATCGGGATCGATTCCAGCTGGATGTAGCGCCAGACGTCGAGCTCGGTCCAATTCGAGATCGGGAAGGCGCGCAGGCTTTCGCCCTTGTGGATACGGGTGTTGTAGAGCCGCCAGAGCTCCGGCCGCTGGGCTTTGGGATCCCAGCGGTGATCCCTGGTGCGGAACGAGATGATCCGTTCCTTGGCGCGGCTCTTCTCCTCGTCGCGCCGGGCGCCGCCGAAGGCCGCGTCGAAGCCGTACTTGTCCAGCGCCTGCTTCAGCGCCTGGGTCTTCATCACCTCGGTGTGCACGGCCGAGCCGTGGGTGAAAGGGCCGACGCCGGCGGCCAGGCCCTCGGGATTGGTGTGGACCAGAAGCTCCAGGCCCAGCCGCTTCGCCTCGGCGTCGCGAAACGCGATCATCTCGCGGAACTTCCAGGTGGTGTCGACGTGCAGCAGCGGGAACGGCGGCTTGCCCGGATAGAAGGCCTTCATCGCCAGGTGCAGCAGGACGGCCGAATCCTTGCCGATCGAGTAGAGCAGCACGGGATTGGCGCGTTCGGCCGTCACCTCGCGCAGGATGTGGATGCTCTCGGCTTCCAGCCGGCGCAGATCCTCCGGCAGGTGGAACTTGGACGCTGCGGCGCCCTCGGACGCAGGACCCGGGCGGTCCTCGGACATGACTGAACCTCGAACGCCCGCGAGAGCGCGGGCTGCTGCGAGTTAGACTACGGACCGGGTAAACGCGCGGCAAATCCTCTCGCCGGGGGATCAGAGAAGCTAATGGCCTGAGGTCAGCGTGGGACCCGTTTCAGCAGGCGCAGCTCAAGCGCTTCCAACAGGGTGCTCTTGACGCGAGCAAAAAGTTTCAACGGCAGGAAGCCGTAGACATATTCGCCTGCTGCGTTCGGCCGGAGGTTGTAGCCCGGCCAGCCAGTCTCGTTGACCTCGCTCAGAATGATCCAGGGACGTTGCTCATCCAGCCCGAGGTGCGCTTTCACCTTGGGCGGTATCTCGATCGCCTTGTCTTCTGGTCGGGGCTCAGAATGGGTGATCGGCGCCAGCAGGGCCATGAGTGCGCCGTCGCTTCTTCGCCAACGCGAGAGCACCACGGCGCAAGGTCGTGCGTAGTGCGCTTCCTCATGACCCGCGTCGGGTTCCCGGCTCCAGAGGTAGTTGAAATGGACGACGAGCCCGGGCTCAGGCTTTGGGATCGCCATCGGCGCGTTCAATCATCCATCAGGGCGTCCAGCGACGCATGACGTTCGTCCATTTGCACGTTGACCAAAGCCTCCAGGGCCTCGTCTGAAATCTCTTCGATTTTCATGGCGCGGGTCGCGAGGCTCTTCAGCCGGACATATTCGTCATAGTCCTGCTTGGAGATGAGAAACTCCGTCACTCGGCCATGATGCGTCACCGCGACGGGTTCGCGCTGGGCGGCGAGGCGATAGCGCGAGAATCGCTTGGCAACTTCAGTAGCTGGCGCTTCGATCATGCATCATCACCTCTAAACCTGCAAAATACGGGTTTTCCGCATATATGCAAGTGGAAGTGGATTGACGTTATGCGGAGCGCCGTGCGGCATGTACGACTGCAGCGGCGGGACGTCGAAATCGCCGACGGCCAGGAAGCCGGGGTTGAAGAAATCGGGCTTGCCGTAGAGCCAGGGCCCACCGTCGGGCAATGACTGAATAACGCTAATAACGGTGACAGTGCACTTTGTTCAGAGGGCTTGTCCAGTGGAGTCCAGGTCGGAGCGGCGGCGAGATTGAAGTGTACCCTCACCGCTATTCCCGCGGCTATTCCATTTCGGCAATTGATAAGGCGCCACCTTAATTACCGTAATTACAAGGGATCAGAGAAGCTAATGGCTATAAGATCCACTGGCCCTTACTTTTGTCGTCATCCCGGAAAGCGCGCAGCGCTTGTCCGGGACCCAGAACATCACAAGCAAGCCCACATCGCTGAAATCGCCCGCAGGGGATGGGTCCCGGAC
>FTAI01001056.1_pt1 | contig 15095 bp, 12 predicted proteins | sample 1638941 | NCBI WGS metagenome assembly FTAI01 (sample SAMEA3914813, study PRJEB12502) | metagenome | biome: forest; material: soil | place: Canada | collected 2011-07-07 | depth 0.3 m | reverse complement strand
GAATCATTCTGGCTCAGCGGGTCCGCGGCGATCCTAGCGGGGGCGAAGGAGCCGCGCCATCGCCTGGTCTCTTTAAGCTCGGTCGTCCGAATTCGCCCCGGAGCAAGTAGACCGGGGTATCGGAATTGGTTAATATTCTCGCGCAAAGCGAACCAAACAACCTTAAGGGGGAAACATCAATGTCCGTGCACGGCGATTACAACATCATCATCACGACCCCCAATGGCCCGGTGGAGTCGCACGCCTCGGTGGACGTCGACGGGCATGTGATGACCGGAGAAATGCATGCCGGTGGCCAGAGCACCCACATCATGGAAGGCCATTTCGACGGCGGTGACGTTTCCTGGAAGGCGCATGTGACCGAGCCCGCGCCGATGGACCTGCAGTTCAAAGGCCATTGCATGGACGACGTCTGCTCGGTGATCACCGGCGAGGTGAAGGCCGGCGACCTGGGCTCGTTCCCGTTCAAAGGCACGCGCAAATAGGCTGATCCCGCGTCCCTCGCTCCACCGCGTGGAGCGAGGGACGCCGCACCACGACATCGCCGGTCCGCGGATCTCGCGGCTCAACTCCGCTCGCCCGGCGCGCGAGTCCGCTTGGGCGACGGTTGAGACGAGCCTACCGACATGCCGGCCCGCCCGCAGAGGGTGCGTTGCCGGACCGGCGCTCTGCGTCCGTTTCGGCAAGGACATTTCTCCCGTGAAACGAGACAAACCATGGGGTTGGCGTGCTATGGGAGGTCGTCCGCCTTGGCCGCGCTCGGCTTGAGGCGCGCTGCACAACCACCCGCAATGTCGGTACGAGCTTTCCTCCACGATGCTGATGCGCCACGTAAGAGTTCCGGTTCTGTTTGCCGCCCTGGCCCTTGCGAGCATTGGGCTGGCGAGCTGCGGCGCCAAGGGCGCCGAGGCGCCGCCACCACCCAAGGTGACGGTGGCAACGCCGCTGATGGAGAGCGTCACCGACTGGGACGACTACGTCGGCCAGTTCATCGCCGTCGATTCGGTCGACGTGCGGCCGCGGGTCTCCGGCTATCTGATGTCGGTCGGCTTCCAGGACGGCCAGATCGTCCGCAAGGGCCAGACCCTGTTCGTCATCGATCCGCGCCCCTACCAGGCCGCCCTCGACCAGGCGCAGGGCCAGCTGGCCCATTCCCAGGCCGCCGCCGCCAATGCCCAGACCGAGGCGGTCCGCGGTCAACAGCTGCTGGCGGCCAAGGCCATCAGCCAGCAGGCCTATGACATCCTGGTCGCCACCCAGCGGCAGACCGCCGCCGATCTGGTGTCCAGCCAGGCGGCGGTCAAGGCCGCGGCCCTGAACCTGGAGTTCACCCGGGTGACCGCGCCGCTCAGCGGCCGCATCTCCGACCGGCGGGTTGCGCCGGGCAACCTGGTCGCGGCCGACACCACGGTCCTGACCAACATCGTCAATCTCGACCCGATCCGCTTCGCCTTCACCGGCTCAGAGGCCCTCTACCTGAAGCAGGAGCGCGACGGGATCGCCCGCGGCGCCGAGACCCCCGTCGAGGTCCGCCTGCAGGACGAGACCACCTATCGCTGGCGGGGCAAGGTCGACTTCACCGACAATGTCCTCGACACCGGCTCGGGCACGATCCGCGGCCGCGCCGCCATCCCCAACCCCAGCTACTTCCTGACCCCCGGCATGTTCGGGCACATGCGGCTGCAGGGCGCGGCCGCCCATAACGCCATCCTGCTGCCCGATCGGGCGGTGTTCACCGACCAGACCCGCCAACTGGTCTATATCGTCGGCCCAGGGAATGTGGTGCGCCAGCAGCCCGTGCAACCCGGCCCGCTGGTCGACGGCCTGCGCGAAATCATCGCCGGCCTGGGCCCGAACGACCGCATCATCATCGACGGCGTCCAACGCGCGCGGCCCGGCCAGAAGGTCAGCCCGGTGTTCGACCATGTCAGGCCGGAGCAAACGGGCGCCGCCGCCCTCGCGCCGGCCCCGCCCCAGGCCACCGGCACCTCGGCTGGATCCGGTCGATAGGCGTCGCAGGCGGTGAAGCTCTCCCATTTTTTCATCGAGCGACCGGTCTTCGCCTCGGTCCTGGCGATCCTGATCACACTCCTGGGCCTGATCGCCTTCCCGACCCTGCCAATCGCGCAATATCCCGAGATCGTTCCGCCGACCGTGAACGTCTCGGCGACCTACCCCGGCGCCTCGGCGGAGGTGCTGGCCGACAGCGTCGCCGCGCCCATCGAGCAGCAGATCAATGGCGTCGAGAACATGCTCTACATGTCCTCGAACTCCACCGGCGACGGCCACGTCAACATCACCGTCACCTTCAAGCTGGGCACCGATCCGAACCAGGCCCAGGTGCTGGTGCAGAACCGCGTCGCCACCGCGACCCCCCTGCTGCCGACCGAGGTCGTGCAGTCGGGCGTGACGGTCCGCAAGAGCTCGTCCGACTTCCTGATGGCGGTGCACATGTACTCGCCCGACGGATCCCTCGATCAGCAGTACATCGCCAACTACGTCGGCCTGCACGTGCATGACGCCCTGCTGCGGGTGCCTGGCGTGGGCGACATCGGCAGCCGGGCGGCGCGGGACTACGCCATGCGGATCTGGATCGATCCCGACCGGGCCGCGGCGCGCAACCTGACGGTCACCGATATCGTCTCGGCCCTGCAGAGCCACAACATCCAGGTCGCCGCCGGCACGATCGGCCAGCCGCCGGAATCCAGCGGCGGCAGCGCCTATCAGCTGAACATTCAGACCCTGGGCCGGCTCTCCACCGCCAACCAGTTCGCCGACATCATCGTCAAGACCGACGCCACCAGCCGGGTCACCCGCATCAGCGACATCGGCCGCGTCGAACTGGGCGCGGCCGACTATACGACCAACGCCTATATGGCCGAGGCCGGCGCGCCGGTGCACAACGCCGTCTCCCAGGGCATCCTTCAGCAGCCCGGATCCAACGCCATCGCCACCGCCGACGCGGTGAAGGCGAAGATGCAGGAGCTCAGGCAGAGCTTCCCGCCGGGCCTCGACTACAAGATCATCTACAACCCCACCGAGTTCGTGAAGGCCTCCATCGACGAGGTGGAAAAGACCCTGCTGATCGCCGTCGTGCTGGTGGTGCTGGTGGTGGTGGTGTTCCTGCAGTCGTGGCGCGCGGCGATCATTCCGGTCATCGCCATTCCGGTCTCGCTGATCGGCACCTTCGCGGTCATGGCCGCCTTCCACTTCTCGCTCAACAACCTGTCCCTGTTCGGTCTGGTGCTGGCGATCGGCATCGTTGTCGACGACGCCATTGTCGTGGTCGAAAACGTCGACCGGCACCTGGAAGAGGGCTATTCCCCCCGCGAGGCGGCGCACCGGACCATGGATGAGGTCGGCGGCGCCTTGATGGCCATCGCCCTGGTGCTGATGGCGGTGTTCGTGCCGACGGCGTTCATCTCCGGCATTTCCGGCCAGTTCTACAAGCAGTTCGCCCTGACCATCGCCACGGCGACACTGATCTCCCTGGTGGTCTCCCTGACCCTCTCGCCGGCCCTGGCGGCGTTGATCATGCGCGCGCCGAAACACGGCGCGCATGACGCGCCGGAACAAGGCGTCGACGCCCGGCCGCGGAGCCTTCTCCAACGCGGCGCAAGCCAGGCGAAGTCGTGGGGGGATCGGTTCAACCAGGGCTTCAACGCCCTCGCCGGCCGCTATTCGGAGCTGATCAAACGGCTGGTGCGCGCGGCCAGCTTGATGCTGATCATCTATGTCGGGTTGCTCTTGCTGACCGGCTGGCGGCTGGCGGCGACGCCGCAGGGCTTCATCCCCAACCAGGACCAAGGCAACCTCCTGGTCTCGATCACCCTGCCGCCCGGCGCATCGCTGGCCCGCACGGACGCCATCACCCGCGAGGTCGCCGCCGCCCTCATGGAGTCGAAAGCGAGCCAGGCGGCCTCGACCTACGCCGGAGTCGACGCCACCACTGGCACCACCGCCTCCAACGGCGGTCAGATCTATCTGATCCTCAAGTCGTTCGAGGAACGCTCGCGCCTGCACATGTCGCCGCAGGACGTCATGGCCGACCTCAAAAACCGGCTGGCGCCGATCACCGGCGCGGAGATCCGCGTCATCCAGCCGCCGTCGGTGCGCGGGATCGGCTCGACCGGCGGCTGGAAGATGATCGTCGAGGACCAGGGCGGCCATGGACCGCAGGCCCTGGAGGCGGTGGCCAACGAACTGGCCAAGGCCGCTCAACAGAACAAGGCGATCAGCGGCGCGTTCGTCACCTTCAACACGCGCACCCCGCGCCTGTTCGCCGACATCGACCGCACCAAGGCCGAGATGCTTCACGTGCCAGACAGCGCGGTGTTCAGCACCCTGCAGACCTATCTCGGCTCGACCTTTATCAACGACTTCAACCTGTTCGGCCACACCTTCCAGGTTCTGGCCCAGGCCGACGCCCCCTATCGGGACGACGAATCCCGCCTGGGTCAGCTGCAGACGCGCTCGACCACCGGGGCCATGGTTCCCCTCGGTTCGGTCGTCAACGTCCAGCACGTGACCGGCCCCTACCGGGTGCTGCGCTACAACCTCTTTCCCGCCGCCGAAATCCAGGGCGACACCGCCAAGGGCTACTCCACCGGCCAGTCGCTGAACGCCATGGAGCAGCTGGCGCGCACCCACCTGCCGCCGGGCTATGGCTATGAGTGGACCGAACTCGCCTTCCAGCAAAAGCTCGCCGGCAACACCGGGATGCTGGTGTTCGGCATGGCGGTGGTGTTCGTCTTCCTGCTGCTGGCGGCGCTCTATGAGAGCGTGACCCTGCCCTTCGCGGTGATCCTGATCGTGCCCATGTGCCTGCTGGCCGCCATCACCGGGGTCAATATCCGCGGACTGGACAACAATATCCTCACCCAGATCGGCCTGGTGGTGCTGATCGGCCTCGCCGCCAAGAACGCCATCCTGATCGTCGAGTTCGCGCGCCAGGCGGAGCTGGAACACGGCCACGAGCGTCACGAGGCCGCCGCCGAGGCCGGTCGCACCCGCCTTCGGCCGATACTGATGACCTCCTTCGCCTTCATCTTCGGCGTCATTCCCCTGGCCTTCGCCTCGGGGGCGGGGGCGGAGATGCGTCAGGCCCTGGGGGTTGCGGTGCTGTTCGGCATGATCGGCGTGACCGCCTTCGGCTTGCTGTTCACCCCGGTGTTCTACGTGGTCTTCCGCCTGCTCGCCGACAAACTGCCCAAGCCGCCGCCTCGCGAGACCGAGATCACCGAGCCCGCGCCGTCGACGCCGCGGGCGGGAGAATAGCCATGCGCGCGCCGCTTCCGCTTCTCGCCCTGACCGCCCTCGCCCTGACCGCCCTCGGCCTGACGGCCACGGGCTGCGCGGTTGGCCCCAACTACCACACCCCCGCGGCGCCGGCCGACGCCTCGGGCCCCTTTGTCTCGGCGACCGGCCCGGCGACAACGGCCGACGCGCCGCCGGCCGACTGGTGGCGGCTCTACCAGGACCCCGTCCTGGACAATCTGGTCCAGCAGGCTCTGGTGGAGAACACCGACCTGAAGGTCGCGGCCGCCAACCTCGCCTACGCCCAAGCCCTGACCAGCGAGGCCCGGGCGGGCCTCTTCCCGACCACGACGCTCAGCGCCGGAGACACTTACGGCAAGATCGCCCCGGTCACGAAAGCCCAGACCACGTACGAAGCCGGCTTCGTCGCGGCCTATCAGGTCGATCTCTTCGGCCGCATACGGCGCGGCATCGAGGCCGCCAAGGCGGGCGCCCAGGCCGCCCAGGCGGCGGAAAACGCGGTGCGGGTGACCGTGGCCGCGGAGACCGCCGGCGCCTACGCCAACGCCTGCGCCTATGGCGAGGAGGCGCAGGTGGCGCGGCGGTCGCTGGAGATGACCCAGCAGACCTACGACATCCTGATCAAGCAGCGCACCCTCGGCGCCGTCTCTGACCTCGATGTGGCCCGCGAGGCGACGCTGCTCGATCAGGCGCGCGCGGCGGTGCCGGGGCTGGAAGGCCAGCGCCGCTCGGCCCTCTTCGAACTCGCCGTCCTGACCGGCAAACCGCCCGCGGATATTTCCGCCGAGGCCGCCGGCTGCGTGACCCCGCCGCGCCTGTCCCAGGCCATCCCCGTCGGCGATGGCGCGGCCCTGCTTCGCCGGCGCCCCGACGTGCGCGAGTCCGAGCGTCAACTGGCCGCCGCCACCGCCCGCATCGGCGTCGCCGCCGCGGATCTCTATCCGACGGTGAGCCTGGGCGGATCGGTCAGCACCGCCGCCTCCAGGATATCGGGTCTCGGCCGGTCGGCCTCGACCTCTTTCAGCGTCGGTCCGCTGATCACCTGGAGCTTCCCCAACATCCTGGTGGCGCGGGCCCATGTGAAGGAAAGCTCGGCCCAGGCCTCGGCCGCTCTGGCCAGCTTTGACGGGACGATGCTGACGGCGCTTAAGGAGACCGAGCAGGCCCTGACCACCTACCAGGCCGAGCTGCAACGCCATGCGGCCCTGGCCTCCGCCCAAGGTCACGCCGCCGAGGCCTACCGCCTGGCCCAAAGCCAGTATCGGCTTGGCGCGATCAGCTTCCTCGACCTCTTGACCGCCGAAGCCGCGTCGATCGGCGCCGATCAGGCGCTGGCGAGCTCCGATCAGCTGCTGTCCGCCGACCAGGTGGCCGTGTTCCAGGCCCTCGGCGGCGGCTGGCAGGACGCGCCGAAGGTCACGCCGCCCAAGGCGGGGTAGGGGCCGGCTCTTCCCGTCAGTCCACGGAGAATCCCTGATCCAGCTGCTGGCGCGCGGTCAGCCGATGGACGATCAGTTCATCGATCTCGAGCCGGCGGATATGCGCGCGTCTGACCGACGCCCGGCCCACGGAAAGCCGTCCGATGGCGACGGCGCCGATGACCAGCAGGCCCAGGGCGAGCGCGCCGACCGCCAGGGCGCCGATGGCGGCGGCGCCGGTCGACGTCGCCCCGACGGCGGTCGCGCCCCGCCGGCCGCCCGGCCGAAGGTCGCGGCCCCGCCAGGCGGTCCCGTGGGCCGGTCCGGCTTCGTCCATCTCAATGGTCCTGGTCGATGTCATGCCGCCCTCCCGAGGTCGGACCGGGCGTTGCGTCCGCCGGCCCGTTGTCGTCTGTCGTCCGATGCAGTCCGATACATGAACGGCGAACTCAAGGCGTCGGTTGCGAACGCCTTGGCTTGCGGGGACTGGAGCGCTTCCCGGCTAGGGAGAATCGCCGAGCCGATCAGGAAGCGCGACCAACAAGGAATCTAGAGCATTTCCAGGCTCATCAGAGCCGGGAAATGCTCTAGGCGGCGGATCCGCGCATCGTCAACGCCCCGACGTCGGCGGCGAGCCGCGTCCGCGCTCGGTGGGGTGGGCGAAGCCGGCCAGCCAGACGCCCAGTCCGACAACGAAGGAGCCGATGAGGGTGGCCAGTAGGGTCGCCGGCATGCCGATATTCACCAGGACGGCCGGCGCGGCGTCGGTGCGCGTGTAGAGGGCGTAGCTGATGAACAGCAGCAGCGCCGCGCCGCCGATCGCCAGGGCCAGTCCGATCAATCGATAGAGCCACATGGGCCGATCTCCCGTCATCCGCCGCCCCGTTCACCGCCGCCGCCGATCATGCAACGATACCCGGCCTTGAGCTTTGATCCCAATCAAGACGTCCTTGCTCGGCTCCGTCAGTGGCGTGGATGCGCCTGAGGGGCCGGCGCGCGGCTCAACCAGGTCCGCGACCTCCGTCCGTCCGCTCCCTGTCTTTTGAACCGGAGTCGAAATGAAACGATCGCATTCCGAAGCCCATCAGGTCGCCCGATCCGGATGGCTGCGCGCGGCCATCCTGGGCGCGGACGATGGCGTCGTCTCCACCGGCAGCCTGATCGTGGGTGTGGCCTCCGCCTCGGCCGGACAGCATCAGGTGCTGATCGCGGGGATCGCGGCGCTGGTCGCCGGGGCCATGTCGATGGCGGCGGGCGAGTATGTGTCGGTAAGCTCTCAATCCGACACGGAAAAGGCCGATCTGGCGCGCGAGCGCAAGGAGCTGGCCGCCGATCCCGAGGCCGAACATCGCGAACTCGCCGGCATCTACGTCGAGCGGGGCCTGGAACCCGAATTGGCGCGGGAAGTGGCGCGGCAGTTGATGGCCAAGGACGCGCTCTCCGCCCATGCCCGCGACGAACTCGGCATCTCAAAGGCCCTGCGGGCCCGTCCGGTGCAGGCCGCGGCGGCTTCGGCGGCGAGTTTCACCGCGGGAGCCATACCGCCGCTGGTCGTGGTGCTGATCGCCCCGGCCGCCTGGCTCACCGTCGGTGTTGCCGCCGCCTCCCTGGTGTTCCTGGCCGTCCTCGGCGCGGTCGGCGCTCGGATCGGCGGCGCCCGGATGCTGCCGGCAATGCTCAGGGTGACCGTCTGGGGCTCCCTCGCCCTGGCGGTCACCGCCGGGATCGGCAGGGCGTTCGGCGCCGTGGGCTAGGTCGCGGCGGCCCGCGCGCGATCGGCGTTCCAGTGGGAAACGCAAGGGATTTTCGACAGGTCCGCCCGATCCGCGTAACGGCGCGCAATCTCGCCGATCTCCACGAGGAGGCTGTCTTCAAGGGTGATCGGCCGCAGCCCGAGGTCCAGCAGACCGCTGTTGAGCGCCTGCAGAGCGTTTTGCGCCTGCTCCTCGCGGGGGTTGGGCAGGTGGGCGATGGCGGCGCCGGTGAGGCGCGCCACCATGGCCGCGAGGTCCGCGACCCGCCAGCACTCGGTCATCTGGTTCAGGATCATCACCCGCTCGCCCCGGCGCGGCGGATGGGCTAGCGCCAGCTCGACACAGCGGACGGTGTCCTGGATATTGATGAAGGCCCGGGTCTGGCCGCCCTCGCCGTGGACCGTGAGCGGATAATCCACCGCCGCCTGCATCAGGAACCGGTTGAGCACCGTGCCATAGTCGCCGTCATAGTCGAACCGGTTGATCAGCCGCGCGTCCAGCCGGGTCTCGGCGGTCTGGGTTCCCCAGACAATGCCCTGATGCAGGTCGGTGATCCGCAGCCGGTCGTTGCGGGCGTAGAACTGGAAAGCCAGAGCGTCCTGCGCCTTGGTCAGGTGATAGATCGAGCCGGGGTAGGCCGGATGCAGGATATCGCGCTCCGCCCAGCCCTCGCCAGTCTGCACCTTCACCGTCAGATAGCCCTCGGGGATCGCCATCCCCGCCGTGCCGTAGCCGTAGACGCCCATGGTGCCCAGGTGGACCAGATGGATGTCCAGGCCCGTCTCGACGATGGCGGCCAGGAGGTCGTTGGTGGCGTTGAGGTTGTTGTCGATGGTGTAGCGCTTGTGCTGGGCCGACTTCATCGAATAGGGCGCGGCGCGCTGTTCGGCGAAGTGAATGACCGCATCGGGGCGGAAGTCCCGCAACAGGGCCAGGAGGCCGTCGAAATCCTTGCCCAGGGTCAGTTGGTGGAAGCCGATCCCGTGTCCCGTCGTCTCGCGCCAGGCGGCCAGGCGGGTCTCGATGGAGGCGATCGGGGTCAGGGAGTGGGCGCCGAGCTCGTCGTCGATCCGCCGGCGCGAGAGGTTGTCGACAAGGGCGACGTCGTGGCCGCGCGCGGAGAGGTGAAGGCTGGTCGGCCAGCCGCAAAACCCGTCGCCACCGAAGACCAGAACCCGCAAGGATCACCGCCAGGTCGCTTGTTCGGGCGACCATAGCCTTGCGTCCTGCGGCTGGCTATGCCGTGGCGGTTCGGGGGGGTGTCGCAGCGTCGTGCGTGGTTCGAGACGCGCGCAAAGGGCGCGCTCCTCACCATGACTGGAATTATTTGCAGCCCATTCTCTTAGTCATGGTGAGGGCGACCAAAGGGAGCGTCTCGAACCACGCACCGTCGTACTGCAACGGTCCCTTTAGGCCACAGGCTCTGGAAACACGAAGACCCGCGTCGGCCGCAGGCGCAGTCGCCCGCCGGGGGCGAACCCCGCGGGCTGATCCGTCCGCGCGACATCGACCTGGAACAGCCGACCGGCCGCATCCACGCCCTCGGCGCGGGAAACCCCGCCGGTGGCGAGCACGCTGGTGACGGTGATGTCGACGCCGGCGCCCTCGGTCACGACCTCGGTCTCATGCGGTCGAAACCAGGCCGTGGTCTCTCCGCTTCCCGCCGTCCCCACCGCCGAGGCGGAAAAGCCCTCGAATTGCGCCCGCCCCTCGGTCCAGCGGCAGGGCAGGGTGTTGGCGTCGCCGAGAAACTGGAACACGAAGGCCGATGCGGGCCGTTCCTCAAGCTCCGTGGGCGGGCCGATCTGCTCCAACCGGCCGTCGCGCAGCAGGGCCACCCGGTCGGCCAGGTCCATGGCCTCGTCCTGGTCGTGGGTGACGAAGACGGTGGTCACGCCGGTCTCGTCGTGGATGTGCCGCAGCCAGCGACGCAACTCCTTGCGCACCTTGGCGTCCAGGGCGCCGAAGGGCTCGTCGAGGAGCAGGACCCTAGGTTCGATGGCCAGGGCCCGGGCCAGGGCCACCCGCTGGCGCTGGCCGCCGGACAGTTGCGACGGATAGCGGCGGCCCAGGCCCTCCAGCTGGACGAGGGCCAGCAGGCGCTCGACCCGGGCGTTGATCTCGCCGCGGGGCGGGCGCTGGCGGCCCGGGCGCACGCGCAGGCCAAAGCCGATGTTGCCGGCCACGGTCATGTGGCGGAACAGGGCGTAGTGCTGGAACACCATCCCCACCCGCCGGTCGCGGGGGCTCAGCGCCAAGAAGTCGTCGTCGCCGTGCAGCACGCTGCCGTCCTCCGGCGCGTCGAGGCCGGCGATCAGGCGCAGCAGGGTGGTCTTGCCCGAGCCGGAGGGGCCGAGCACCGCCAGAAACTCGCCCGGTTCGACGCGCAGGGACACCCGGTCGAGGGCAGGGAACCTGCCGAACCGCTTGGAGAGGTTGCGGATCGTCAGCCCGGCCGCGGCGGGGCTATTGTCCGGCGTGCTCTCCAGCGGCGCGCGCTTCGAGGCCCGCGCGGGCTGCGAGGGTGACAAGGCCAAGCCCTGCCAGAAGCGACGCGACGGCGAATGCGGCTGCAACATTGTAGTCATTGTAAAGCACTTCCACGTGGAGCGGCAGGGTGTTGGTCAGGCCGCGGATATGGCCGGAGACCACGGAAACGGCGCCGAATTCCCCCATCGCCCGGGCGTTGCAGAGCAGCACCCCGTAGACCAGGGCCCAGGCGATGTTGGGTAGGGTGATGGCGATGAAGGTGCGCAGACCCCCGGCGCCGAGGGTGACGGCGGCGGCCTCCTCATCGGTGCCCTGGTCCTCCATCAGGGGGATCAACTCCCGGGCGACAAAGGGGAAGGTGACCAGGGTGGTGGCCAGGACGATGCCGGCGATGCTGAAGACGACATGGATTCCCAGGCGGTCGAGCTGCGGGCCGAACCAGCCGTCCGCGCCGAACAGCAGCACCCAGACCAGGCCCGAGATCACCGGCGAGAGGGAGAAGGGCAGGTCGATGAGGGAGAGCAGCAGCGCCTTGCCGACGAAATCGAACTTGGTCACCGTCCAGGCGGCGATGACGCCGAAGGCGGTGTTCAGCGGCACGCTGATCGCCGCCACCTTCAGGGTCAGGGCCATGGCGGCCTTGAAGTCCGGATCGTCGAAGGCGCTGAGATAGACCTGCAGCCCCTTGGCCAGGGCCTCGGTGAAGACCAGGACGACGGGCAGGGCGATGGTCAGGCCCAGCCAGCCTGCGGCGGCGGCGATCACCGCCCAGGCCGCCATCGTGGGCCGTCGCCGGCTCGCGGCGCTCATCGGGCGTACCGCCGGGCCAGCAGGGCCTGGAAGCCGTTGATGATCAGCAGGATCACGAATGAGGCCACCAGCATCGCCAGCCCCACCGAGGCGGCGCCGGCGTAGTTGAACTGCTCCAGCTTGGTGACGATCAGCAGGGGGGCGATCTCCGAGCGCATCGGCATGTTGCCGGCGATGAAGATCACCGAGCCGTACTCCCCCACCGCCCGGGCGAACGCCAGGGAGAAGCCGGAGATCAGCGCCGGCGCCAGGGCCGGAAAGATCACGTCCACCGCCCGCCGCCAGGGTGTCGCGCCCAGGGTGAGCGCCGCGTTCTCAACATCTTCGTCGAACTCCTGCAACACCGGCTCCACAGAGCGGACGATGAACGGCAGGCCCACCAGCAGCAGGGCCACGAAAACGCCGACCGGGGTGTAGGCGATCTTGATCCCAAGGGGCGCCAGCGGCCCACCGATCCAGCCGTGGGGACCGTAGAGGGTGGCGAGCGCTATGCCGGCCACGGCGGTGGGCAGGGCGAAGGGCAGGTCGACGGCCGCGTCCAGCAGCCGCCGGCCGGGAAAGTCATAACGCACCAGGGCCCAGGCGACGATCAAACCCATGACGATGTTGACCGCTGAGGCGGCCAGGGCCGCGCCGAAGGACAGTTTCAGCGCGGCCGCTACGCGGTCGTCCGTCACGGTGGTCCAGAAGCCCGCCAGCCCATGCTCCCACGGTCGCGCCACCAGCGCCGCCAGGGGGATCAGCACGATCAGGCTGAGATAGGCGATCGTGAACGCAAAGCCGGGGGCGAACCCCGGCAGGATGCTGTGCTGGCGCCAGCGCCCCAGACGGCGAGGCGGCCGGTGTTGAGGCCAACTGGGTAGGTTGGGGGCCAGGGTCATTTCGGCTTGTAGATCTGGTCGAACACCCCGCCGTCGGCGAAGAACTGCGCCTGCGCCTTGCGCCAGCCACCAAAGCCCTTGTCGATGGTGACCAGTTGCAGGCTGGGGAAATGGCCGGCGTATTTGGCCGCCGCGACGGGATTGCGCGGCCGATAGTGGTTCTGACCGATGATGTCCTGACCCGCGGGGCTGTAGAGGAAGTTCAGATAGCCCTGGGCGATGGTGCGGGTGCCGCGCTTGTCGACCACCTTGTCGACGATGGACACCGGCGGCTCGGCCAGCATCGATATCGAGGGGGTGACGATCTCGAACTTGCCTGGGGTTTCGGCGAGAGCCAGATAGGCCTCGTTCTCCCAGGCCAGCAGCACGTCGCCGATGCCGCGCTGGACGAAGGTGTTGGTCGAGCCCCGGGCGCCGGTATCCAACACCGGAACCTGACCGTAGAGCTTGGCCACGAAGTCACGGGCCTTGGCCGGCGAGCCGCCGGACACCTTCAGCGCCCAGGCCCAGGCGGCCAGGAAGTTCCACCGCGCCCCGCCGGAGGTTTTCGGGTTGGGGGTGATCACCTGCAGGCCCGGCCGCAACAGGTCGCCCCAGTCGCGGATCTTCAGCGGATTGCCCGCCTTGACCAGGAATACGATGGTCGAGGTGTAGGGGCTGGAATTGTCCGGCAATCGGGTCTGCCAGTTTGGCGCGATCAGGCCATGGTCGGCCAGGACGTCGATGTCGTAGGCGAGCGCCAGGGTCACAACGTCGGCGGGCAGGCCGTCGTGCACCGAACGCGACTGGGCGCCGGAGCCGCCGTGGCTCTGGTTGATAGTCACGGTCTGGCCGGTGCGCGATTGCCAGAAGCTGGCGAAGGCCGCGTCGAACGCCCGGTAGAGTTCCCGCGTGGGGTCGTAGCTGACGTTCAACAGGGTGACCGGCGCCGGCGCCGCCAGGGCGGACCTGGGCAGCAGGCCGGTTGCGGCGGCCGCCGCCGCGGAGGTGGCGGCCAGGAGCCGGCGCCGGGCCGGGCTCTCGAGGGATTGGGTCATGAGACATCCTCTGTTCGACGCCGGAACGTCGCATCGCTGATTTAAAGCATAGTCGAATGATATGCTTTTGAAGAAATCCTGAAACTGGTGATGGAACGCCTGAACGCAAGGGATGGCGCCCTGGTGCGACCGACACAGGATCGGACGAGACCGCCGCCGCAGCGAGGAGCGCCGCGGCGGCGGTCGTCAAGTGAACCTACGTCTCATTCGCCCTAGAACTTGTACTGAGCGAAGACGCCCACTTCGTCGTAGTGGCCGGCGGCGCTGAACGAGGTTTCCGCGTCCGAATAGGAGACGGACGAACCCTTTGCTTCGTCGTGCTTGTAGACGAGGGCGAGGTCGATGACCTTCACCGGTTCGTAGTTCAAGCCGATGTTGTAGTAGTTGATCGTCTCGGATGGATGCAGCGTCTGGCTAGGCTTGGAGGAGTCGTAGCGGCCGAACACCGAGAACTGCGGCGAAATGTTGAACGAGGCGAAGCCCGAGTAGCCGTAGCCCTTGTCAGCCGGGACCAAACCCACCTGGTTCCAGTTGGTCTGGTTGAAGTACTCGAGGCCGATGGCGAACTGAGTGTTCTTGAAGGCGACCAGGGCGTCTTCGCGGGTGGCCGTATGGAAGGTCAGCGGCGTGAGGTTCGTGTAGTCCTTGCTCAGCTTGCCGCTGTATCCGCCGATCGCGGCGATGAAGCCGTTGAAGTTCACATTGACGCGGCCCTCGACGTCCATGGTCTTCGAGCGGACGGGGTTCTTGTAGCCCGCGCCGTCGATGGCGGAGAAGGAGTAGCCGAACATGCCGCCCGCCAGCGAGCCGGAGGCGTTCACGCCCGTGTCGGCGGAATTGCCGATCTTTTGCAGGTCGGCGATGGTCTTTTCGACGAAGCGATAGCCTTCGACGCTCTCGGCGAACGGAATCCAGGGCGTGTCGGTGGTGCCGCCGCGCAGGACCAGTTCGTCGCCGAACACCTTGGCCTGGATGAAGGCCTTCTTCAGCACCTCGGCGCCCTGGACGCCGCCGGCCGGAGGCGCGGTGACGGGCTGGTTGTCGATGCCGTTCGGGGCGAAGTCGGCCGTTACGCTCGCCGACCAGACGTCGTTGAAGGTGTGGTCGACGGTCAGGTAGGCGCGCTTGATGTCGGCGCCGGCGCCCTTCTTGGAGTTCGGCACGGCCGGCACGGCCGGCACGGGCGGTGGGCCAACCTTGGCGGGGATGGCGGGGATGGCGGTTTGGCTGATGTTCGTCAGGTCGGCGAAGACGGTCGCGCCCACCTTGGTGTCGCCCGACCAGTTGGGCTTGGGCATCTTCTTATTGATGTCCTCGGCCACGACGCCGGGCAGGGTCTCGATCTGGCTGGCGACCTGGGCGCGGGCGGCCTGGGCGTCAGCGCGGGCCGCGGCGGCCTCGTTCTGGGCGGAGGCGATGGCGGCCTGG
>FTAI01000663.1_pt1 | contig 15111 bp, 17 predicted proteins | sample 1638941 | NCBI WGS metagenome assembly FTAI01 (sample SAMEA3914813, study PRJEB12502) | metagenome | biome: forest; material: soil | place: Canada | collected 2011-07-07 | depth 0.3 m | reverse complement strand
GTCGGTCCACTCCACCGGCAGCAGGGCGGCCACCGTCTGGCCCTGGGCGTACAGGCGAAGGCCCGCCGCCGCCAGCGCCGCCAGGACCGCGCCCCAGAACCCCGCAAAGGCCGCCATCCGGGCGAAGCGGGCCTGGAACTGGCGAGCGATGAAGGCGTCTGTGGCGCCGGCCAGGTGAAGCACGGTCACAAGATCGTCGCGGGTGGCCAGGCCCTGGCGGGTGGCGAAGGCGATCAGGGCGGCGGCGGCGGCCAGGATCAGGGCGAACAGGCTGGCCGCCACCCAGCGGGCCAGGGCGCCGGCGCGCATGATCTGGCGGGTCCAGAGGCTGTGGTCGTCGACGGTGGCGTCGACGCCGGCGCTCTTCAGCGCCGCCCCCAGAGCCGCGGCCGTGGCCGGCGCCTTGCGGTTCAACTCCACCGCCACCAGGCGCGGGACCGGCAGGTCGGCGGGCAGGGGATCGGGTCCCAGGAACGGCTTGACCAGGGCCTCGGCCTTTTCCCGTTCCAGGGCCCTCGCCTCGGTGACGCCCTTGACGCCGGCCATGGCCTCGGCCGCGCGGGCCGCCGCGGCGTCGGCGCTTTCCCGCTCGCTGGCGCGGACGACGACGGTCGCGGAGCCGACGAGCTGGGCCTTCCAGCCCTCCGCCGCGCGTCCCCCCGCCAGGGCGCCGATCACCGACAGGCTGGCCAGGCAGCAGAGCACGGTCAGCACGAACAGCAGGGTGAACTGGCGCCCGTCGCGCTCAGGCAGTAGCGGCGCGGGCCACCAGCGGTTGACGTCCATCGCCTCGCTCACGGCCCGTCATCCAACAGGTCGTCATCCAGCAGGTCGTCGTCCGACAGGTCTTCGTCCAGCCGGGCCTCCTCGTCCTCCGCCCGCGGCGAGGGCCGGGGCGGGCGGCCGGCGCCGTCATAGCGGCTCAGGCGGCCGTTCTCGAGATGCAGCACCGGCTTGCCGGAGCGGGCGACCAGTTCCTCGTCGTGGCTGGCGATCAGCACGGTGGCGCCCAGACGGTTGAGTTCGGTGAACAGGCGCAGGATGCGGAACCCCAGCGCCGAGTCGACATTGCCGGTGGGCTCGTCCGCCAGCAGGATGTCGGGGCGGTGGATCACGGCGCGGGCGATGGCCAGCCGCTGCTGCTCGCCGCCCGACAGCGCCTGGGGCATGGCGTGCATGCGATTGCCCAGGCCCACCCAGGTCAGCAGTTCCGCCACGTCCTGCCGGTAGTTCGCCGGCTTGCTGCCCAGCACCCGCAGGGCCAGGGCGGCGTTGTCGAAGGTCGACAGGTGGTCGAGCAGGCGGAATTCCTGGAACACCACGCCGATCCGGCGCCGCAGGAACGGCCGATCCTGCTGGCGGACCTGGGCGACGTCCCGGCCGAAGAGTTCGATCCGCCCCCGCGAAGCGCGCTCGGCGAGGTAGATCAGCTTCAGCAGCGTCGATTTGCCCGACCCGGAGGCGCCCATCAGGAAGTGGAACGACCCGCGAGGCAGCGCAAACCCAACGTCCCTGAGGATTTCAGGGTCGCGCCCATAGCGCATGGAGACGCCTTCGAAGGTGACAACCGGCGCGGTATCTGCGGAATGAGCGGCGTCTGCCGTCTGCTCGGGATCGGCGTTTCTGGACATAAGACCCGAAATCGGCGACCTCGAAGTGTTCTTAGCTCAGGCGTCCGATTCGCTGGCCATGATACTGACCTGTCCTGAGTGCGCCACCGGCTATTTCGTCGACGACAGCCAGATCAGGCCGGGCGGACGATCGGTGCGCTGCGCAGCCTGTGGCGCCCGCTGGATCGCCCAGCGGGATTCGCCGCTCGAACTGGTGGCCAGCGCCGAGGAAGGCGCCTTCGGGCGCGAGCTGGGCGCCGCCGCCGCCGAGCCGGCGCCCCTGACCGGGGACGACCTTCCCAAGGTCTTCCGCGAACGGGCCAACAACCAGCAGAAGATGCACGAGGCCATGGTGACCGGCCTGATCTGGGGCGGTCTGGCGGTCGTCCTGGTGCTGATCATGGGCGCCGCCATCGTGTTCCGGCAGGGCGTGGTTCGCGCCATGCCCTCCACCGCCGCCGCCTATGCCGCCATCGGCCTGCCGGTGAACCGGGTAGGCCTGACCATCGAGGGCGTCCACGCCGAGCCGGCCTTGCAGGACGGGCACGCCGCCCTCTCCGTGGCCATGACGGTGCGCAATGTCGCCGATCATGCGGTTGTCTCCCCGCCGCTCAGCATCGTCCTGCTGAACGCCCAGGGCAATCGCGTCGGCGGCCAGATCGTTCGGCCGGCCAATCCGTTGATCCCCCCCGGCGAGCAACGCTTCTTCGCCACCGCCATCCTTGACCCGCCGCTGAGCGCCCACGATCTTGAGGTGAGCTTCGCCCTCGACGCCGCCGGCAAGATCCCGACGGCGAAGGCCGTGCGTCCCACCGTCCTGCCGCCCCAGATCGCTCCCTCGCTGCGTGGTGCGACCTCGCCGGAAGTTCCGGCGGCGGGGAACGCGGTCGTGAAGGCGCCGATCTCGCCCGGAGCGGCCGCGACGGCGCCGGCGCCCGCGGCCGGGGCCGTCACCGCGCCCGGCCCAACGCCCCCCTTGACCCCGACCTCGACTCTCGCCGGAGCCCCGCATGGCTGATCTGCCGCCCGGACTTGAAGTGCTGCTGGCGGAAGAGGAGGTCGCCGCGCGGGTGGCGGCGACGGCGCGGGAAATCGCGCCTCGGGTCGACGACGAGACGGTGGTCGTCTGCCTGCTGACCGGCGGCCTGTGGTTCGCCTCCGACCTGACCCGCGCTCTGGCGCGGCTCGGCCGCCACGTCGCCTTCGACGCCCTGTGGCTGGCCTCCTACGGCGACGCCCGCGCCAGCATGGGGCGCTGCGAAGTCCGGGCCGACCTGCAGCGGCCCCTGGCCGGACGGCGGGCCCTGGTGGTGGACGACGTCTTCGACACCGGCCTGTCGCTCAGTGAAGCCGCCCGGCTGGTGCGCGACGCCGGCGCCTCGGAGGTCCTGACCGCGGTCTTCGCCAGCAAGCCCTGGCCCAGGCCCCGGGCGATCCAGCCCGACTTCGTGGCCTGGCAGGCCCCGGCGCGCTTCCTCGTCGGCTACGGCATGGACGTCGCCGGCAAGATGCGCGGCCTGCCCTGCATCGCGGCAGCCGATTAGCGACCGGGCGGTTTGGGTCGGTGTGGCGCTTGGCGCCGCCTGCGTCACGTCTCGCTACGCAAGCCGCGCGACCTTCCCCGTTCCGCTGCGCTACCCGGGGGAGGAGAAGAAGCCGGCGCTCCCTTCTCCTCCCGTGCCGGGCCTTCAGGCCGAAGCGGGGGAGGCCGCAGACCGCGCAACGGGCTGACGGAGGGGTTGCAAGGCCGCCATCGCATCTGACTCCATCGTCAAAACGTTAATATCGTTCAACGTTAAATTTGACGCCTTTGTTCAAATAAACCTTTGTCCCACCAGCAGGTTCCCCGAAGTCAGCGCCAGTATTCCCTGACGCCCTGACACCATTGTTCAAAATAAAACTCTTGAACTAAACGATTCGCATCCCCATCATCTGGAACATCGAGAAGCGCACGACGGAAGCGTCGGCGCTGTTCCCGGAGGATGCGCCAGGAGGAGGTGAAACACCTTTTTCCTGGAGAGCTAGTCATGAACCGGATCTTTATCATCGCCGCCGCCCTGGCCGCCTTCGCCGGCGCCGCCAACGCCGAGGACTCCGAGAGCGTCACTGTCAAGGTTGCGGGCAAGACCCCCGAGACCGTCCAACACGACATCCGCATGGCCGCCCGCAAAGTCTGCGACGACGAGCTGACCGGCGTGTTCGACAACTACTTCCTCAAGGACTCCTGCGTGACCGACGCCGTCAACAAGGCCCAAGCCCAGCTGACGGCCGCCGCCTCGGCCCCCGCCCACGGCCAGGACGTCGCCTCCGCCTCGCGCTGACGGCAAGGTCTGACTGGTGACGAGGCGGCCTTGCGCTCCCTCCGTCACGTCGTGCTGCGCATGCCGCGCCACCTCGCCCGTTTCGCTGCGCTCCACGGGTGAGGAGAAGGTCGCGGCGGCTCTCTCCTCCCATGCGAGCCCGAAGGGTGATGCGGGGGAGGTGGCGGCCCGCGGAGCGGGCTGAGCGGGCGCAAGGCCCGCGCACGTTCAGAGCCAGGGCGCCAGCGGCTCCCTGGCCAGGATGTCTTCGTAGGTCGGGCGCGGGCGGATGACCGCGAAGTCCGCGCCACGCACCAGCACCTCGGGAACGAGGGGGCGGGTGTTGTATTCGCTGGCCATGACCGCGCCATAGGCGCCGGCGGTCATGAAGGCGACCAGGTCGCCGCCCTGCAACGGCGGCAGGCTGCGGTCCCGGGTGAAGGTGTCGCCCGTCTCGCACACCGGACCGACCACGTCATAGACCAGCGGATCGCCGTCCCTGGCCTTCAGTGGGCGGATGTCGTGGAAGGCGTCGTACATGGCCGGTCGGATCAGGTCGTTCATGGCCGCGTCCAGCACCAGGAAGCGGCGCCCGTCCGGCCGCACGTTCACATGCAGCACCTGGGCGACCAGGACCCCGGCATTGGCGGTGATCATCCGCCCCGGCTCGAAGGCCAGTTGCACGCCAAGGCCCCCCACCGTGCGCGAGAGCATGGCGGCGTAGTCTGCCGGCGACGGCGGGTCCGGCTGGTTGAAATAGGGCGCGCCCAGCCCGCCGCCCAGGTCCAGGCGCTCCACCGCCAGGCCCTCGCCGCGCAGGCGCTCCACAAGGCCCCGCATGAGCCTGAAAGCGGCTTCCATGGGCGCCAGGTCGGTGATCTGGCTGCCGATGTGGCAGGCGACGCCCACGGGGCGCAGGCCGGCGTTGTTGGACGCCTGGGCGTAGAGGCGCTCGGTCTCCGAAATGGAGACGCCGAACTTGTCCTCCGCCTTGCCGGTGGTGATCTTGGCGTGGCCGCCGGCGCCGATGTTGGGATTGACGCGGATCGCCACGGCGGCGCGCACGCCCTTCTGGGCGGCGATGGCGGCCAGCAGAGCCATCTCCGGTTCGGATTCCAGGTTGATCTCGGCCACGCCCGCGTCCAGGGCGAAGGCCAGTTCCCGCGCGGTCTTGCCGACGCCGGAGAAGACAATGCGGTCCGCGGGGATGCCCGCGGCCAGGGCGCGGCGGATCTCTCCCTCCGAGACCGTGTCCGCCCCCGCGCCCAGCCGGCCCAGGGTGCGCAGCACCGAGACGTTGGAATTGGCTTTCACCGCAAAGGCGATCAGCGGCTGGCCCAGCTCCGGCCGGCCGGCGATGGAGTCGTGCAGCACCTGGTAGTGCCGCTCCAGGGTGGCGCTGGAATAGACATAGACGGGCGTGCCCACCGTCTGGGCGATGCGGGCCAGTGGAACGCCTTCGCACCACAGTTCGCCCGCGCGGACCTCGAAGTGGTTCATTGCGGCTAGGGAGGCGGCCGACCGGGGTCGCTGGGACCGGCGGAGGGCTGGATGTCGTCAGGCAGCTGGGCGGGGTGGCCGTGCTGGGCCTGATCGGCGGCCGCCTTCTTGGCCTGCGCGTCGGCCGCGGCCTTCTGCTGGGCCGCGTAGTCGGCCTTGGCCTTGGCGCCCCACAGCGGCGCCGGGCGCTCCAGTTCGCCGACCTTGCCGCAGGCGCTCAGGGCCACGGCCGCGCCGGCCAGGAGGATCAGCAGAGTGGCCGGCCGAAGAGGGGCGGGCCGGACAGGGACAAGACGGCTCATCGAAGGATCTCCTGCCAGCGGGCGGCCTGGGCCCGGACCTGCTCGGGGGCCGTGCCGCCATAGCTGGTGCGGCTGGCCGCCGAGGCGCCGGGCGTCAGGACCCCATAGACATCGTCGGTGATGCGAGCGTCCAGGGCCTTGAGCTCTTCCAGCGGCAATTGCGCCAGATCGCAGTCCAGGGCCTCGGCCCGCTTGACCGCCGCGCCGGTGAGGTGGTGCGCCTCGCGGAACGGCAGGCCCAGGGTCCGCACCAGCCAGTCGGCCAGATCCGTGGCGGTGGCGAAGCCGGCGCCGGCGGCCGCCGCCATGGCCGCCACGTTGGGCTCCAGGTCGTCGATCACCCCCGCCATGGCCAGCAGCGCCAGTTCCAGGGCGTCGAAGGCCTCGAAGGTCGGAACCTTGTCCTCCTGCATGTCCTTGCCGTAGGCCAGCGGCAGGCCCTTCATCACGATGGTCAGGCTGGTGAAGCCGCCCATGATCCGGCCGACCTTGGCGCGGACCAGTTCGGCGGCGTCCAGGTTCTTCTTCTGCGGCATGATCGACGAGCCGGTGGTGAAGGCGTCCGACAGCTTGATGAAGTTGAACTGCGGCGTCGTCCACAGCACGATCTCTTCGGCCAGGCGCGACAGGTGCGTGGCGCAGATCGTGGCCGCCGACAGAGCCTCCAGGGCGAAGTCGCGGGCCGAAACGCCGTCCAGGGAATTGGCCATCGGCCGGTCGAAGCCCAGCGCCTGGGCGGTCATGTGCCGGTCGATGGGAAAGGACGTCCCGGCAAGCGCCGCGGCGCCCAGAGGGCTCTCGTTCATGCGCGCGCGCGCATCGGCGAAGCGCCCCGCGTCGCGGCCGAACATCTCAACATAGGCCATCAGGTGATGGCCGAAGGTCACCGGCTGAGCGGCCTGCAAATGGGTGAAGCCCGGCATCAGGGTGTCGGCGTTGGCCGCCGCCCTGGCCGCCAGGGCGCGCTGCAGCCGCAGGATCTGCTCCACCGTGCGGTCGCAGGCCTCGCGCACCCAGAGGCGGAAATCCAGCGCAACCTGGTCGTTGCGCGAGCGGGCGGTGTGCAGGCGGCCGGCGGCTGGGCCGATGAGCTCCGACAGGCGGGCCTCCACGTTCATGTGGATGTCCTCGAACTCGTCGCGGAACGGGAAGGTCCCCGCCGCGATCTCATGCTCGATCTTGTCCAGCCCCTCGGCGATGGCGTCGGCGTCCTGCGGCGAGATGATCCCGGCCTTGGCCAACATGGCGGCATGGGCGCGCGAACCGGCGATATCCTCGCCCGCCAGCCTCTTGTCGAAGCCGATCGACACGTTGATGGCCTGCATCAGCGCATCGGGCTTGGCGGAAAAGCGTCCGCCCCATAGAGAGTGGCCGCCCTTTTTGGAGTCGCCGGTCATATGCAAGACGTCCCTAGCGCCGCACAGGCGGCCCAAAACCGTGGTTGGCAAAGGCGCGCGGTCACCCTGGCCGGCGTCGCGGCGCTTCTATACGGCATCGCGGGGTGTTCCAACCCGCCCGGCGACCTGAAGTCCCTAGTCAAGGGTGGCATGGCCAAGCTGGCGGTGACCAACAGCCCCAATCCTGCGCCCGCAACCGCCTTCACCGACGCCGCCGGCAAGCCTCACACCATCTCCGAGTTCAAGGGCAAGGTCACCGTCGTCAACATCTGGGCCAAGTGGTGCGCCCCCTGCGTGACCGAGATCCCCAGCCTGGCCCGGCTGCAGGCCGCCTACGCCGGCCAGCCGCTGGCGGTGGTGGCCGTCGACGTCGACAAGGGCGAGGACATCGGACCGGCCCAGGCCTTCATCGGCAGGAACGCACCCCTGACCTACTACTCCGAGCCCACCTTCTCTTTGCCCTATGCCCTGCGCCCCGCCGTCCAGGACATGCCCACCACGATCCTCTACGACAAGGCGGGCGTCGAGCGCGCCCGCCTGGCCGGCGGCGCCGACTGGTCGGGCCCCGACGCCAAGGCGGTCATCGACGCGCTGTTGAAGGGGTGAGGGGGCAGCAGGGTCGAGGCTAAGCCTGTCATTCTGGAAGGCCGCGCCAGCGGCCTATCCGGGATCGTGGTGAACGCCGGCGTCTGCGGTGTTCCCGGCTCTCCGCTTCGCTAGGGCCGCGATGACATATGGATGTGCGAGAACCCCAACTCCGCCCGCAGCGCCTCGGCCGAGACCCCGCCCGCGCGCAGGTCGCGCAGGGTCTGGGCGCGGTCGCGCTTGGCGTAGCGGCGGCCCTCGGCGTCGGTGAGCAGGCGGTGGTGGCGGTAGATCGGCGTGGGCAGGTCCAGCAGGGCCTGGAGCAGGCGCTGGATGTGCGCCGCCTCGGCCAGGTCCTCGCCCCGGATGACGTGCGTCACCCCCTGCAGGGCGTCGTCCACGACCACGGCCAGGTGATAGGCGATGCCGACGTCCTTGCGGGCCAGGACGACGTCGCCGGCGCGATCCGGCCGGGCCTGGATCGCCCCTTGTCCGTCCTCGACGAAGGTCAGGGCCTCGAACCCGCCCAGGGCCTCGCCGGCGGCCGCCAGGGACAGGCGCCAGGCGAAGGGGCGTCCTTCGGCCACGCGGCGGGCCTCTTCGTCCGGCGCCACGGGTTCGCCCCGATAGGCCTCCACCGGCCCGTGCGGGGCGCGGCCGATGTCGTTCAGGATCTCCTTGCGGGTCTTGAAGCAGCGATAGACCAGGCCGCGCGCCTCCAGGCGGGTGAGGGCGGCGCGGTAGTCGTCCAGGTGTTCCGACTGCCGGCGGACCGGCGTTTCCCAATCCAGGCCCAGCCAGGCGAGGTCTTCATGGATGGCGGCCTCGAACTGTGGCCGGCAGCGCGTGACGTCGATGTCCTCGATGCGCAGCAGGAAGCGTCCGCCGGCCCCCTTCGATTTCGCGTCTCTGGCGGCCTCGAAGGCGGTGAGGGCGCAGAACGCGTGTCCGCGGTGCAGATACCCCGTGGGCGAGGGCGCGAAGCGGGTGACGAAGGGGGCCGTGGTCACGTCGGAGGCTGAGCGGGAGACGGCGCTGGGCTCTAGCTGATCGGAGGCTTGTCACGGCCGGGGCGGATGAAGACGCCGATGTGGTCGAGGATGGCGCGGATGAAGCCCTCTTCCCCGCCCAGGCTTTCCTTCAGGCCGTCGAATTCCTTGAAGCTGGTCATCTCCGCCAGCCCGTGGGCGGCGCACCAGGCGGCGATGGTGGCCAATTGCAGCTCCGAGGGATCCGGGTCGCCTCCGGCGGCGACGATGGCCGACTCGGCCTGGTTCCAGCCGCTGTCGGAGTCCTTGGCGTGCAGGGGCATCTCGGTGCGGTCCCGCATGCCGTCGTACATGACCCGGTAGAGCGCCGGGTTCTGGCGGGCGAAGGTCACATAGGCGACGCCAATATTGGTCAGGGCGGCGCGCTGGTTGGCGGACTCGGTGCGCGCCTTGGCGACCTCCGCGCCCAGCTGCATCCAGCCCTCGTGCGCCACCGCCTCCAGCAGCTCGTTCTTGTCCTTGAAGTGGTGGTACGGCGCGGCCGGGCTGACTCCGGCCTCGCGGGCCACGGCCCGCAGAGAGAGGGCGTTCGGCCCTTCCGATTCCAGAATCCGCCGGGCGGCCAGCACCAGGGCGCGTGACAGATCACCGTGGTGGTAGGGCTTGGCGGCGGCGCTTGCAGTTTCTCTCATGATGGGCACCGTAATTCTGCATCTGATCGCTGTAAAGATTTATGTTGACACCGTTCAGATCGGTGTTATCTAAGCATCGTCCAGATAGGACATCCCCTGCTCCCCCAGGGGTCAAATCAGAGCCCCCCGCTCCCCCGGAGGGCCAATATCAACAAAGGAATATAGTGATGTCTCTCGCAAGTTTCTCCGCGTTTGAACGTATCTTCGACCGCACCGCGGCCGTTCTGCTGGTTGTCCTCGGCCTCGCCGTCGGCGGCGCGACCGCGCTCGTCGGCGCCTAAGCCCCGCCGGACTGATGCAGATCGGGCCAACAGTTTGAGGGGAGTCGCTTCGGCTCCCCTCAAACGCATCAGCTACGGTTACGATCCCCAGCTAGCAAGGCCTCGAAACGCTCACAATCGAGCTTCGGCCCAAGGGCCGCTCCCAGATCGCCGAAAATTCCGCGTGGCGCACATGGCGCCGATCAAGCGGGCAGCAGCGGTCGCCCCAAAACACTTCCCCAGCAGCAGCCTTCGCCTCAAAGTGACGGAACCGTCCCTCGGGGATCCCGGTCATGGCTCTGGGCAAAGCCGTCTTCCTCGCCGTCGCGGCGGCGCTCGCCGGCCAGGGCGCCCCCTTGTCCGATGGCCCGCCGCCCTTGGATCCCGGCAATGAAGTCCCCGACGCCTCGGCGCCGACGCCCTGGCCCGAGTGCGCCGCAAAGCTCGCCACCGCCGTCAATCGCGCCGACGGGCAGATCGCCCGCACCCTGGTGACGCACAGCGAACGCTGGGGCGCTGTGTGGCGCGCCGATGTCATCGAGCCGTCGGACGGCAAAGGTGTGGTGCGGCGAGCCGTCTGCTGGAACGACCAGCTCCAGTTCGGCCGCGAGCTGGCCCCCGCGCCGCTGCCCCTGCTGACCGTGTCCAGGCATAAGCCGGCGGCCGTGCGCTGCAACTACACCCCCATCGACAACCCGTGCCGCAAGGAGCCGGTGGCGATCCTGTGGCTGTGCGTGCGGCCCCAGCTGTTCCTCTACGCCGACGGCCACGCCGAGCCGGCCCGCGACGACCCCGCCCTCGGCGTCGCCTTCACCAACCGCGGCGCCCCGGAAACCGACGCGGCCTGGCGCGCTCGCTGCGCCTCGAAGGGCGGAATCTACCGGGCGGAGGATTAGCCAACCCGTCGGGCGTTACGCCAATTCCAGCAGCGGCTTCAGGGCAGGGTGGATGGTCGGCGATTCCTGCCTCAGGAAGCGGATCAGCGCCTGCTCGGCCTCGTCGAAGAGGCCGTCGCGGCCAATGCGGTCCATCAGCCAGCGGGCCTCCTCGTCGGAGATGCTTTCGGCGGCGGTCTCGGCGGCGGCGACCTGCGCGTTGTGATCGCGCCAGCTGTCCAGGCCGTCGCCCCAGAGTGTGGCGCCGCTGGGGCGCTCGGCGGCGAACATGCGGTTGATGAAGCCGGCGATGCCGCACAGGCCGGACGGATCTGCGTGAGCCATCCATGCCTCGCGCCGGGCCTCGTCGCCGCGGTCGACCGGCTGGAATCCCGACACCGTCATCACCGAAGCCGCCAGGGCCTTGGCGAACAGGTCGGTCCAGGCCGGATCGTTATCAGCGCCGCGGCAGGCGTCGTTGATATCGAACAGGGTCTCCGCCTCGGCCCGGGTGATGGCGACATTGCCGTCGCCGGCGGCGGCGTAAAGCAGGCGGCGGAGCAAGGCGACCTCGTCGGCGCAGATGCGCCCCCGCTCCAGCTTGCCCGTGAGCAGCGGGCCGTCGGCATCGACTACGGCCGCCTTGACCTGGGTGAGGGCGAACAGGGCCAGGCGCTGGGGCGCGGCGGTGGCGACTTCCAGGATGTGGACCAGCGCCTCCAGCGCGCTGTCGGTGCGGATCTGGCCGCCGGCCGACAGCCTGGCGATCAGCCAGTCGGCCTTGGCCTCGTCGATATAGTCCGCCGGCGTCTGCTGGTGGACCACATAGTCGGTCATCGCCTCGATGAAGAGGTCGTTCCAGGCCCGGCAGCGCTGGTCCGTGGCGGTGTCGATGGCCAGCAGGGCCTCGGCCTCCTCGGCGGAGACGGCCACATCGGGGTAGATGACCTGGCGCAGGGCGATGACGTCCTGCGGGATGACCGCGCGATCATGCCGCAGGCGGTCGGTGAGGGCGGTCAGGGCGATATTGGCCAAGCAAGAACCTCGCGGAAGCCGTGGCTTTCGCGCAACCCCATAGGGCAAAGCCGTTACGGCGGCGCTAACCGTGCGCCAATCTGCGCAGCGCGTCATGGAGATGTCTTTGAAAACCCCCTATCTTGGGTGCGTGTCCGGATTCAGGGCCGATTCTGGTCCTGGACCTTCGGATGCAAGGCTCTGAAGGAGGCTGGTCTTCAGTTTCGATGCTCGGACCCCATCCGATAGGCCGTTGAGGCCGTACGCCGCCCCCCAGCATCGCGGAGGCGGCCATGCAGGTGCTTAGCCGCGCGCCGTCCGGCTGTCCCGCCCTGGTGCTGAACGCGGACTTCCGGCCGCTGTCCTACTACCCGCTGTCGCTGTGGCCCTGGCAGGAGACGATCAAGGCCGTCTTCCTCGACCGCGTGGACGTGGTCTCCACCTACGACAAGTTCATCCACTCCCCCAGCTTCGAGATGGCGCTGCCCAGCGTGGTGTCGCTAAAGCACTACGTCGCCCAGGATCGCCCGCCGGCGTTCACCCGGTTCAATCTCTTCCTGCGGGACGCCTTCACCTGCCAGTACTGCGGCGCCGGCGACGACCTGACCTTCGACCACGTGACGCCCCGCTCGCGCGGCGGGCGCACGACGTGGGAGAACATCGTCACCGCCTGCGCCCGCTGCAACCTGCACAAGGGCGGGCGCACCCCGCGCGAGGCGTCCATGCACCCCCACCGCCACCCCCGGCGGCCCAGCATGTACGAACTCCAGGAACACGGCCGCCGCTTCCCCCCCAACCACCTGCACGAAAGCTGGCTGGACTACCTGTACTGGGATATCGAACTGGAGGCCTGAGGCGGCGCGGCCTGTGGCGGCATCCCATGACCGAGACGGCGATTGTTCACATTGTCGATGACGACACCTCGCTGCGGGAGGCGCTGGACAGCCTGTTCCGCTCGGTGGGGCTGCAGACCCGGCTGTATCATTCCGTGCAGGATTTCACCGACACCTACAGCGATGAGGCCGCAGGCTGCATGGTGCTGGACGTGCGCCTGCCGGGAGGAACCAGCGGCCTGGACTTCCAGGACCAGCTCGCCGCCCTGGGGATCTCCCTGCCCGTCGTCCTGATGACCGGCCATGGCGACATCCCCATGTCGGTGCGCGGCATGAAGGCCGGGGCGGTGGACTTCCTGACCAAGCCGTTTCGGGACCAGGACATGCTCGACGCCGTGGCGGCCGGCGTGGCCCGTGACCGCAAACGGCGGGCGGTCGACGAGGAACTCGAGGACCTGAGGGCGCACTACGCGACCCTGTCGCCGCGCGAACAGCAGGTGATGACCATGGTCGCCGCTGGCAAGATGAACAAGCAGGTCGCCGGCGAACTGGCCTTGAGCGAGATCACGGTGAAGATCCACCGAGGCGCGGCCATGCGAAAGATGGGCGCACGCACCCTGGCCGACCTGGTGCGCATGGTTGAGGCGCTCAGTCCGCGCCGGACGAGCTGAGACTCGATGAGCTGAGACTCGACGGGCTGAGACTGGGCGGGCTGGGACTTAGGGACGCGGTCTGGCCGGTGGCCGGGACGCTGAACTGGAACGTCGCGCCAGGGCCCGGATTGCCTGAGGCCCACACGCGTCCGCCGTGCGCCTCAATGATGGTCCGGCAGATCGACAGGCCGATGCCCATGCCCTCGGCCTTGGTGGAGAAGAAAGCGTTGAAGAGCCGCCGCTCCGTCTCCGGATCGAGGCCGATCCCTGAATCCTGCACCGAAACGTGCGCCAGGCCCGATCCGCCCAGGCTCGAGCGGATGAGCAGCTGGCGCGGCCGATCATAGACCGTATCCATCGCCTGGATGGCGTTCAGGATCAGGTTGATGATCACCTGCTGCAGCTGGACCGTGTCGCCCAGTACGGCCGGCAGCGCCGGGTCGAGCTCCAGGCGCAGCACCACGCGATGCTTGATCACTTCGCGCTGCAGGAGCGACACACTCTCACTCACGACCCCGTTCAGGTCCAACGGCGCGGTCTTGGCCTCGGATTTCCTGACGAGGGCCCGGATGCGCCTGACCACATCGCTGGCCCGCTTGCCGTCGCTGATCATCCGCTGCAGCGCGCTGCGCACTTCTTCCAGGTCCGCCGGATCCCGCGCCAGAAAGCGCAGGCCCGCCTCGCCGCTCGTGATGATGGCGCTCAGCGGCTGGTTGACCTCGTGGGCGATTGACGCGGTGAGCTCGCCAAGGGAGGTGACGCGGGTGACATAGGCGAGCTCGTCCTGGGATGTCTGCAGTTTCTGCGTGAGTTCCAGGAGGGCGGATTTCTGACGGTTCGACTCTCCCAGGTCGCGCACCTTGCGGACCAGGCCGGTGATGACCAGCGACGTGATGACGAAGGAGGCGAGCGTGACGGCGTCCCGGCTATCCTTGATCTCAAAGTGGAACACCGGGGGCAGGAAATAGTAGTCGAGGCAGGCCACGGCGATGACCGAGAAGATCGCCGAGGAGATGAAGCTGTCGAACATCGACAGCAGTACGATGGCCACCAGGTAGGTGAGGGCGGCGGCGGCCGGCTCGAACCTGAACTGGACGCACACGACCGTGACGATCGTCAGGGCGGCGGCGCCGGTAAGCCAGAGCAGGGACAGATAGCCCCACCGGCGGCTTGGATCGTCTCTCAGCGCCACCAGGCTGTCAAACCGTCGGCGAAACTCGTCCACCGCTGCCTCGCGAGCCGATCCGGAATGGATCGCAACAGAGAAAACTAGAAGTGCGTCGGACATTTGTCCACGTTGCCGCATCCTCGCGGCCGCCTAGCCGGCCAGGAGGCGTCGGCGCCAGACTGCCTCAGGTGGGAGCGCCTAAAACCCATGTATTATTGCGCCCGGCGGCATTTGTGATGATGTTTTCACGTCGGCTGCGGGAGGCGCAGTCGGATCAGCCGAGGCCCTAAGTCATTGTCCAATACCGCCGTCGCGCAAGAACCTTTGATCTCCATCGTGGACGACGACGACTCCCTGCGCGCCTCGCTGGTCGGTCTGGTGCGCTCGCTCGGCTACCGCGCCAGCGGGTTCGAGTCGGCGGAGGCCTTTCTGGCCGGCGACGACGGCGGCCGAAGCGCGTGCGTGATCACCGACATCCACATGCCGGGGCTCAGCGGCATCGAACTGAAGCAACGCCTCGTCAAGGACGGCAATGGTGTCCCCGTCATCATGATCACCGCCCGCACCGAACGGGATCTGCACGAGCGGGCGGTCGCCAGCGGCGCCCTCTGCGTGCTGCAAAAACCGTTCGCCGCCGACGACCTGATCGAATGCCTCGACGAGGCCCTCACCGGCCGCGGTCCGGCGCGCTAGACCAGGGCGCGTGGCAGCCGCCGACCGGCGGGATGACCTTTAGTTAGCGCCCCGCCGAGCCCAGGCGCATCATCGCCCAGGTCGTGGGCTCCGCGCCTGGCGCACCGCATCAACGGCTCAGCCAAGATCATTTTGCTGAACTTGACGCACCCGGCCCGCCCCCCAAAAGAAGATCGGCCGGCCAGGGGGTTGCCCGGGCCGGCCGATGGTTGGAGCGACCGTCAGGTCGGGGTGGCTACC
>FTAI01001661.1_pt1 | contig 15194 bp, 14 predicted proteins | sample 1638941 | NCBI WGS metagenome assembly FTAI01 (sample SAMEA3914813, study PRJEB12502) | metagenome | biome: forest; material: soil | place: Canada | collected 2011-07-07 | depth 0.3 m | reverse complement strand
CGCCCCCGCAGGGCCTTCAGATCGCCTTGTCCGGTCATGGCGTAGCGGTGAAGGCCCGCCTCAACCTGTTCGCGAGCATCGCGGGGAAGGGCGTCGAGATCCTTCGCGGCGCTCAGCGTGAGAATGACCGTTTTAATGCGCGATAATATCGCTCACCAACCGAACCCCATCAAGCGATAATATCGCTCAAGGTCTTGGTGTAGCGAAATCGGCCGAGCAACTGGCACGCATTGGGAAACTGGCGGTGACGGAGGGATTCGAACCCTCGGTACGGCTTTACACCGTACAACGGTTTAGCAAACCGCCGCCTTCAGCCACTCGGCCACGTCACCCGCGAGGGGCGTCCGATAGCGTGTTCGATCGGCCCTGGCAATCGGCGCGCTGTTAACGAGGCCACAAGGCGTCCTGGGGCATTTGTCGGCCCAAGTCTTGCTGGGCGGCGTGCGTGATGGTGGCGGCTTTCAAACATCGGGACGGACAGGCGTACCCGGATGGCGCATTGGCGGCGGCCCAAGCTGCGCCGGTGTCCCAGAGCGGGACCCCCGACGACCGCCGCGGACCGATGCGGCCGGACCGGCTGACTCCGACGCGTTCGCGCCTGCAGGGCTGGACGCTGGGGATGATCTTTCGCGCCTGCGACCTGAGCGCCGTGGCGCTGAGCGTCGTCGGCGTCGGCCTGACGCACTGGAATGTGGGGGCGCACGGCGCCCTCGCCGATTTCGCCCCCCTGGCGGTAGCCGGCGCGGCGCTGATGTGGAGCCTGAGCGCAACCCGCGCCTATGGGCTGGGGCACAGCGAGGGGCTGGGCCGGCACCTGGTCCGGGTCACGGCCGGCTTTGGCCTGGCCGGCGTGCTGCTGGGCGGCCTGGTGCTGGCGTTCAAGCCCGGGGCGGAGATGATCCAAGCCCTGGCGATCTGGTTCGGCGTGACCTTCGTGCTGCTGTGGGCCTTGCACAGCCTGTGGTGGAGGCGCGTCAAGCACTGGCGCCGTGTGGGCCGGCTGACCCCCAATATCGTCGTGGTGGGCGCCACCGCCGCGGCCCAGCGGCTGATCGCCTCGGCGCTGAAGAGCCACGAGGTGGCGGTGCTGGGCATCTTCGACGACCGCCTGGACCGGGCGCCCAAGCGCATCGAGGGCGTGCCGGTGCTGGGCGACACCGACGCCCTGCTGAACCATCGGATCATGCCCTTCGTGGACCGGGTGGTGATCGCCGTGCCGTCCCTGGCCCGCTCACGGGTCAGCCAGCTGGTCCAGCGCCTGAGCGTGCTGCCCAACGACGTCATGCTGCTGGTAGACTACGACAATGCCGCCGCCCGCTCCGCCGCCCTCTCGCGGCTGGCCGACGCGCCCCTGGCCCAGATGGCCGGCCAGCCGGGCGACGAGCGCCGGGCCCTGGTCAAGCGCATCCAGGACCTGGTGATCGGGATCACCGCCCTGATCGTGTTCGCTCCGGCGCTGGCGGCGGTCGCCTTCGCCATCAAGTTGGACGCGCGCGGGCCGATTTTCTTCCGCCAGCGCCGGCACGGATTCAACAACGAGGAGATCCTGGTCTGGAAGTTCCGGTCGATGCGCGTGGAGGCTGCCGACGCCACGGCCTCGCGCCAGGTGACCGCCGACGACGACCGGGTCACGCGGGTGGGCCGCTTCATCCGCAAGACCAGCCTGGACGAGTTGCCGCAGCTGCTGAACGTGCTGAAGGGCGAGATGTCCCTGGTGGGGCCGCGGCCGCATGCGGTGGGCATGAAGACCGGCGAAACGGAGAGCGCGCGCCTGGTGGCCGAATACGCCCACCGGCACCGCATGAAACCGGGCATGACCGGCTGGGCCGCCATCAAGGGCTCGCGCGGGCCGGTGGATACGCCGGAACTGGTGCGCCGCCGGGTGGCCCTGGATATCGAATACATCGAGCGACAGTCGTTCTGGCGCGACCTGTACATCATGGCCATGACCATCCCCTGCCTGCTGGGCGACGTGAAGAGCGTGCGCTGATGTTCTGGCGCGGGGTGATCGGCTACCTGCCGGTGAACGTGGCCCAGGGGATCGTCGGCCTGCTGGCGATCGTCACCTTCACGCGGCTGCTGACGCCGCAGGAGTACGGGGCGTACGCCCTGGGCTTCTCGGCCATGAGCCTGTGCCACACCCTGTGCTTCACCTGGATGGAAGCGGCCATGGCGCGCTTCTATGCGCGCGAGGCGCAAGGCGGGAAGCTGGCCGATCATTTCGTGACCCTGTACCGCTGCTGGATCGCTGCGGCGCTGGCGTTTCCGGTGCTGGCCGGCGCGGCGCTGTGGGCGTGGCCGACCCATTCGGGGGTGAAGACGGCGGTGGCCGCGGGCCTGGCCTCGATCCTGGTCCGGAGCCTGGCCAAGCTGGTGCAGGAGCGGCGCCGGGCGGCCGGCGACGTGCGGGCGGCGGCGCTGCTGGACATCGCCCAGACGGTGGGCGGGTTCGCCCTCGGCGCGGGCCTGATCTTCGCGGGCCTGGGCGGCGCGGCCCCGCTGGCGGGCATGGGCGCCGTCGCCGCGGTGTGCCTGGTCTTCGCCCTGCCCACGGAACTGAAGAGCCTGAAAGGCGGCCGGTTCGACGCCGCGCAAGCGCGCGCCTACGCCGCCTATGGCGTGCCGGTGTCGGCGTCGCTGATCCTGGCCCTGGTTCTGGCGACCACGGACAGGTTCCTGCTGGGCGCGTACCTGAACGAGGCGGCGGTGGGCGTCTATCACGCCGGCTACAGCCTTGCCAACCGCACCCTGGATGTACTCTTCATCTGGCTGGGCATGGCCGGCGGACCGGCCATGGTCATGGCCCTGGAGCGCGGCGGCCAGCCGGCCCTGGAAGAGGCGGCGTCGGAGCAGGCCGACGTCATGGTGGCCCTGACCCTGCCGGCGGCGGTGGGCCTGGCCCTGGTGGCGCGGCCGCTGGCGGATGTGATGATCGGCCCGGGCCTGCGGGCCGGTGCGGCCCAGGTGACCCCCTGGATCGCCGCCAGCGCATTCCTCGCCGGGACAACCACCTACTACCTGCACCAGGCCTTCACCCTGGCGCGCCGAACGCCGCAGCTGCTGGCCACCATGGCCGCGCCGGCGATCGCCAACCTGGTCCTGAACCTGGTGATGATCCCGCGGTTCGGCCTGAACGGGGCGCTGTGGGCGACCACGGCCAGCTATGCCCTGGGCGCCGTCGCCTCCTTCGCCCTGGGCCGGCGCGCCCTGGCCCTGCCTTTCCCGGCCTCGACCCTGGCCCGCGCGGGTGTGGCCAGCCTGGCCATGGCGTTGGCCGTCAGCCACGTTCCGGCCTACGGCGGCGCGGTCGAGTTGCTGCTCAAGGCGGTCGTCGGCGTCGTGGTCTATGGCGTCCTGGCCGCGGCCCTGGACGTGGGCCGGCTGCGTGGCAAGGGGATGCGGGCGCTGGCGGTGTTTCGCCCGAGGCTGGCGGCCTGATGAGCGTCGTGATCACCGTGGACAACGCCGCCTGGGCGGACGCGGGGCCGGAGCTGTCGGTCCTGATCCCGTTCATGCGCGACGATCCGACCGCCCTGCTGCGCGCCCTGGAGGGGGCCGAGGGCGCGGCCGAGGTGGTGGTGCTGGACGACGGCACCGGCGACGAGGCGCTGGCGGCGCGCGTGCAAAGCGCCGTCCTGGCCATGGCCCGCCCGGCCCGCTTCATCCGCCTGCTGGCCAACGAGGGCCGCAGCAAGGGCCGCAACCGCCTGGCCGCCGCCGCGCGGGCCCGGCATCTGCTGTTCCTGGACAGCGACATGCTGCCCGACAGCGCCGATTTCCTGGGCCGCTGGCTGGAGCTGATCGACGACGAAGATCCGGCCGTCGCGTTCGGGGGCTTTTCCCTGGACCAGACGCCGCGGCGGCGCGAGCACGCCCTGCACCGGGCCATGGCGCTGAAGAGCGACTGCCTGGACGCCGCGCGGCGCAGCCTGGCGCCGGAGAAGCACGTCTTCACCTCCAACCTGCTGGTCCGCCGGGATGTCTTCGACGCCGAGGCCTTTGACGAGGGTTTCGCTGGATGGGGCTGGGAGGACGTGGAATGGGCCATGCGGGTGGGCCGCAAGCACCCGATCCGGCACATCGACAACACCGCCACGCACCTGGGTCTCGACACCGCCGGCGACCAGGCCCGCAAGTACGAGCAGTCGGCCGCCAACTTCGCCCGCGTGGTCGCCGCCCACGCCGAGGTGGTCTCGCGCTATCCCAGCTATCGGGCGGCCCGGGCGCTCAAGCGCCTGCCGGCGCGCCGCGTCTGGGGGCCGGCGCTGAAGGCCATCGCCCTGGCGGATGCGGCGCCGGTAGGGGCGCGGGCCTTCGCCATGCGCCTGTACCGCGCGGCGCTGTACGCGGAGACCGTGTGATGTCGGTGGTTGAAGCCTACAAGCCGGACCGATCGCTGAAGGGCAAGCTGCGCCGGCGCCTGGTGCGGCTGGCCCATCGCCGGCCGGCGCGGGTCGAGCTTGATCGGCCCATGGTCACCTTCAGCTTCGACGATGCGCCGGTGACGGCGGCGCAGGCGGGCGCGGCGATCCTGGAGCAGCGGGGGCTGACGGGGACGTTCTTCTTCGCCGCGCAGCTGGCCGACCGGGACGGACCCATGGGGCGGTTCGCCGGCGAGGCCGAGGTGCGCCGGCTGGTCGAGGCGGGCCACGAGATCGCCTGCCACACCTATTCGCACCTGGACTGCGGCCAGGCGGCGGGCGCCCAGATCCTGGCCGACGTGGCCAGGAACGCCGATGCCCTGGCCCGCTGGGGCTCGCCGGCGGCGATGACCTTCGCCTATCCCTACGGCGACGTATCCGGCTCGGCCAAGGCGGCCCTGGCGCCGCGCTACAGCCTCTTGCGGGCCCTGCACCACGGCCTGATCGAGACCGGCGCCGATCTCAACCAGGCGCCGGCGGTGGGGATCGAGGGCGACGAGGGCGAGGACGTGGCCCGCCGCTGGCTGGCGCGGGCCGCGCGGCGCAAGGCCTGGCTGATCCTCTACACCCACGATGTCGCGCCGGCGCCGTCGGCCTGGGGCTGCAGCCCCGGCGTGCTGGCGCGGCTGGTCGATGCGGCCGCGGCGCTCGGCTTCGACGTGGTCACCGCCGCCGAGGGCGCTGGGCGGATCGGGGCCGGCCGCAGGAGAGAGATCTGATGAGCCAGATGACCTACGCGCAAGACGGCCAACGTGGTTCGCGGGTCTTCGCCCAGCGCGCCGGCCTGGTCGCCGTGCTGGGGGTCTATCTGGCCGTGCTGGCGGCGGCGGCGTGGGCGTTTGCGACCTGCATGCCCGACCAGCTGAGCTTCAGCCTCGCCGGGCATGGCTTCCACGTCAAAGACATCCACAACCGCATCTTCGGCGACGCGGCGCTGATGTTCCTGATCCTGCCGGGCGCCCTGTGGCTGGAGTTCATGCTGGTCGGCTGGGCCGGCAGTTCGGTGCGCCGGCTGATCTTCGACCGCACGGCTTCGATGGAGACCGACCTGGCGGTGTTCCTGCTGGGGCAGGCCCATGTGCTCGACATCCTGGGCCGGCTGATGATGCTGGGCGCCTCGATGATCTCGGGCCTGTGGATCCGCGGCTGGCTGAGCGCGACCCTGGGCCTGACGATCACCCCGCCGCCACTGCCGATCCCGCTGCAGGTGGTGCTGTTCTTCTTCGTCTACACCTTCTTCGACTACTGGACCCACCGGCTGGACCATTCGCCGTATTTCTGGCCCCTGCACCGGTACCACCACTCCGCCGAGGAGTTCTGCGTGGTGACGGCGGCCCGGGTGCATCCGGCGGCGTTCACCCCGATTTTCCTGATCAACATCCCCCTGGCCGTACTGGGCGCCCCGGCGGAGGTGATGATCTACGTGAACGTGGCGGTGGTCGCGATCGGCTTCGTGATCCACTCGCGGATCAACTCCAACTGGGGATGGTTCGGCCGCTGGGTCGTACAGTCACCAGTGCATCACCGCCTGCACCACAAGCTGGACATGAGCCACCCGACCGGCCACTTCGCCATGGCGCCGATCTGGGACCACCTGTTTGGCACCTGGCGCGGCGAGGCCGACCAGTCCCTGGCCATCGGCGTCTCGAGGCCCTACCGGCACGGCTTCTGGTTCGCGCCGGACCTGTTGCGCGACTATTGGCACTTCTGGAGGGCCCTGGCGACGCGGCGGCCCATCGAATAGGCGGCGAGAGCTAGCCCCGCTCCAGTTCCCGGTCGGGAAACGCCAGTTTCACGGCCAGGGCCACGAAGATCGTCCAGCGCATGTCGTTGTAGGTCACCGCGACGCTCTCGGTCAGGGTCATCAGCGCATACACGACCAGGAACGGCAGGGCGAGGTAGGCGCCCTTCTCGCGGTAGACGGCGACCACCCCGCTCATCAGGGTCTGGAAGAACATCAGGGCCCAGGCGCTAAGGCCGAACAGGCCAAGGTCGATCCACTGCTCGAGCCAGGAATTGTGGGCATGGTGGGCGCGGAAGCCGGCCGTCTTGGTGATCTTGGCCAGAGGTCCCCAGGGCCCTTCCTCGTCCCACACCGCGCCGTAGCCGTAGCCCTGCCAGGGGCGCTCGCGAATGCGCTCGATGACGCCTGCCCAGATCTTGGTGCGGCCGGTCAGGGTGGCGTCCTTGCCCAGCAGCCCCAGGAAGACATCGGAGGCGAAGACGATGAAGGCGGCGATCAGGCCGATGCCGATCAGGGCCGCCCAGGTCGCCGCCACGCTGGAGGCCGGGCTGCGCCGCGCCAGGGCGATGAACATCACCACCCCCGCCCCCAGCACCAGCGACACCAGCGATGTCTTCGAGGTCGAGGCCAGCAGGAGGACGAACGCCAGGGCGGCCATGGCCCACCACAGCATCGCGCGCCTGGGATTGAGCACCGCCGCCGCGGCTGAGACGACGAACCCCAGCGCCATGTTGGAGCCGAGCGCGTTCTTCTCCTGCCAGAGTCCCCGCCAGGCGCCGGGAAAAAGCTCGGTCATGCGTCCGATCGACGGAAAGAACAGGGCGGCGATCAGGCAGCACACGGCCAGGATGGCGAAGGTGGTGGCGATCACCTCCGCCAGGGCGGCCCAGCGCCAGCGGGCGGCCAGGACCACGCCGGCCAGGGTCGTGCAATAGCAGGCCACGATCCGCCGCGTGGTCTGGTCCGGCGACACCGACCACAGGACCGAGGCGGCCACGATCACCATGATCGCGATCAGGAAGGGCTGGCGGACCAGGGCGCGCAAGGCCGTCCATGGGATGGCCAGCAGCAGGGCCACGGCCACGGCGTAGGCCGGAAAATAGATCGCCCGCAACAGGGCTGACTGCGACGCCTCGGCCTGTTCGCCGGTGAGGGGCATCTCCCAGCCCTGGCTGTAGGTCAGCAGCATGAACACCCCGCCGGCGAAGGCGGCGATGGTCGGGACCGTCAGGCGGCGGTCTTGGCCGTGTTCGGCCCGGTCCTGGACGAGGACGGCCGGTCCGGACGCCGCCCGGGGCGCCGCGGCGGTGGTCACGGCAGCATGCTCTTGAGGAACGCCGGCGTCTCGACGCTGGTCCGGTTGAAGAACAGGCCGGCGCAGGAGCCCCCGGCGCTGCTGATCGAATCGCGCAGGCGGGCCGGTGCGCGGACGTCTGCCTGGTCGGCGGCCACCACCAGCACGGTGTCGTCCATGAACTGGGCCACCGTCAGCGCCGCCTGCGAGCGGTCGGCGGGCGGGGCGTCCACCACGATCAGGTCGGCGTGGCGGCGCAGGGCCGCCCAGTAGTCGCCGGTGGGCAGGACGTGCACCGTCTGGCGGCCCCGAAGGGCGTCGCGGCGGAAGCCGGTCACCCACAGCGACGAAGACCCGACCGCGTGGGCGAAGAGGTATCGGGCGTCGGGCCAGGAGCGGCCGTCGGGGCGCTTCAGCGGCGGCTGGACGGTGAAGAACGACGAGCCGTCCGGCGATGCCGAGGCCGGCGGGCCCAAGGGACCGAACCTGACCGGATCGGCCGAGAAATCGGCGATCTGGGGCGAGCCCAGCAAGTCCAGGTCCACCAGCCACACCCGGCGCGCGGCGCGGGTCGCGGCATGGAAAGCGAATTCGCGCGCCACCGTGGAGGTCCCCTCACCGGCCGTGGCCCCCACGAACTGGATGGCGCGCGCACGGCCGGGCGCGGGCGCGCCAAGCGTCCCCCACAGCTCGGCCATCTCGACGCTCAGGTCCACCATCGTCGACTCAGTACTCAAAGAGAAGTTGCGCACCGTAACTCATGCGGCCTTCACCGGCGCCGAACCCAGAACGGGCAAGTCCAGGGTGCGCGCCGCCGAGGCCGGCGTCGGCAGGCCGGGCCGCAGGAACATCCGCAACAGCCCCGCACACAGGGCGCTGAAGCCGGCGAACAGCAGCGACAGGGCCAGCACCGGGGCGCGCAGGCTCTTGCCCTGCACCGGCGGCATGGCGCGCTCGATGATGCGGATGTTGTCGTTGGTGTTGGAGGCGATGGCCCGGGCGGCCTGGGTCTCCTGCTCCTTCACTGTGAAGTCGCGCACGTTGCTCCGGAGTACTTCGCGGTCGCGGGTCAGGGACTGGAACTGCGGCTCCAGCTCCGCCAGGCGCAGGCGGCGCTGGGTCAGTTGCTCGGCCTGCTGCGACAGCATCCCCAGGCTCTGCTGCAGGGCGTTCACCTCGGCCTCCAGCTGCAGCTTTTCGGTCTGCAGGGTCTGGTACACCGGATTGACGCCGGTGCGCGAAGCCCCCTGCCCCTGGGCGCGGCCGGAGGTGACAGCCGCCTGCATCTGGGCGATCTGGCCGTCCATGTCCCGCACCGGCTGGGCGTCGGGGCGATAGCGCGACAGCAGCGCCTCGCGCTGCAGCTTCAGGTCCAGCAGCTTGTTGGCGGCGGTGTTGTCGATGTCGCGGTAGAGGCCGACCTCGGGCGTGACGCGGTCCATGCCCGCCTCCAGCCCGGCCAGGCGGCCCGCGCGCTCCTTGAGCTGGGTCTGGGTGGCGTACTGCTGCTGCTCGATCTGGGACTGCAGCTGCGACAGGGAGGTCTTCTCGGCGTCGAAGTCGCCGATGCTGTTGCTGGTCAGGAACCTCTGGTAGGCGGCGTCCGCCTGGTTCAACCGGTCCTCGAACGACCGGCGCTGGTCTTCCAGGGCGGCGCCCATGGGGTCCAAAAGCACCGTGCGCCGATAGACCAGATACTGTTCCAGCAGGGTGTTGAGGATCAGCGCCGCGCGGTCCTTGTCGGTGTCGGTGTAGGTCAGGCGGATCACCGGCGTGTCGGTCCCGGTCTCGATCTTCAGGCTGCGGCCGATGGCCAGCACCGCCTGGCTGCGGAGTTCCTGGCGCTTGGCTTCGCCGGCGCCGTCGTAGGCCTTGGGGTGCCTGGCGTCGAGCTCGCCCCAGCCGAATCGGTGGATCAGCGCCAGGACGACCTGCTCCTTAAGCCCGTCGCTGCCCAGAATCTCGGTCTCGGACTGCAGGACCTGGCCGTTCTCCGGCACGGCGCCACGGGCCGCATCGCCGGCGCGGGGCTCGTACACATACTCCTGGCCAAGCCGGACCAGGACGCTGGAATGGGCCGGATAGGCGCGCTTGAGCGTCATGGCGAAGGCCGCGCCCAGGATGAAGATTCCCAGGAACACGGCCAGCATCAGATAGCGTTCGCGCCACAGCAGGGTCGGCAGGTCCGAGAAGGCATAGCGCGGCCGCGCCGCCCAATCGCCCTGTCCCAGGGCGGAGGCGGGCCTCATGGTCCACGAGCTTTGCGCCCATGCGTGCTGGGAAGTCATCGAATCCGCGACCGTGTCCGTTCACTCCACCATCGAGAGTCCCGATTAACGCTCCATTACCCATTCTCCTTAACCCTTGGGGCATGGTGAGACGCCGCCTCCTGACCGCCCTGCTGATCAGCGCCGCCCTGGCGCCGCTGGCGCCGATGCTCCTTGCGCCGCCCGCGGCGGCGAAGGATCGCTCGGACCCCGATTTTCCCAATATCGGCTACGCCACATGGACGGACGACGAGCCCGCCTACCGCCTCTATGCCGGTGATGAGCTGGATTTCTCGGTGGGCTCGGCGCCGGAACTGAACAAGTTCGTCACGGTCCAGCCGGACGGCAGAATCACCCTGCCCTTGATCGGCTCGGTCATGGCCGCCGACCGGTCGTTGGAAGACGTCCAGGCCAGCCTGGTCGACGCCTACTCCCATCAGCTGCTGCGGCCCGATGTCACGCTGGCCATCAAGACGGCCGGACCGCTGAAGGTCTTCGTCGGCGGCGAGGTGGACAAGCCAGGCGTCTATGACATGCCCGGTGACCTGGACGCCCTGCGCGCCATCTTCATGGCCGGGGGCTTCAAGACCACCGCCAAGGTGGCCGAGGTGGTGATCATCCGCCGCGGCCCCGAGGGTCGGCCGATGATGCGTACGGTGGATTTCAAGCAGGTGCTTCGACACTCCGCGCACACGGACCTCGTGCCCCTGCGCCGATTCGACATCGTCTACGTGCCAAGGTCCGGGGTGTCGGAGGCGGCACTCTGGGTCCAGCAGTACCTGCGTGACCTGACCCCGGTGGACCTCAGCTTCAGCTACGCCTTTGGCGCCGGCGGCATCGTGCGCTGACCCCAGGTGGCCGCTCGCCTCGTCCTGCCCCTCGTCCTAGCCTTCCGCCAGCCAGCGGCGCGCGGCGCGCTGGGCCTCGGCGACATCGGCCGGGTCCATCTCCTGGCTCAGTTCCTTGCGGTAGGCCTTGGCTTCGTCGGAGCCACGCATGGCCGCCAGGTTGAACAGCATGTGGGCCGACACGTAGTCCAGGGGCGCCCCGCCCTGGCCGGTGGAATACAGCAGGCCCAGACGAAACAGCTCGTCCCCCGTGGCATGCGGACCGGGCACGGGCATGACCCCTTCGCCTTCGATCGCTTGGTGCAGCATCTTCTTCCCTCCTCCGGCGCCGACCGTCCCATTCTGGAATGACGTGCGGCGCTTTCGATGAGACAAGAAAAGTCTATGCCAACTGAATATATAGTTAAGGGCATCTGGTGAGGCCGTGCGTTGGCTATGCGGCAAGAATTCGCACCCGTTACTTGCTGTAAAGATCGATCACCAGCGCGTTAAAATGTCGACTTGACGACAGTCCAAACCGGTGCGCACGGCCAGCGCCGATTTGAGCACTAGCGCGCCCTTTGGCCGAACAGCACCTTGCGGGCTTCCTCCGCCTCCTTGCCGCTCTGCTGCAGGCCGACTCCGTTCCGCACGCTGGCGGCCTGCGCCAGGGCGCGCTGCACCGCTTCGCGCGCGCCGACCCGTTCCTTCCACGCCTTCAGATGCGGGAAATCCTCGATGGTGAGGGCGGCGTCGGAGCGGCCCTGGATCCACGGCCATGAGACCATGTCGGCGATGGAATAGTCGCCGCAGATGTAGTCCCTGCCGGCCAGCTGGCCATTCAGAACGCCGTACAAACGGTTGACTTCATTGGTATAACGGTGGGCGCCGTAGGCCGACTGGCGCTGATCCGCGAGCATGGCCGGCGCGTAGTTGCGGAAATGGTTCCTCTGGCCGGCGTTGGGGCCAAGGTTGGCCATTTGCCAGTGCACCCACTCGTCCACCTTCACCCGCGCGCGCTCCTGGTCGGGATAGAACCGGCCGGTCTTGCGGCCCAGGTACTGCAGGATCGCGCCGGACTCGAAGACCGCGATGGGCTCGCCCCCAGGGCCGTCCGGATCGAGGATGGCGGGCATGCGATTGTTGGGGGAGATGGCCAGGAAATCGGGCTTGAACTGATCGCCGCGGCCGATGTTCACCGGCGTGATCTTGTAGGCCAGGCCCATTTCCTCGCAGGCAATGGTGACCTTGTGACCGTTTGGCGTGGGCCAGTAAAAGATTTCGATCGTCCCGCTCATGTGGCGCTCCCTCGTTTGTGTTGGCCCAAGCTGGTAATGGCAAGACATGGCGGTGAACGGGCAGGAACGCAATTCAGGCGTGCTCGTTCAGGTCGGGTTCAGCCCCCAGGCGGCACTTGTCGAGGCCAAACTGGAGTTGGTGAGCATGAAGAGACACCTCCTCGCCCTTGTCGCGACCTTTAGCCTGTCGACACCCCTTGCAGTGGCGGCGGAGGATGAGGGTCATCACGGGCGCGGCGGCGGCGACCATGCGGGCTCCTGGCATGGCGGCGGCGGCGAGCGCGGCGGCGAACGATTTGGCGCCGACCGCGGGGCCATGGAACGCGGCGGGATGGAGCGTGGCGAGGGTGACCGGGGCGGCGCCGAGCGGGGACGGGAAGGCCGTCGGCCGGCGCAGGGCTTCAGCGACGACCGAGGACCCAGGCTCTATGACCAGGGCGGCCGGTGGGGCGGCGGCGGACCGCCTGGCCCGACCAATCGCGGCTCCCGCTGGGACGACCGGCGCAACAACGGCTACTGGATGAACAGCCGCTGGCACTACGGCCCGCCGCCGGAGGACTACTACGGGCGGCCCGGCTTCGCCCTGGGCTTCAGCGAATGGCATCGGGGCAGCTACCTGCCGCCCTACTACCGCGGCTGGGTGGTGGACGACTACGCCCGCTGGCGCCTGCGCCGCCCCCCCTTTGGCTACAATTGGGTCCGCGTCGGCAACGATTACCTGCTGGTGGCGGCCGGCAACGGCCTGATCTTCGACATCGTGCGGTACTGACACGAACACCGGCGCCTTTGGCGGATTTCACCGATCGCTGCTGCCACAAACGCCGCCTGCGGGCGTTAAGGGTGGTGGGGAGCGCCGCAAGGGCGCGGACGCCTCTGGCAGGAGCACGCAGATGAACACCCAAGAGATCGCCACGGATCTGGTCACCCTCTGCAAGCAGGGCCAATTCGCCCAGGCGGGCGAGAAATACTGGGCCGACGATGTGGTCAGCGTCGAGCCCGCCGGCGACAACCCCGAATCGCACGGCAAGGCCGCCGCCCGGGCCAAGGGCGAATGGTGGTCGAAGACCCACGAGGCCCACAAGGTCGACGTGGAGGGCCCCTATGTGAACGGCGACGAGTTCGCGGTGCATTTCGTGATGGACGTGACCGACAAGGAAAGCGGCCAGCGCATGACCATGGACGAGGTCGGCCTCTACAAGGTCCGCAACGGCAAGATCGCCGAGGAACGGTTCTTCTATTCGGCCTGACCGGCGACGGCGGGCTGTCCATCGCGGGGCGATAGCGTTCCGGCCGATAACGACCGGATGGCTATCGTGCTGCGCCACTTGTCCGCTGCGACCTGACCGGGGGCGCTTCGGCGCGCCGCACCCGTGGGACTGACCAGGTCCTGACCAGATCCCAAGGCCGATTGACAGCGGTCAGGCCAGGACCGAAAGAGCATCTGACGTACCCTTGTTACGTCAGATCGTTGCGCATGAGGGTCATGATGGGACTGAGCATCGGCGACGTCGCGCCAGACTTCGAAGCCCAGACGACGGACGGGCCGATCCGATTCCACGACTGGATCGGCGATTCCTGGGCGGTGCTGTTTTCGCATCCCAAGGATTTCACCCCGGTATGCACGACGGAACTGGGCTACATGGCCGCGCTCAAACCGGAGTTCGATCGGCGGAACGTCAAGATCATCGGCCTTAGCGTCGACCCCGTGGACAACCACGCACGCTGGGCCCAGGACATCGCCGAGACGCAGGGTGCGGCGCCGAACTATCCGATGATCGGCGACACGGACCTCAAGGTGGCCAAGCTCTACGGCATGCTGCCGGCGGACACGCCCGGCACATCCGAGGGCCGCACGGCGGCGAACAACCAGACCGTGCGGACCGTGTTCGTGGTCGGCCCCGACAAGAAGCTCAAGCTGATGATCATGTACCCGATGACCACCGGCCGAAACTTCGACGAGGTGCTGCGGGTGATCGACTCCCTGCAGCTGACCGCCAGCCATCGGGTGGCGACGCCCGTGAACTGGAAGCAGGGCGAAGACGTGATCATCGCCGGCTCGGTCTCCGACGACGAAGCCAGGACCCTCTATCCGAACGGATGGAAGGCGCCCAAGCCCTATCTGCGCATCGTGCCGGCGCCGCAATAGCTCTGCGGCCCAGCTCCTAGCTCAGCTTCGCCCGCAGGATGTCATTGACCGCGGCGGGATTGGCCTTGCCGCCGGTCTCGCGCATGACCTGGCCGACGAACCAGCCAATCGCCTGGGGCTTTTCCTTCACCTGCGCCGCCTGGCCCGGATTGGCGGCGATCAGCTTGTCGATCAGGGCTTCGAGGGCGCCGGTGTCGGTGACTTGCTTGAGGCCGCGCTTTTCAACGATGTCGGCCGGCATCCCCTCCCCGGCCCACATGTGCTCAAAGACTTCCTTGGCGATCTTCGAGGAGATGACGCCCTCTTCGAGGAGCTTAACCAGGCCGGCCACGTCGTCGGATGGGATCGGGCTGGCCGTGATCTCCAGGCCGTCCTTGGCCAGCCGGGCCAGCAGCTCGTTGGTCACCCAGTTGGCCACCAGCTTGGCATCGCGCCCCGCGGCGGCGCGCTCGAAATAGTCGGCGCGGTCCTGGTCGATGATCAGCACGCCGGCGTCGTAGTGCGACAGGCCGTACTGGCTCTCCAGCCGCTTGCGCTTTTCGTCGGGCAGTTCGGGCAGGGAATCCTGGATCGCCTTGACCCAGACCGGGTCCAGCACCAGAGGCAGCAGGTCCGGATCGGGGAAGTAGCGGTAGTCGTGCGCCTCTTCCTTGGACCGCATGGAGCGGGTCTCGCCCTTGGCGGGGTCGAACAGCCGCGTCTCCTGATGGATCTGGCCGCCGTCCTCCAGGATTTCGATCTGACGGCGAGCCTCGTACTCGATGGCCATCTGGATATAGCGGTAGGAGTTGACGTTCTTGATCTCGCACCGCGTGCCCAGGGGCCCGCCGGGCTTGCGCACGGAGACGTTGACGTCGGCGCGCAGGTTGCCCTTCTCCAGGTCACCATCGCAGGTGCCCAGATAGATCAGGATCGTGCGCAGCTTCTTCACATAGGCGGCCGCCTCTTCCGAACTGCGCATGTCGGGATGGGAGACGATCTCCATCAGGGCGGTGCCGGCGCGGTTGAGGTCGACGTAGGTGGCGTTGGGATCCATGTCGTGGATCGACTTGCCGGCGTCCTGCTCCAGGTGCAGGCGCTCGATGCGCACGGTGAACACCGAGCCGTCGTCGCGCTCGACCTCGATCTCGCCCTCGCCGACGATCGGGTCCTTGTACTGGCTGATCTGATAGCCCTGCGGCAGGTCGGGATAGAAGT
>FTAI01001493.1_pt1 | contig 15205 bp, 15 predicted proteins | sample 1638941 | NCBI WGS metagenome assembly FTAI01 (sample SAMEA3914813, study PRJEB12502) | metagenome | biome: forest; material: soil | place: Canada | collected 2011-07-07 | depth 0.3 m | reverse complement strand
GTCGAGAAAGGCGCTGCGGATCTCGTTGACAGACGGCATCACCGCTCCAGGCAAGGGGTCGTCGGAAAGCCGTCCATATAGAGATGGGAGGCGTGTCCAGCCAAGGGACTTGCGGCGAAGGCGCACCCTGCGTCGGCGCGCCCCGCGACCACGCGGCGGCGGCGAAGCCGGAACGGGACGCTGGGCCGCAGAATGCGATGAGGAGGCGTCCGCATCACCGGACGCCTCCTCCTCCGCGAAGGGGCGGGTCTTCGGGCGACGAGCCAGGGGTCGGTCGGAAGGCCCCGAACCTTTCCCGGCGAACCGGCAAAGGTTTCAGGCTTCCTGGCTGGAGCGCGTCCCTGACGGCGAACCGGGGACGGGACGCGCTCTGGCCACCCTACTCACCCTTCGCGGGATTCCAATATTCGGGCAGGCCCCAAGGGCCGCAGCCCGATCAGGAGTCCTGGCCCTCGTCCGGTTCGGGCGTGCCCAGCAGCTCCTCGGAGAGGCCGCTGGCGTTCTTGCGCACCGCCTGCTCGATCTCGGCGGCGAGGTCTCGGTTGGCCTTTAGGAACTCGCGTACGTTCTCGCGGCCCTGGCCGATGCGCTGGCTGTTGTAGGAGAACCAGGAGCCCGACTTCTCCACCACCCCGGCCTTGACGCCGAGGTCGATGATCTCGCCGAGCTTGGAGATGCCCTGGCCGTACATGATGTCGAACTCCACCTCGCGGAACGGCGGGGCGACCTTGTTCTTGACCACCTTGACCCGGACGTTGTTGCCGACGATCTCATCGCGCAGTTTCACCGAGCCGATGCGGCGAATGTCCAGGCGCACCGAGGCGTAGAACTTCAGGGCGTTGCCGCCGGTGGTGGTCTCGGGGGAGCCATACATCACCCCGATCTTCATGCGGATCTGGTTGATGAAGATCACCAGGGTGCCCGACTTGGAGATGGAGGCGGTGAGCTTGCGCAGGGCCTGGCTCATCAGACGGGCCTGCAGACCGGGCAGGCTGTCGCCCATCTCGCCTTCGATTTCCGCCCGCGGGGTCAGGGCGGCGACCGAGTCGATCACCACCACGTCGACGGCGCCGGAGCGCACCAGGGTGTCGCAGATCTCAAGGGCCTGCTCGCCAGTGTCCGGCTGGGCGACCAGGAGATCGTCCAGGTTCACCTTCAGCTTGTTGGCGTAGGTTGGGTCCAGGGCGTGCTCGGCGTCGATGAAGGCGGCGGTGCCGCCGTTCTTCTGCACCTCGGCGATGACGTGCAGGGCGAGGGTGGTCTTGCCCGAGCTTTCCGGCCCGTAGATTTCAACCACCCGTCCCTTGGGCAGGCCGCCGATGCCCAGGGCCATGTCCAGGCCCAGGGAGCCGGTGGAGACGGACTCGATCCCCTCGATCTTGCCCTTCACCCCCAGCTTCATCACCGAGCCCTTGCCGAAGGCGCGATCGATCTGGGTGAGGGCGGCTTCCAGCGCCCGCTGTTTGTCGGCTTCGTCCCGGCCTACCAATTTCAACACCGTCTGAGTCATTGCAAGGGCGTCCTTATCCCACGATTCTCATCATCCCCCGGCGCCGCTCCGACTTAGGACTCTGGCCTCGGATAGGAGCCAACGTACATGGTTTGTTCCGTTCGGCAAGTTCTTTTTTTGTTCTCGGAGACCCGAGCGCGAGGCCCCACGCGCCGGCTATGGAGCCGGCCTCGTCAGCGGCCCCAGGCCCGCTAGGCCGCCGCGTCCTCGCCGTCGCGGCCGAGGTCGAAGCGCAGTCGCGAGGCCTGGATCTCCTCGCGATGGCGCTCGGCCCATAGGCTGATGGCGAGAACCGGCTCCAGCAGGGTGCGCCCAAGGTCGGTGAGTTCGTAGTCCACCCGCGGCGGAATGGTCGGGAATATGGTGCGCGTCACCAGCCCGTCGCGCTCCAAGCCGCGCAGGGTCAAGGTCAGCATCCGCTGGGAGATGCCCTCGATGCTCCGCCGCAGCGCGTTGAAGCGCAGGGGCCCGTCACGCAGGTGGCCGACGATGTAGATGCTCCACTTGTCGCCGACGCGGTTGAGCACCTCCCGCACGGCCAGGCAGGCTGGGGCGGTATGGTCGATGTGCCCTGGTGACATTGATGTGCGTTCTTGCGGCGGCATTTGACGGTGACCATTCTAGCTCAAGTCACAAAGAATTAGCAGGGCTAAATATGTGCCCGCCCTGCGTGCTTGGGAACCCTCCGATGACCAACATCCTGCTCCTCCTGTCCAGCCCGCGCGGCGCGGCCTCGCTCTCCACGCGGGTCGCCACCGTTCTCGCCGACCGGTTCGCGGCCGCGCCCGGGTCAAGGGTCAAGGTCCACGACCTCGCGGCCGACCCCCTGCCCCACATCGACCCCGATTACACGGAAGGCCGGATGCTGCCGCCCGACCAGCGTTCCGCCGGCCAGGCGCGAGCGGTGGCCCGGGCCGAGGCGCTGCTGGACGAGCTGAACGCCGCCGACGTGGTGGTGGTCGCCTCAAGCATGATCAATTTCGGGCCGTCCTCGATCCTGAAGGCCTGGATCGACCATATCGTCTGGCCTGGCCGCACGATTGCTTATTCGGATACCGGGCCGAAAGGCCTGGTGACCGGCAAGAAGGTCTATCTCGTGATCGCCAGCGGCGGGACCTATTCGGTCGGCCCCGCGGCGCCGCACGACTTCCAGACCCCCTATCTGAAGTACGTCCTGGGCGTCATCGGCATGACCGACGTCGAGGTCATCCGCGTGGAGGGCCACGCCTACGGCCCCGCGGCCGCCGAGAAGGCGATCTCCGAGGCCCTGGGCAAGGTCGCCGAGGTCGCGATCGCCGCCTGATATCGGCGACAACCGTCCCGCGCGGGGCAGACGGAACAGGACTGGCGACACCACCAGCGCCGCGCCTCTCAAGCCTTCCTCAGCCCCAGTCGCTCCAGAACCCCCGGCTTATGCGGCCGCAGGGCGCGCTCCACGTCGCGCAGGATACCCAGGTAATAGGAGGTCAGGTCGTCCCGGCCGAGCTTTTCGAGGACGGCGGCGTGGGCGCGGTCGGCGAAGCGCTGCTGGAAACGAAATATCTCCTCGCGAACCATGACGCGATGGCGTTCGCGGCGTCGCATCGATCGGATCGGGTTGAGCTCCATGACAAGCGCCTTCGCGTTTCGATGGCCCACCGCCGGCTGCGTAAGAGTACTTATACGCCACGCCACGACAACGCCCGAGCCACCTCAACCACGCCGCGGGCCCCCAGGTTGCGCGTTGCTGCGGCGCTGGACGGGGCCGGCGCCCTTCGCGCGGGCGCCGGTCCTCGGCGGGCAGGCGGACGGAGGCGTCAGGAGCCGCCGGGGGCGCCGGGCCCGCCAGTCGCCGCCGCGGATGGGCGGCGAGGCCGCGCCGTCCTCGGCCGAACCGCGACACGAATGGGCGCCCCTACAACCTTCATGTAGTTGTAAACCTTATCGTAACAACGGAAAAACTATTCCGCGTTCTGATCTTAGCGGTTTGCCCGGAGAACATTGTCGTCCATCCCGGCTGGTCTTCATCCGCGCCGCGATCATCAACTCGATGTCTGGGATTCGTCCTGAATCGAAGCTTGACGGCTTGCCAGGGTCGAAAACGGTCTGTCATATTAAGGTCATGGATAATCCCATGGCTCAACCGAAGGGTTCCCCCATTGAGGCGGATCCGAGGCTGGACGGGGCGGCCCTGGCCGCCCTGCGCAAGCGGGGCCTTTCCGACGCCGCCATCCGGCGGGCCCTGGCCAGTCTCAGGCCCACCCACCCCTCCCTGCGCGACACCCAGGCCGACTGATCCTCTGAAATTCGCGAGGATTTCGCATCCCTTCGCCCGGGCTCCGCGCTTTGCAACTGTGAACCGGCTCTTCCCGCCCGCGCCGTTTCAGGCCATTCATGGGGCGATCATGTCCGGCCGCGGAGTCGGCGATCGTTCTCGCCGCGGACGCCCCAGCGGGTTCGCCACCGCCGAAGTCGACGACGCATTGGAACTTCATGCACGATTTTTTCCATACGCCGCTTCCGCAACTGCTTTCCCAGTATGGCTACATCATCCTGTTCCCCGCGGGCGTGGTGGCGGGGCCGCCGGCCTATGTGGTGGCCGGCGCCCTGATCGCCGGCGGGGCGTTGAACGCGGTGATCGTGACCCTGATGCTGGTGGCCGCCGACCTTGTGGGCGACGCGGCCTACTACTCCCTGGGCCGGTGGGGGCATGGGCCGCTGATGGACGGCCTGGGCCGGCGGCTGAAGATGACGCCGGAGCGGCTGCAGCCGATCGAGGATCGGTTCCGACGTAACGACTGGATCCTGATCCTGGTCGGCAAGAGCCAGGCCTTCGGCGCCGTGGTGCTCTACGCCGCCGGCGCGACGCGGATGAACTTCGTGCGGTTCCTGTGGTGGAACCTGGTCGCCACCATCCCGAAGATCATCCTGTTCGAGCTGGTTGGCTATTTCTTCGGGGCGACGGTGATGCGCTCACAGCACTCCGTCGACGTGATCACCTTCGTGCTGTTCGGCACCGCCCTGGTGCTGCTGGTCGCCTACTGGCTGTCGGCGAAATACCTGACCCAGAGGGACGACCGGACGCACTCGGTCGCGGCGGACGGTGGTGAGGGCGAGGCTGCGGCGACCGCGCCGCAGACCGAAGTGTTCAACGCTGAAGACGCCGCGCCGAAGGCCGTGGCGGCCTCGGTCAACCCGCCCGCGACGGCCCGGCCGCCCGCCGCACAGGACGGCGAAGTCGAAACCTGAGCAGCCGGTCTCTAAGCCTGACCGCAAATTCCAAGATATTCCTCATCCTGAGGTGCGAGCGAAGCGAGCCTCGAAGCCTGTCCTGAGCGCCGCCGCAGGCGGCGTCGAAGGGGACGCAGCGGTGGCCGTGTGCGTCCTTCGAGGCCCGCTCCGCGGGCGCCTCAGGATGAGGAACGGGGGAGCTGGCGGTCGCCCTTAAAGGCCGGTGGCATCAGCCTGACGTCGCTCGATCAGACGTGAGGTCGCATTACCGCAAAGGCGGAATCCGGCGAACCTTGCAAGGGGCCGGCCGGATCAAACCTGGCGGAACTTGCGGTTTTCCCGCGAGGTGCGGCGGATAAGCGCCAGCAGCGCCAGGTTCTGCCGCGCCACCCCCCACAGGGACAGCACCTTCAGGGCGTCGCGCATCATGTCGATTTCGTCGAGGAAGCCGCGCCAGCGACCGACCTTGTCGTACTTGCGGATGTTGAACACCCGCGGCCAGTCGACCACGGCGACGCCGAGGCCCTTCTTGATGATCAGGTCGTTCATGAACGCCTCGCCGCCCCAGCGGGGCAGCTTCTGCATGGTCTCCACCGCGTCGCGCACCAGGGAGATGGGCAGCACCCGCTCGCCGGAGACGAAGTCGAGGCCGATGGTGCGGTAAAGGGCCAGGCTGTTGCGGCGCAGGCTGATGCTGACGTCGGCGCGGCCGCCGATCACCGGCGCGGCCAGGGCGGTGATGTCTGACGAGGTGACGCCGGTCAGGTCGGCGTCGAGCAACATCAGATAGTCGCCCTTGGCGGCCTCGATGCCGCGGCTGAGGGCGTAGGTCTTGCCCTTGTTGGGCGTGTAGGAGATCAGCTGGATGTCCGGATAGGCGCGCAGCACCTGTTCGGTGCCGTCCGTCGAGCCGTCGTTGACGACGATGACCTCGATCAGCGCCGGGTGGCTGCGGACCGCGTCCAGGATGTGGCGGATGCGACTGGCCTCGTTGAAGGCGCAGACGACGCACGAGATTCGGTTGGACGTGGGGACCGAGGGTTTGGAGCGCCGGTTGCGCAACCCGAAGATGGCGGCAAGCGTCGCCGGCTTCTGTTCTGACTCGACGTCCAAGCTAGCCCCCCCTCCGGCGCGCGATGCGGGCCTTGTTGTCAGGTTCGGGTGACGGTTTAACGTCCAGGGGGCCGCGGGGGAAGCTTAACGTCGCACAAAGCCTTCTGAGCGTTCGTCAGCAAGGCCTCGACATTGTCGCGCTTCCAGAAGCCCGCCAGGTCGTCGAGGGAGCGCTGCACCGCGTCCTGACGTTCACGCCAGCTCATGTCGCGCTCGACGGGGGCTTCCGGCGCCTTGGCGACGGGCTTCAGCGAATAGACCTGGGGGGCGGCCACCAGACCCACGTCCTGGCCCCCACCGCTCACGGATACGGAAGCGCCGCCGGCCGAACTGCTGGCCGCCGCGCTCGCCGTGCCGGCGCTGGGGGCGCCGCTGGTGACGACGATGATCGGCGACGAGCCGCCCGAGACGGGGACCTGCAGGCCGGGGGTTTCCGCATTGATGGGTTCGGTGGTCTTGCCGCCCAGGGCCTTGCGCAGACGGCCGGCAGGATCGTTGACGCCGCCGGCGAGCATGAAGGCGGGGTTGAGGTGTTCGCCGATGATGTTCATCACCTTCTGCGCCTCCTCGACCTGGGCCGCCCCGCTTTTGGTGCGGGCCTCCTTCAGCGCCTTTTCCACCTTTTCGAAGATGGCGCGGCGCGAGATGGCGCGGCGGAACAGTTCGTCCCGGCGGGTCATGGCGCTGGCGATCATGGCCGCGGCGGCCGCGGTCAGGGCGAACAGAACCAGCAGCAGGACGATGCCGCCTATCCCTTGCGCGCCGAAGGCGTGATGCGCGTCGGCCGCTACGCCGTCATCCCACATGGTCAGCCACCCTTCCACACAACGCGGTTCATTAATCATGCCGCGCGGCGGCCCTTGGAGCAACCAAAAGCTTGTTCAGAGCGCGAAGGAACGCGCCGGCGCTCAGGTTTTCAGCGCCGCCTCGGCAATCAGGACGGCGCGGCGATCAGGGTCTGAAACGCGGACAGGATTGCAAAGACCGCCGGGTTCTTGTGCGCCAGCGGTCCGTCTTCGGCCTCCGGATGCGCCAACATTGTCGCATTGGCCTCGAAGACCAGCACACTGCCGTCGGGCAATACCGAAAAATCCAGGCCGCCGTAGTCCAGGTCCAGCCGCCGGCCGACCTCCTCCACCGCCCGCATGGCCCGCGCGCCGATGACCGCCTCGGGATCCGCAAGGTAGCGGCGCTCCTCCGCGATGCGCGCGGGGTTCTCGGGCATGTCGGCGGTTTCGTAGTGGACCAGCCAGCGGTCGGAGATGGCCAGATGGTAGGGGTAGGGCCGGCGACCCACGAAGATCATCCGGTACTTGCGATAGAGGCCGTCATCCCTGCCGAAATCCCGGAATTCGGTGACATAGACCCCCTCCCCCCGCGCCGGCGCGACGGCGGCGAGATCCTCCTCGTCCCGCGCGAGGGTGAGGCCCTTGCCGCCGTGGGAGCCGATGGGGCGGACCAGCACCGGCCAGGCGAGGCCCGTCTGGGCGACGCTGGCCGCCAGGCCCAGCTCTTCGATCTGGGCGCCGCCGATGCGCGAGACCCGCGGCACGACGAGGTCGTCCATGCCCCCTAGCAGGTCGGCCAGGAGGTGGCGCTGGGTGCGCGCGACCCGGTCGGGGCGGTTGAGCACCGGCCGCTCGCAGACCTTCAGGAAGGCCTCCAGGGGCGCGCGGGTGGGGCCGGCGAGGTCGGGGTCGCCGATGGCGTTGAAGACCACGTCGTAGGCGGGCAGCGCGGCGGCCTGGCCTTCGGCGGCGTATTCGATGAACCAGTTGATCCGGGTGTAGCGGTCGGCGGGGAGCAGGTATTTGTGCGGGACATTGCCGCCCTCGGCGGTGGTCAGCACCAGCACCGTGCGCTCGCCGCGGGCGCTGGGCTCGACGAAGAGGTTCTGCTGGCTGTAGGCGCGCTGGCGGTGCAGGCGGGCCTGGTCCGGCTCCCCACGCTCGGCGGCCAGAGACGCGAGGTTCTGGTGGGCGACCACCATGTCCGGATCGACGGCCAGGGCCAACCAGCAGTGGCGTTCGGCCGCGATGGGATCGCCGGTGAGGATGTAGAGGGAGCCCAGGCTGGCGTGCGCCTCCTTCAGCTGGGGATCGGCGGCGATCGCCGCCTTGAAACTGCGTTCAGCGTCGTCGCCCCGCTCCAGGGCGGTATAGGCGTTGCCGAGGTTGAGGTGGGCCGCGGCGCGGCCGGGGTCGATAGCCACCACCCGCTCAAGGGCTTCAGCGGCCTGGGCGGGCTGGTGCAGGGCGGCCAGGGCGCAGCCGCGGACGAACCAGGCCTCAACCTGGCCGGCGTCTATCGCCAGCGCGCCGTCAGCCGCCTCAAGGGCCGCCAGCACCTCGCCGGCGTTGAGCAGGGCGAGGGCCAGGGCGGCCCTCGCCGCCAGCAGCGAAGGATCGGTCGCGAGGGCGGCGCGATAGCTGGCCGCCGCCTCGGCCGCGCGGCCTTCGGCGAGCAGGGCCCCGCCCAACGCCGCCAGGGCCTCGGCCTGGCCTGGCAAGCGCTCGACGGCGTCCCGCGCGGCGGCGACGGCGGCAAGGGGCTCGCCGGCGTCACGCAGGGCGTTGGCGAGGTTGATCAGGGCGCCGGCATGGTCCGGCCCGACCACAAGGGCCCTGCGGAAGCCCTCGATCGCCGCCCCATAGTCGCCGCGCCAGTAGAGAAGATTGGCGAGGGCGACGTGCCCCTCGGCTTGGTCGGGGCGCGCCGCGACGACGCCGCGCAACAACACCTCGGCCTCATCGACGCGGCCCCATTCGAAGTTCAGCAGGCCGCAGAGGTAGAGGGCGGTCGGATTGGCGGGCTCCGCCGCCAGAACCTGGCGATAGAGGGCCTCCGCCGTCTCGCGCTGGCCGGCCTGGTGGGCCTCCAGCGCCGAAGCGAGAACCTCTGCCGTATCGGTCATGGCGAAACTCCTGGCGCCGCCGCGCGGGACAAATCCGGCCATGCCCGAATCGCCCAGGCCAAGTCTGCCGCAAACGGGGCCCCGGGTCAGGTGCGGCCCACCGACCCGGCAGACCTGTTCAACGAGCGCCACACTGGCTACGCCAGAATCTGAAGCCCGTGCTTCTGGACGATGCTGAGCAGCTTGAGCGCGGCGCCGCTCGGCTTCTTCGCCCCGGTTTCCCACTTTTCGACCGTGCTTTCGCTGGTGTTGAGATAGCGGGCGAAGACCGGCTGACTGACCTTGTTGGCCTCACGGAGCTGCTTGATCTCCGCGGGCGCGATGGACGGCGTGACGGTCAGGCAGGTTTCGTCGAAATCGCGCATGGTCGCCTTGTCGATCGTGCCGGCGCGATACATGCCAGCGGCGGCGCTATGGATCGCCTCGAAAGCGTCGCTCTTGGTCCGCAGGGTTTCGTCCGCATTTGCCATGACCACAACATAGCACTTAGTGCTACTGCAAACAACGCGGGCCGCGACAAATTGCGCCGACGGGGTGGGTGTCTCGCGCCGACGCCTGAACCTCTTCTCAACCTTGGACGCGTAAGGCTCTCGGGCAAAGCTCAGGAAGGCCGCAGTGACCGTCGATCCTCTCCGCTTCCTCGGGCTGGCCTTCGCCTCGGCCGACCTCCTGCTTGAAATCGACCCGGACCAGGGGGTGGTGACCTTCGCCGCCGGCGCCGGACGGCAGTTGGCGGGGGAAACCGACGCCAGCCTTGTCGGCAAGCCGTGGCGCGATCTGATCGCGGCGCAGGACCTTGCGGTGGCGGAGGCGCTGATCCTGGGCCTGGAGGACGGCGAGCGCCGCGGACCGGCTCAGGTCGACCTGACCGGCGCGGGCGTGACCGGGAACTGCGCGGCGATCGCGACCTTTCGCATGCCGCAGAACCAGGGTCGGATATCCTGCAGCCTGGCCATGGCCGGCCGCGCCTCAGCCGGACGCCGCGACACGAGCGGGCTGCATGACCGCGCCGACTTCGAGCGGATCGCCAAGGCCCTGATCGAGGCGACACGCACCCTGGGCCCCGAGCTCGAGCTTGGCCTGATCGGCCTCGATGGCCTGAAGGGCGCCAAGGCGAAGATGGGCGCCGAGGACGCGCGGGCCCTGCAGCAACGCGTCGCCGGCGCTCTGCGCGCGGAATCCTACGCGGACGCCGCCACCGAGCTGGGCGATGAGCGCTACGCGGTGCTGCGCCGGCGCGGCGAGTCCGCTGAGGCTGTGGAGCGACGGCTCTCGCGGATTCTGGGCGAGGCGATCGCGCCGACGGCCCAGGTCATCGCCATCGACGCCGCGGCCAGCCCCAGCCGCACCCTGCGCGCCATGCGATTCGCCCTCGACGGTTTCCTCGCCAACGGAGCCGTCCCCGCCACGGCGAACCTTTCCGACGCCTTCGGACAATCGGTGCGAAAAACGGTCGCCGAGGCCAGCGCCTTCGGGGCCATGGTCGAGGCCCGGGACTTCAAGATGGTCTACCAGCCGGTCATCTCCCTCGCCGACGGCGCCACGCACCACTATGAGGCGCTCGTGCGGTTCGATGGGGAGCGCAGCCCGTTTTCCACAATCCGCATGGCCGAGGACCTCGACATCATCGAAGACCTGGACCTCGCCATCGCCGAGGAGGTGGTGGGGCGCCTGCGGGCCGATTCGACCGGCGCCCTGAAGCTGGCGGTGAATGTGTCCGGCCGCACCATGGTCAGCCCAGACTTCTTTCGCGCCATCGCCGCCCTGGTGAAGGATGGCGGGATCGCCGAGCGGCTGATGCTGGAGGTTACCGAATCCGCCGCCATCGACGACCTGGCCCTGGCGGAGAGACACATCCAGGCCATGCGCGGCATGGGGGTGCAGGTCTGCCTGGACGACTTCGGCGCCGGCGCGGCCTCCTTCGCCTATCTGCACCAACTGTCCGTGGACGTGGTCAAGATCGATGGCTCCTATGTGCGTGAGCTGACCAGCAGCGGACGCGGCGACACCCTGATCCGCCATCTGGTCGGCATGTGTCACGAACTGGGGGTGACTGTCGTCGCCGAAATGGTGGAAACCCAGGCCGTGGAAGAGGTTTTGCGCCGCGCGGGGGTCGATTTCGCCCAAGGCTGGCTCTATGGCCAGCCCGCCGCCGAGCCCGGTCAACCGGCCAAGGGGGCAGCCTCGGTTCCCGACAAATCGGCCCCCGTCGCCGCCGCCCGCCGGCGCGGCGAAATTGAGCAATGGGGCTGATTGCGCGCCGGTCACAAACGGTGTTCTTCTCGGCCAGCGGCATCACGAACCGTTGACGAAGGCGCCCTCCGCGACGTAGCGACCACCGCGGAGCCGCCTCGCCCCTTTGAGGTTCGGCCAAGGAGACCACATGGCCAAAGCGGCCCTCGAAAAAGCGCCGGCCAGCGGCGCGCGTCAGCCGATCCCGGCCACGCCTGAACTGACCATCCTGATGCCCTGCCTGAACGAGGCGGAGACCATCGAGGTCTGCGTGCGCAAGGCCATGGGCTACCTGGCCAAGAGCGGCGTTTCCGGCGAGGTGCTGATCGCCGACAACGGCTCGACGGACGGCTCCCAGGCCATGGCCGAGGCCCTGGGCGCGCGCGTGGTCGCCGTGCCGGAAAAGGGTTACGGCGCGGCGCTGATCGGCGGCATAGGCGCCGCCCGCGGCAAGTACGTCATCATGGGCGACGCCGACGACAGCTACGATTTCGAAAATCTCGACGGCATGATCGAGCATCTGCGCGGCGGCGCGGATCTGGTCATGGGCAACCGCTTCAAGGGCGGGATCGCCAAGGGCGCCATGCCGCCCCTGCACCGCTATCTGGGCAACCCGGTGCTGTCGTTCATCGGCCGCCTCTTCTTCGGCATCCCGGTGGGGGATTTCCACTGCGGCCTTCGCGGCTTTTCCCGCGACTCGATCCTGAAGCTGGGCCTGAAGAGCCCCGGGATGGAGTTCGCCAGCGAGATGGTGGTGAAGGCCTCCCTGTTCCAGCTGCGAATCGAAGAGACGCCGACGACGCTGAAGCCGGACGGTCGCTCGCGTCCGCCGCATCTGAAGACCTGGCGGGACGGTTGGCGCCACCTGCGCTTCCTGCTGATCCACAGTCCGCGCTGGCTGTTCATCTATCCGGGGGTGAGCCTGATCGCCCTGGGTCTGGCGGGCTCCATCGCCCTGGCCCGGGGCGCGATCAGCCTCGGCTCGCACACGACCCTGGACACCCATTCCCTGCTGGTCGCCTGTTTCGCCGTCCTGATCGGGATGCAGTTGGTGATGTTCGGCGCCCTGGCCCGGCGCTACCAGACCCTGGAAGGCATCCTGCCGCCTTCGGCGCGCTATCAGAAGTTCCTGCTGGGGTTCAATCTCGAGCCGATCCTGCAGGCGGCGGTGGTGCTGTTTCTGGCCGGCGTCGGCGGGTCGGCCTGGGCGGTGATCCACTGGGCGCTGTCCGGGTTTGGCGCGATCTACGACGCCAATGTCATGCGGGTTCTGGTCCTGTCGCTGACGGCGATCACGGTGGCGATACAGGCCGCGGCGGCCGGTTTCCTGGCTTCGGTTTTCGCGCTTAGACGCTGATCGGAGCGCTGCCCGATGCGCCGTTTGTGGCCGCTCCTGCCGATCCTGGCGGGAACCCTGATGATCCTCCTGGGGGTGTTCGCCAACGGCAACCCCACGGTGTTCACGGACACTGACGACTATTTCGTCGAGGGGCGCACCTTCGCCTACACCATCGGCTATACGCTGCACCTGAAGAAGCCGCCGCCGGTTCCCACCGACGCCGATGATATCGCCGACGCCAAACAGGCCGCCGCCGACCTGAAGATGTCGCACACCGAGATCGGCGCGCGCTCGCCCTACTACGGCCTGCTGCTCTATTCGACCCAGCGCATCGGCACGATCTGGCTCACCACCGCGGTCCAGGGCTTCTTCGCCGCCTGGCTGATCTTCCTGTGCTGGCGGTGCGCCGCGCCCCGGGCGCCGCGGTGGACAGCCTATCTGACCGAGGCGGCGACGGCCTTCCTCTCGACCCTGCCCTTCTTCGCCGGTTTTTCGATGCCGGATGTCTTCACCGGCTACACGGCCTTGGCCGCCATCCTGCTCTTAAGTTTCTGGGACAGTCTGCGAACCTGGGAGCGGACCTGCCTCGCCCTCTTCCTGGGGGTGGCGATGACCTTCCACACCTCCAACTTCCTCAATGTGCTGGGGCTGCTGGTTCTGTCCGGCATATTGCTGACCCTGCTGAAGGCGCCCCGTAAGGCAGTCTGGCCGCCGCTGGCCACCGTGTTCGCGGCCCTGATCGGCTGCATCGCCCTGAACGGCGCCTATGCGGCGGGGGTGAAGTGGAAGACGGGAGACGAGCTGCACCGGCCGCCCTTCCTGGCCATGCGGGTCCTGGCCGATGGGCCGGGCCGCAACTACCTGCGCTACGCCTGCGGTCATGGGGAGAGCTATGTGCTTTGCCGCTACAAGGACCTGCCCCTCGACAATTCGCAGGACCTTTTGTGGTCGGACGACCGCAAGAAGGGGATATTCAACGTCACCACCTATGACGCGCGCCTGCAGATGGAGAAGGAGGAGACCCGATTCGTGCTGAGCTCGGTGGCCTACGATCCCCTCGGCACAGTGGTGGCGGCCGTGGAGAACTGGGTCGAGCAGTTGTCGCTCTACTACGTCGACGACCCGCTGAAGAACCCGCACTACTACCTGACCAACGACTATTGGAGCACCACCAACCTGCCGTGGCTGATCAACCACGCGGCGGACTGCGGGCGTGACCATTGGGGCTGCGGCCCCTGGTGGACCATCGACCTCTCGGAATGGGCGCATGGCGGGCTGATGATCTTCGGGGCGCTGATCATCTTCACGCGCATCCTGCTGAAGGACATGAGCCGGCCGTTCGCCTTGCTGGGCGACCTGATCAGGGGCCGATGGCGCAAGGTCGCGGACACTTGGACCTTCTCCCTGCACAACTACAATTTCAGCGACGACCGCACGCGGATGATGCTGGTGCTGACGCTTCTCGCCGCCGCCGTGCTGATCAACGGCTTCGTCTGCGGCGCCCTCTCCGGACCGTTCGCACGGTATCAGGCGCGCATTGTCTGGCTGGTCAGCCTGGGCGCGGCGATCTCCCTGGTCTCCCTGGTGCCGGCGCGGGCGAGCCTGCCGGTTCCGGCCTGGCTGCAGCGGTGGCTGGACCACCCGCTGGCCAAGGCGGCGCTGACTTTCGTCCGCTTCTTCGGGGTGGGGATCGTCGGCTTCGGCGTCGACTATACGATCCTGACCGTGCTGCTGGGCCTGCACCTGGGGTTCAACTACTTCACCGCCCGGCTGGTCTCGTTCAGCGTCGCGGTGTGCGTGACCCTGCTGCTGAACCGCAGCTTCACCTTCCGGGGCCCGGCGCATCACGGCCCCTGGCGCCAGGCCGCCCTCTACGTCGCCGTGCAGGTCACCGGCGGCGCGGCCAACATCGCCGTCTACAGCCTGGCGATCCGGTTCATTCCCTTCCTGAGCCACGCGCGGTTCGTGCCCCTGGCCATGGGCTCGGCGGTGGGGCTTTGCCTGACGTTCGCGGGATCGAAGTATTTGGCGTTCAAGCCGGCGGCGGCGTTGGAGGCGGCGCCGGATGAGGCGGTGATCGCTGAGCCGGTGGGCGCCGACATCGTCGAGGGCGGGGCCAAGGCCACCGAGGACGTGGTCAGCGCGGGGTGAGGGTCTCCCCTCGCCGTCGGCGACCGCCTGGCCGTCGTGCGCCACCGGCGTCACTCGTCGGCGAACAGGCTCGAAAAATCGCGGTGGCCTTCCAGCACGTTGACCACTTCAAACATCTCGGCCTCGTACCGGAAGAAGATGATGTAACCGCGATAGGGGACGCTGCGAATGTCGGGCCGCAATTCCGGCCGCGCGCGTCCCAGCGTACCGGGCAGCGAGGCGAGCTTTCCGCATTGCTGCTGCAAACGATTGACGAACCCGCGCGCAAGGGCGCGATCTCCGCTCTCTTGCGTGAGGTATCGAAGGATGTCCCGAAAATCCTGCCGCGCCGAGGATAGATAGACGAGCCGGCGCAATCAGTAGCCTTCTTTGGCGAGCGACGCCTCTTCCTCGTCGAGGGCCCGCGACAGGTCGCCATCACTGTGCGCGCCGCCCGCCCGGATCGACGCATCAAGGGTCGCCCGAAGCGCCTGCAACTTGGCGTCCCGCTCTTCCATGAGCCGCAACGCATCGCGCAGGACCTCGCTGGCGTTGTTGTAGCGGCCGCTGGCGAGCTGGCCTTGCACGAACGATTCGAAGTGGGCGCCGAGGGAATAGCTGCTGGCCATTGGGGGGTCTCGCAGATTTATCATCTAATGATACCGCTAGGGGCGCAATTCGCCAAGCGGAGATGCGGGCGCATAGTCCACCCCAGCCCATCGCGTCGGGATCCGCGGAATTAGGGACAGGTATAAAT
>FTAI01001498.1_pt1 | contig 15216 bp, 9 predicted proteins | sample 1638941 | NCBI WGS metagenome assembly FTAI01 (sample SAMEA3914813, study PRJEB12502) | metagenome | biome: forest; material: soil | place: Canada | collected 2011-07-07 | depth 0.3 m | reverse complement strand
GGGCAAGCTGGTGTCCTTCTATTGGCTGGGCGCCATGGTCGGCCGCTTCGTCGGCAGCGCGCTCCTGACCCGGATCGCGGCGCACAGGCTGCTGAGCGTTGTGGCCATCGGCGCCGCCGCGCTCTGCCTGGGGGTCAACCAGCTCCACGGCCCGGTCGTGGCCGCCGTGGTTATCTCGATCGGGCTTTTGAATTCGATCATGTTCCCGACCATCTTCACCCTGACCCTCGGCCGCTCGACGGCGTCGACGGCGGCGACCTCCGGCCTGCTGTGCTTCGCCATCGTCGGCGGCGCCGTGCTGCCTATGGCGGCGGGCCTGATCGCCGACTCGGCCGGTCTGCACGCGGCCTACTTGGTTCCCATGGTCGGCTACCTCTGCATCACCCTGTTCGCTCTCGGCGCCGGCCGCGCGCGGGTCTCGCACCCCGAGGCGGTCGAACCCAGCCTGGCGCATTAGGGGCGCGGCGGTGGGCGCGCGCTCTCAACTGCGTTTAGCCGCCGCAATCACCCGCCTTCTGGCCCTGCTTGCCCTGGCCTGGGCCAGCGGCGCCCAGGCGCAAGCGCCGGCCCTGGGAACCCTCGGCCCCTACAATCTGAAGATCCTCCAGGGCGGCGTCGGCATGGCCCGGAGCCTGCCGGCCGACTCCCCGGTCCTGCCCGCCGGCGCGCCCTGGTCGATGACCGGCTGGGTGAAGGTCGATGTCGCCCAGTCGGCGCCGGTGATCCTGGCGGGCCTTGGCGATGCGGCCTCCGGGGCGTGCGACTGCCTGGTCCTGAGTTACGACAGGCTCGGCGCGCACCTGGCCGGCGGCGGCGAGTTGCAGACAGCAGCGACCTTGCCGACCGGCGAGTGGCGGGCGGTCGCGGCCACCTTTGACGGCAAGACCCTGCGCCTCTACGTCGATGGCAGGCGGGTCGGCGTCAAGGCGGCCTCGACGCCGCGGGTGGCCGCATTCCTGTCCCTCGCGCCGTCGCTCGGCGCGCCGCCGCAGGTGCGTCACTTCGGCGGATCGCTCGCCGTTTTCCAAGTGGCGAACGAGCCCCTGTCCGCCGACGCCGTCAAGGCGCTTGCGGCGCGCCGGCCGGACTTCGATCTGGTGACCTTCACTCGCGTCGGCGCCGGTTGGCCCGTCCAGGTCCGGGCGTGGACCGGCTTGCAAGTCCCGCAAGATCCATGGACGCTGCCGCACGCCAAGACGGCGCCGGACGCGCCAGTGGCCAAACCGGTCGTCGCCCAGCCAGCCCTGCAGCCGAAATCCGATCAGGTCTGGACCCTGGGCGCCTGGCGGCTGGCGGCGGCGCCCGGCGTCAAGGCGGACGGCGGGGCGCTGTCGCGAGCGGGCTACGACGACGCCGGCTGGTACGCAGCGACCGTGCCCGGCACGGTGCTGACCACCTTCATCGATCGAGGCGTGTATCCCGATCCCGACCATGGCCTCAACAACATGGTCATCCCGGAATCCCTGTCGCGGCAGGACTATTGGTATCGCACGCAATTCGAGGCGCCGGCCGCCTTTGCGAGACGGCGGGTCACATTGACCTTCAAGGGGATCAACTACGCCGCCGAGGTCTGGCTCAACGGCGCGCGGATCGGCGACATCAGAGGCGCCTTCATCCGCGGCGTCTTCGACGTCACCGATCGCCTCAAGCCCGGACAGGTCAACGCCCTGGCGGTGCGCGTGTCGCCGCCGCCGCATCCGGGTATCCCCTCCGAGGAGTCCATCGCCTATGGTCCCGGCGAAAACGGCGGGTCGATGGCCATCGACGGCCCGACCTTCATCGCCACGGAAGGTTGGGACTGGATTCCCGGCATCCGAGACCGCGACACGGGGATCTGGCAGGATGTCGAGCTGAAGGCCTCGGGTCCGGTCCGGATTTTGGACGCTACCGTCATCACCCACATGGCCTTGCCGAAGATCGACGAGGCGGATCTGCAGATCCTCGTGCCCATCGACAACGCCGCCGCGACGCCTCGCGAAGTGACGGTCGAGGCTGCTTTCGAGGGCGTCGACATCCGTCGCAAGGCTGTCGCGCCCCCCGGCCAGTCGGAAATCCGCCTCGATCCCGCCGATTTCCCGCAGCTGAAGGTGAAACAGCCCAGGCTCTGGTGGCCGAACGGCTACGGTCCCGCAAACCTCTATCATCTGGTCGTCACCGTGCGGACAGCCGACGGGGTGTCCGACAGCAAGGCCGTGCGCTTTGGCGTTCGCGAGATCACCTATGATCTGTCGCTGTTCGACCACAGCGGCCGCCTGCGACGGGTCGAGATCGACCCGACGGCGGGCTCGGCGCGCGGCGAGCGCCTGGTCGACGTCCGCCACGAGGCGATCAATCAGGTTCCGGGCGGTTGGGCGGAATCTCTGACCGCGGCGGGGGAGGCGTCCCCCGCGGTGCGCGAGGCGCCAATGGCCTCCCTGGCCCCCTATCTGGTGATCCGCGTCAACGGCGTGCCGATCGCGGCCCGGGGCGGCAGTTGGGGCATGGACGACTCGCGAAAGCGGGTGTCGCGCGAACGGCTCGAACCCTATTTCCGCCTCCACAAGGAGGCGAACCTCAACATCATTCGTAACTGGCTGGGCCAGGACACCGAGGACGTCTTCTACGACCTGGCCGACGAAAACGGCCTGCTGGTGCTTAACGACTTCTGGGTGTCGACCGAGGATTTCCAGCTGGAGCCGCAGGATCCGGCCCTGTTCCTGGCCAATGCCCGCGACGTGATCTTGCGCTACCGGCATCACCCGTCGATCGCGGTCTGGTTCGGCCGCAACGAGGGCGTTCCCCAGCCGATCCTGAACGAGGGCCTGGCCGACCTCGTCGCCTCCCTGGACGGAACCCGCTATTACACGGGCAGCTCCAACCGGGTGAATCTGCAGGACAGCGGCCCTTACAACTACCGCCCGCCGGTAGGATATTTCACCGACCTGGCCAAGGGCTTCTCGGTGGAGGTCGGCACGCCGTCCCTGGCGACCCTCGAATCCATTCAGGCCACGGTTCCCGAGGCGGACCGCTGGCCGCTCAGCGACACCATCGCCTATCACGATTGGCATTTTGGCGGGAACGGCGACGTCGCCACCTTCATGGCGTCGCTGACCACCCAGTTCGGCGCTCCGACCAGCCTGGAGGACTTCGAGCGCAAGGCCCAGATGATGAACTATGTCGACTACCGGGCCGTATTCGAAGGCTATTTCGCCCACCTCTGGACCCGAAACAGCGGCCGCCTGCTGTGGATGACCCACCCGGCCTGGCCGAGCAATCATTGGCAGGTCTATGGCTCGGACTACGACACCCAGGCGTCCTACTACGGGGTCAAGAAGGCGGCCGAACCCCTTCACGTGCAGATGAACCTGCCCGACTACGCCCTGGCGTTGGTCAATTCGACGCTGGCGCCGCGGGGCGACCTGACCGTGACCAGCCGCATCATCTCCCTGGACAACCGGCTGCTGGCGACCCGCAAGGAGCAGGTCTCCGCGCCGGCCAACCAGGTGACCACCTTGCCGCCGCTGGCCCTGGCGTCGCTCCTCGCCAAGGAGGGCGTGGTCCTGGTCGACCTGACCCTCAGCGACGCCGGGGGGGCGCGCCTGTCCGAAAATATCTACTGGCAGGGGCGCGACGAGGCGAGTCTGCGCGGGTTGACCGGCCTGGCGTCGCAGCCGGTACGGTTGACCGCGGCGTCCAGCCTCGACGGCGCCACGGTGGTCGTGCGGGCCCGGCTGGAAGACGCCGGATCGGCGCCGGCGCTAGCCGCGAAACTGACCCTCGTGAACGACCGGGGCGAACGGATTCTGCCAGCCTTCTACAGCGACAACTACATATCCCTGCTGCCGGGCGAGCCGCGAACAATCGAGATTCGTTACGACAGGTCCGCGGCCGCCGGTGCGCGGATCAACCTTCGTGGATGGAATGTCGCGCCAACCTCGGCGGCCGTTTCGCCGCCGCCCTGAATTCGGCCGTCGGCTGTCCGTGGCCGGTCGACCTCAGCGGTGGCCTGGCGGCGCCGTGGATTGCCGAAAGATCAATTTGAAGTTGGAAATCTGGTCCAGGTCGGCGTCATGGTCGCAGTCTGGGGGAACCTCGCCGCTGACCAGGGCCTTGGCGGCCATCTCGGCCAGTTCGACCAGGGGCTGGCGCACCGTCGTCAGGCTCGGGCGGCTGAAGCGCGAGGCTGTGCTGTCGTCGAACCCCGCCACGGAGAGGTCGCCTGGAATCGCCAAGCCCGCCTCCGCCGCGGCGGCCAGGCAGCCGAGGGCCATGTCATCGCTTGACGCGAAGATCGCCGTGGGGCGATCGCGCAACGCGAGGAGGCCGCGCGCGGCGTCGAAACCCGAAAGAAAGGTGTAGGCGCCGGGCTGGATCCAGGTCGGATCGACCGGAAGTCCCTGGTCGGCCATGGCGGCGAGGTATCCGTCGCGGCGGGCGAGGCTTGAACCATACCGGTGATCCCCCATGACGAAACCGATCCGGCGATGGCCGAGGTCGATCAGGGCCTTGGTCATTTGGAACGCCGCGCCCCGGTCGTCGAGGCGCATGCGCAGGCCTCCCGGCAGGGCGCGTTCGGGACCCAGGCGGACGAACGGCGTGCGCGACTTGCGCAGCAGGTCCAGCACGATCTCGTTGTCGGAGCTGGGGGGCGTAAGGATCACCCCGTCGGGCCTTAGCGCCGCGAGCAGGTCGTTCACCTCCTGCCGGATGTGCGGAACGTCATGGTCTATCAGTTCCAACAGCAGGTGGTAGCCCGATGCGCGGCAACTCTGTGTCGCTCCCAGTTGGATGCGGGTGAGATAGTCCGCGCCGCGCTCGCTTCGCCAATGGTCCAGGGTCAGGGACGCATCCAGCAGGATGGTGATGACATAGGACTTTGATCCGGCGAGACTGCGGGCCGAAAGGCTGGGGCTGTAGCCGAGGGCGGCGGCGGCCGCGGACACCTGTTCGCGGGTCGCCGGCCGCACATTGGGTTCGGAGTTCATCACGCGCGATACGGTCTTGATCGACACACCAGCCCGTCGCGCAACGTCATAGATTGTTACTGAGGCCATGCGTTCGCCGCGGTCCTTCTAAGCTTTTCGCGCGTCCGGAAGTCTGTCCGCCGGCCAGTAATCCAATATCGCCCGCATTGAGGGCTATGTCCCCAAGAATTGCGCGATGTCCCGCTCTGATCGTCGTTTCGCTCAACCCTGCGGTCCGCTAGGATCATTTCGTCGATATTCGGCCGTGGCGTCTCACTTCGCCAGATATAAGCAAGCGGTGTTGGGCCGGCGTTGCGCCACGCCCGATCCAGAGGGGGCCGAGCGGAATGGTCACGGCGATCGCCGACACACGGGACGGCGCGCCGGTCGGACCAGGGTTCATGGCCGGACTCGCCCTGGCGCAGATCGGCGCATTCATCAGCTTCATGCCGTTGCTGCAGATTCTGCTGCCGCTGAAGGCGGAGGCGATTGACCCGGCCCACAAGGCGATAACGCTGGCCCATATCATGTTCTGGGGCGCTATCGCGGCCGGGGCGGCGAATCTGTTTGCCGGCGCCATAAGCGACCGGACCACCTCGCGTTTCGGTCGCCGCCGTCCGTGGCTGCTCGCCGGCGCCGCTGGAACCATGCTCGCCTACCTGCTCATTCATCTGGCGACGGACGCCCAGTGGCTGACCGCCGCGGTGATCTTCTTTCAGGTGGTGTTCAACTTCCTGTTTGCCGCGCTGCTCGCCTTGGCCGTGGACCGGGTTCCCTTTCGGCAGAGGGGGGTCATGTCCGCGCTGCTGGCGCTCGGCTACCCGTTGGGCAATATCGGCGGCGCGGCCCTCGTCGGCGGCCTGATCAACAATGAGGCCCTGCGGTTTGCGGCCCTGGGTGTCGTGGTGCTGGTCATGATCGTGCCGTTCTCCCTTGTGATCCGCGATAAGCCGATCACAGCCGAGCAGAGACCCGCCACCTTCCCCAATGTCTTGTCAGGGGGATTCTGGATCGACCCTCGCAGACATCCGGACTTCGCCCTGGCCTGGGGCGGCCGGTTCCTGGTCCAGGTCGGGATGACCCTGGTTCAAGGTTACATGCTCTACTACCTGGTCGACGTGGTGCACTACGCCGGGCTTTTCCGGGGGGGCCGCGCCGAGCAGGGTCTGGCGATCCTGACCGGGATATCGTCTGTTTCCTTCGTGTCGGTGTCGCTCTTAACCGGCTACCTCTCCGACCGCCTGCGGCGTCGCAAGCCGTTCGTCATGATCGGCGCGGCCGTTCTGGCGACGGCCACCGCCAGCTTCGCCCTGGCGCCAAGCTGGCCCGCGATGGTGATCGCCTACGTGTTTCACGGTTTCGGCGCCGGGCTATATTACGCCGTCGACGTCGCCCTGTTGACCCAGGTGCTGCCGTCCGCGCGCGACATCGGCAAGGACCTGGGAATCGTCAATCTCTCGAACACCATGCCGCAAATCCTCGCGCCCGTCGTCGCCGCCTGGCTTCTGGGGACGGCGCACGCGGACTTCAGGGTGCTGTTTCTTCTGGCGTCGGCCTCCAGCGCCGTTGGCGCCTTGATCGTCCTGCCCATCCGCGGCGTTCGCTAGCTGGACCCGCGCCTGGCGCCCCGTCCATCCGGCCCTGCATGACGCGGAACCCTACCTTATCGTGACTGTCGAGTTGCCCCACGCCGGCGGTATTCGGATGCTGGGCAATCTGCTTGGCGATCCGCGACAAGAGGTAGAGATTGGGGCCGAGGTTGAGGCGGTTTTTGAGCACCACAACGACGCTGCGGCTCCGTTCACCTTGGTCCAATGGCGCGTGATCGGGTAGGACGAACGACTGCGGCCATCCACGCCGAACCAACCAGACAGGGACTGCATTCATGGATTTCCACGCCGACTACGTGATGACCATCGACGGCAAGGCCGTTCCGGGCGAGGCGACGATGGATGTGGTCAATCCGGCGACCGGCGAGCCCTTTGCGACCGCGCCGGACTGCTCGAAGGCGCAGTTGGACGCGGCGGTCGCGGCGGCCAAGACCGCCTTCAAGACTTGGCGGCGCACGCCGATCGCCGAGCGCCAGGCCATGGTGGCCAAGGCCGGCGATCTTCTGCTCGTCCACGCCGACGAGATGGCCCGGCTATTCACCCGTGAGCAGGGCCGCCCCGTGGAGGCCGCCAAGCAGGAGATTCAAGGCGCGGGAATGTGGATGAAGGCGGTCGCCCAGATGACGCCGCCCGTGCACGTGTCTGAAGACAGCGCCACCCAGTTCATCGAAACCCGCTACGTGCCCCTGGGCGTGGTCTGCGCCATCGCCCCGTGGAATTTCCCGGTCAACCTCGCCATGTGGAAGGTCGCCCCGGCCCTGGTGGCCGGCAACACCATGGTGCTCAAGCCCAGCCCCTACACCCCACTCTGCACCCTGAAGATCGGCCAGCTGTTCGCAGATGTGTTTCCTCCGGGCGTTTTCAACGTGATCAGCGGCGGCGATGACCTCGGCCCGATGATGACCAGCCATTCGGGCTTCGCCAAGATCAGCTTCACCGGCTCGACCGCCACCGGCAAGCGGGTGATGGAAAGCGCCGCCAAGGACCTCAAGCGCGTCACCCTGGAGCTCGGCGGCAACGACGCGGCGATCGTCCTGCCCGACGTGGACCTGGACGCCGTGGCCCAGAAGATCTTCTTCGGCGCCTTCTTTAACAGCGCCCAGATCTGCGTGGCCACCAAGCGGCTCTATGTGCACGAGGACGTCTATGACGGCCTGCGCGACCGTCTGGCCGCCATCGCCGGGGCGGTGAAGATGGGCGACGGCGCCGAGCAGGGCACGGTGCTGGGGCCGATCCAGAACAAGCGCCAGTACGATCGCGTGATGGACCTGCTGGAGGACGCCAAGGCCAATCACCTGACCCTGATCCAGGGCGCGGCGATCCCCGACAACGGCGGCTATTTCGTCCCCGTCACCATCGTCGACAACCCGCCGGAGGATTCCCGCGTGGTGCAGGAAGAGGCGTTCGGCCCCATCCTGCCGATGCTGAAGTTCTCCGACATCGACGATGTGATCGACCGGGCCAACGCCAGCGATTACGGGCTGGCCGGGGCGGTCTGGTCCGCGGATACGGACAAGGCGGTCGCGATCGCGCGGCGCATGGAGACCGGCACGGTCTGGGTGAACCAGAACCTCAACCTGCGCCCGGACACTCCCTTCGCGGGACACAAGCAAAGCGGCGCCGGGATCGAGAACGGCATGGAGGGCCTACTCGAATACATGTCGCCTCAGGTCGTCTACCTGGCGCGATAGCCGGTCGAAGGCGGGGCCAGCCAGGGGCGCGCGGTCAGAAGTCCAGCCGGCGGCGGGCGCTGGCGAGCGTCGCCGCGGCGCCGTCCGCGTACAGGGATGTGAGCCATCCCTGAAGCGTGGCCACGAAGGCCTCATGGTCGATGAGATCGCCGAAGATCTTGCGGATGTCCAGCAGCGGGCGCGGGTCCGTGACTCCGACCAGGGCGCGCTCGCGTAGCAGGTCGGCGGAGGGATGGACGACGCTGATGGGCCCGCCTGTCTCGTCCACCCCGGCCGCGCGGCGCAACCAGGCGGCCAGCGCCAGGGCCAGCAGGTCTGCGCTCTCGCCGGCGGCCAGGCGATCGCGGATCGGCTCGAGCAGCAGGTTGATCGGCGCGTCGGCGTTGACCCGATCGACCGTGTCCTTGATCGCTTCGTTGCCGAAACGCTCGAGCAGTTGGCTCTTGTACCGATCAAGGTCGACCCCCGGCGCGGGCGGAAGCGTCGGCCCGGTCTCCCGGTCCATCAGGGCGCGCATGTAGCTTCGCAGGGCGGGGTCGCGCACCGTCTCGTCGATGTAGGTATAGCCCATGAGCCGGCCGAGTCCGGCGATCGCCAGATGGCTGGCGTTCAGCAACCGCAGCTTCATGAATTCGTACGGGGCGACATCGACCACAAACTGCGCACCGACGTCCTCCCATGCCGGGCGCCCACCGACGAAATTGTCTTCGATCACCCACTGGGAAAAGCGCTCGCATAAGATCGGCCAGCGATCGGCAAGACCAAAGCGGGCGGCGAAATCCTCGATCTGCGCGGGACCTGTCACCGGCGTGATTCGGTCGACCATCGTGCTTGGAAAGGCGGCGTTGGCCTCGATCCATTCGGCCAGCGTTTGATCGCGCCAACCGGCAAGGGTGAGCACCGCATCGCGCAGCACGACGCCGTTGTGCTGGATATTGTCGCAGGTCAGGGCGGTAAACGCCGGGGCGCTGGCGGCCATCCGCCGGCGATAGGCTTCGACCAGGATGCCGATCGCGCTACGGGGTCGGTCGGGGTGGGCGAGGTCATGGATGATCGCGGGATGGTCGCGGTCGAGGGTCTTGGTCGCGGCGTTGCGGCAATAGCCGTTCTCGGTGACGGTCAGGCTGACGATGCGTATGGCGGGATCGTCGATCGCCGTCAGCGCGGCGCGCGAGGACTCGCCGGCGAAGATCACCTGGCGGACCGATCCGACGACTGTCGCGGTCTCGTCGCCATCCTGCCGCTCGACCAGGGTGTAGAGCGCGTCCTGCGGCGCCAGAGCATCGCGGACCCGGACGTCGGCCGCGAGCAGCCCGACCCCCACGATGCCCCATTCGGCGGCGTCCGGGCGGCGATCCATCAGGTCGTGAGTATAACGGGCCATATGCGCGCGGTGGAAGCCGCCGAAGCCGAGGTGGACGATCCCGGCGCGGATCAGGGCCGGGTCGAAGCGCGGCCGCACGATGGTCGCGGGAAGGTCGGCGAGTGTGGCGCGGGAGAGCTGCATCGTCGTCCTTCAGTTTGCCGCATCGGGGCCGGCGAAAGGGCAGGGCGCCGGTGCATTTGGCCTGACAAAGCCTTCGATGCGCCTTGCGCCCCGGTTATCAGGTCGTGGGTGATCTGATCATAGGCCAGGTCCTTGAGATTCAGGGCGATCCGGACCCGATAGGCGGCAGACGATCGCCAGTAGCCGTGCAGGCGGAGCGGCGAGTCGCTTATCGCGCCGGCCAAATCCGCGCGTGGCAGGCGCCAAAGCCGATCGAGACGAATCCGGGCGCGGTCGCCTTGGCGGAAAGGATGATCTCGTCACCGTCCTCGAGGAAGCCCCGCGTCTCGCCGTCGTCGAGTTGGATCGGCTCAGCGCCGCCGCGGGTGATTTCCATGAGGCTGCCGAAGCCGTCGCGCGTCGGCGCCGAGATGGTGCCGGTGCCGAGCAGGTCACCGGGCCGCAGGTTGCAGCCACCGGAGGCGTGATGGGTCAGGATCTGGGCTATGGTCCAATACATGTTGGACGCGGGGCCGGTGCTGAGGCGCAACGGTTGGGCGCCGCCCGCCCGCATCCGCGCGGTCAGCAGGTGAACCTCAAGGGTGATCGCAAGGGCGCCGGCCGCTTGGTCCTGCTGGTCCCAGAGGTGGTCGAGGGGCCGCGGGTCGCCCGCCGGCCGCGGCGGCTGGGCGATCCGGAACGGCGCCAGCGCTTCGCTGGTGATCACCCAGGGGGAAATGGTGGTGTGGAAATTCTTGGCCAGGAAAGGGCCGAGCGGCTGGTATTCCCACGCCTGAAGATCCCGCGCCGACCAGTCGTTCAGCAGGCAGACGCCGGCAATGTGGTCCGGCGCTTCGGCGAGGGGAATCGCATCGCCCAGGGCGTTTCCCGGGCCTACCCAGACGCCCAGTTCAAGCTCGTAGTCCAGCCGCTGTGTCGCTCCAAAGCGCGGAGCCGATGCGCCGGACGGCAGGGTCTGACCGCTTGGGCGGACGACCGGTTCGCCGGACGGACGCACGGATGACGCCCGCCCATGGTAGCCGATGGGGATGTGCTTGTAGTTGGGCAGCAAGGGATTGTCGGGCCGAAGCTGCCGGCCGACGTTCATCGCGTGGTGGATGCCGACGTAGAAGTCTGTGTAGTCGCCGATCCGGGCCGGCAGATGCATGTCGCAGTCAATGGCGGCGTGGAGGTGGGCGTCGGCGTCGGCTTCGCGTGTCCGGTCGGCAAGAAGCCGCGACAGGGCGCGACGCAGCCGCAGGCGGTCCGCGGCGGGGCGAGCGAAGAGGGCGTTCAGTGTGACCTCGCCGAGCGCCGGCGTCAGCTCGGTCGCCAGCTGTCCGCTGGCGCTCAACGCCGCAAGATCCAGGATTTGATCGCCGATCGCGCAACCGATACGCGCCCGCCCTCCGGACGGACTGAAGACGCCCAGGGGCAGGTTTTGCAGCGGAAAGTCCGGATGGCCGTTCGCGCTCTCGACCCAACTGGTCAGGTGGGGGTCGTGGGTTTCGTCAATCACGTCGCCTCGCCCGGGTCCTGGTGCAGCCACGCAGCCTGGCGGGGCGCGCGCTTGGTTCGGCTCCACTCCTCCAGCATCTCGGGCGCGATTCGGCGCAGCTCTGCGTGCTGTTCGGGCGCGCCGATATTGCAGGCGAGTTCCAGCCGGTGACCGTTGGGGTCGAAGAAATAGATCGACCGAAAGACGCCGTGATAGGTCGGCCCAAGGACCTCGATCCCCTGGCCTTCGATGTGAGCCTTGGCCGCCGCCAGGGCCGCCTCGTCCTCCACCTGCAGCGCCAGATGCTGCACCCAGGGCGGGGTGTTCTGGTCCCGGCCCATCTCAGGCTGGTTGGGCAGTTCGAAAAAGGCCAGCACATTGCCGCCGCCGGCGTCGAGGAAGATGTGCATATAGGGGTCGTCCTCGCCGGTGGACGGCACCTTGTCCTCGGCGAAAGCGGTCGTATAGGCCATGCCCAGCACCCGCTCGTAGAACTCCACGGTCTCCTTCGCGTCGCGACAGCGGTAGGCGACGTGGTGCACGCCGCCCAGCTTGAACGGCGCGCTCATACTGCTGGCTCCGCTGTGGTCAAGGCGCCCCGGCGCACCTGGTCGCGCTCGATGGACTTGAACAGGGCGGTGAAGTTGCCTTCGCCGAAACCCTCGTCCTTCTTACGCTGGATGAACTCGAAGAAGACTGGGCCGATCATGGTCTCGGAGAAGATCTGCAATAGCAGGCGTGGATCGCCCGCCTCGGTGGAGCCGTCGAGGAGGATGCCGCGTCGCTGCAGCTCCGCCACCGGCTCGCCGTGGCCCGGCAGGCGTTCCTCCAGCATTTCGTAATAGGTCTGGGGCGGTGGGGTCATGAAGGGCGCGCCCATCGTCTTCAGCCGATCCCAAACGCCGATCAGGTCGTCACAGGAAAAGGCGATGTGCTGGATGCCTTCGCCGTTATAGGCCCGCAGGAACTCGTCGATCTGTCCGCCGCCGGCCTTGCCTTCCTCGTTCAGGGGAATGCGAATCTTTCCGTCCGGCGCCGTCATGGCCTTGCTGGTCAGGCCCGTGTATTCGCCCTTGATGTCGAAATAGCGGATTTCGCGGAAGTTGAAGATCCGCTCGTAGAAGGCCGCCCAGTGGGCCATGCGGCCGCCATAGACGTTGTGGGTCAGGTGGTCGATCAGTTGCAGGCCGGCGCCGACCGGATGGCGGTCGACGCCTGGCAGGTACTCGAAATCGATGTCGTAGATCGACAGGGCGTCGCCGTAGCGGTCGATCAGATAGATGATCGCGCCGCCGATGCCGCGAATGGCGGGAATGCGCAGCTCCATGGCCCCGGTGCGGGTCTCCACCGGCTCGGCGCCGCGTTCGATGGCCAGGTCATAGGCCATCCTGGCGTTCTTGACCCTAAAGCCCATGCCGCAGGCCGAGCGGCCATGCTCGGCGCCGAAATAGGCCGCTGGAGAGCGCGGCTCGTAGTTGGCGATCAGGTTGATCTCCCCCTGGCGCCAGAGGTCGACGTCCTTGGAACGGTGGCGCGCGACGCGGGAAAAGCCCATCGCTTCGAACACCGGCTCGAGCACGCCTTTTTCCGGGGCGCAGAATTCAACGAACTCAAAGCCGTCGAGTCCCAAGGGGTTGTCGAACAGATCGGCCATGTCGCGCCTCGCTTAATATGGTTGCATATGTAACTATCATGCCGGTTGGATCGTACGAGTCAAGGCGGCCACGGCCGTCGACCGCAATGACCGGCGCTGCTATCTGTTTTGACCCGCCTCTTGTGAAGCCATGTCATCAGCACCTGCCCGCCGCCGTCGCCAGCATCCGACCCTGAAACTCAAGGACTATCTGCCCTACCGGCTCTCAGTGGCCGCCAACGAGGTCTCCCGCCTGGTGGCGCGGGCCTATGAGGACCGGTTCGGGATCAGCATTCCCCAGTGGCGGATGATCGCCAATCTGGCCGAGCATGGCGCCCTCACGCCGCAGCAGATCGGGCGACACGCGGCGCTGGACAAGGTGACGGTCAGTCGCGCGGCCCAGGGGCTCATCGAGCGCGGCCTGCTCGGCCGCGCCGAGAACGGCCAGGACGGGCGCTCGCATATCCTCGCGCTCAGCCCCGAAGGCATGGCGCTCTACGGCGCCATCGCCCCGATCGCCCTGGCCTTCGAGCAGGACCTTATCGACGACTGGGCGCCGGAAGAGGTGGCTCGGTTGCATGAACAACTAAAGCGGCTGCAGGAGCGGGCGTCGGCGCTGGCCGGCCAGCCGTCGTAGGCCGCACCCTCGCGGGGTCTTGGCTATCGCTGTCGTTGTCGCGGATGCGCTACGCGACGGACGATACGGGGTCGGTTGCGCTTTACCGATGGATGAATTCCCTTCCGACCCATTTCGCGGCAGCCCAATCGGGCGCCGAGCGAATCCTGTAAGTGTGTCGCGTCGTTCAGAAATATTTCAAAATGTATCAATAAGTCACGCGCCAACAAATGACGTCACATACTATTCCGAGTTGCTTCGCTGAGCCATATTTACATATCACCAGCTACGTCAATTGACAAAACATGGCAACTGTACTTTATTGACATCTGCAATTCACTCACCCAACCTTGCCGTCATCGTGAAGTGGGCGCGCGACGTCCACCAACAACAAAAGGGGGGGATATGACCAGATCTCAATGGACGACCGTGCTCGCCGGCGCCTCGATGGCGGCCTTGACGGTGGCGATCCACTCGGCGGCCTGGGCGGCCGACACACCGACCGACCCTGCGACCGCGACAGCCTCGAGCAAGGGGCCTGGACAGGCGGGCCAGTTGCAGGAAGTGTTGGTGACCGCCGAAAAGCGCTCGACCAATGTTCAACGTACTCCGGCGGCGGTCCGGGCGATCCTGCCCGAGGTCCTGACGCGCGCCGGCGTGAATGACGTGAGCCAGCTTAATAAGGTCGCGCCGGACGTCAGCATCACCCGGGTCAACCAGGGTGCGGTCGTCGACATCCGCGGCGTCGAGAGTCAGGCCAACAATCCAACCGCCGAGAACGCCGTGGCGGTCCTGATCAACGGCGCGGACCTTTCCAAGCAGCAGGCGTTGCAGGGCTTCCTCTACGACCTGTCGCGCGTGGAGGTGCTCAAAGGCCCGCAGGGAACGCTCTATGGGCGTAACAGCAACGGCGGCGTCATCAACATTCTCACCAACCCGGCGAGCCTCAGCGGCTTCTCGGCGGCGGGCGAGGTCGAGGTGGGCAGCTACCGCGCGTTGCGCACCGAGGGCGACGTGAACATGCCCCTGGGCGACAAGGTCGCGCTCAGGGCGGCGTTCCAGACCCAGTCGCACGACGGTTACATGAAGAGCGGCATGGACGACGAGAACGAACAGTCCGGCCGGGTCTCCCTATTGGTCAAACCTGACGGCAATCAGACATTTAAACTCGTCGCCGACTACTCGCACGACACCAGCCGCCAGGACCTTGCGGTCTTTAACATCACCGGGGTGCATCCCGGCGTGACCAACGTCTACGTGCCGTCCAACCCCCGGGACGACACCTTCTACGCCGGTCCCTCCGGCCAGCCCTCGCCCTACCACCGCGAGTCGACCATGGGCGGCCTTACAGGCCAATACGACTATGCGTTCAGCAACGTGACCTGGACGACCATCGCATCCTATCGGACCTATCAGGGCGACACCGTCGCGCCGTCCAATCCGGGTTCAGGTCCGCTGCAGGTTGCCCCTAACGGACTGTCCTACGTTGGCGGCGAGCGGAGCGCAATCGTGCTCGACTACACCTCGTACAGCATCGAGACTCGGCTCGCCTCCAACAACTCCAAATCCCTGCAGTGGCTCGCCGGGGTCTATTTGTTCAGCGACGTGGATAAGGGTTATCAGGCCGGCTACGCGGGCGTCAGCCCCACGACATACCCCACGCCACTGGTCAAATTCGGCAACGGCGGCGTCATCAACATTCTCACCAACCCGGCGAGCCTCAGCGGCTTCTCGGCGGC
>FTAI01000327.1_pt1 | contig 15333 bp, 11 predicted proteins | sample 1638941 | NCBI WGS metagenome assembly FTAI01 (sample SAMEA3914813, study PRJEB12502) | metagenome | biome: forest; material: soil | place: Canada | collected 2011-07-07 | depth 0.3 m | reverse complement strand
CTCTACCATCTGGACCAGGACTTCTCGGAGACCGAGGATCTGGCGGCGATACATCCGGAGAAGCTCGCCGAGCTGCAGGCCGAGTGGTGGGCGCAGGCGAAGCGCTGCAAGGTGCTGCCGCTGGACGACCGCTTCGGTCCGCGCTTCGCCGAGAACGCCGCCCGCTTCCACGGCCCGCGCAAGGCCTTCGTCTTCCACGCCGGCATGGGCCACCTGCCCACTGACGTCGCCCCGGACGTGCGCTCGCGCTCCTTCGTCATCGAGGCCCACGTGCGGATGCAGTCGGCCGACCAGGGCGTGCTCATCGCCCACGGCGACGCCACCTGCGGCTACAGCCTGTTCGTGCGGGACGGCCGGCTGACCTACGACATGAACGTCGGTGGGCGGCACGCCAGCGTGGTCTCCGACCGGCCGGTTCCGGCCGGCCACCACCGCCTTGGCGTGGCGGTGAGGAGCGAACCTGGCGCGCGGATCATCGTCCTGCTGGTGGACGGCAAGCCGGCAGGCGCCGGCCAGACCGACCTGGGCTTCCACAGCTTCGTCTCCTGGACCGGCCTCGACATCGGCCGCGACCGGGGCAGCCCCGTGGCCGACTACGAAGCCCCCTTCGCCTTCTCCGGGACGCTGAAGAAGGTGACGGTGACCATGGACGCCGAACAGACCCTGGACGGCGAGATGATCGGCGAGGCGGAGATGGCGCGGCAGTAGGGGTTGTCGGAGAGGCCTGAGCCCAGGAGGGCCTGCTGCCGAAGGCAGGGGGAAGATGAGGGGTTGCGCCCTCTCCAGCCTACCCCAACACCCCCTCCAGACGCCCCATGGCCTCGGTGAGGCTCGCGGGATTCCGGCACACGCACAGTCTCAGGAACCCGCCCGACCCAGGGCCGAAGAAGTGCCCCGGCGCCAGGCCCACCCGCGTCGCCTCCAGGATCTCAAGGCACGCCTTGCGGCTGTCGGGCATGCCGTCGACCTCGAAGAAGGCATACATGCCCGCGGTCGGGCGCGGGCCGAGGCGGACGCGGCCGAAGCCCTCGAGGGCGTCGCAGACGATGGCCATGCCCTGCTCGCAGTATTCCCGCATGGAGGCCACGAACGGCTCGCCCTCGCGCACCGCCGCGACGCCGGCGTGCTGCAGGAAGGTGGTGACGCCGCTGGTGGTGTACTGGGTCATCATCGCCAGGGTCGGGCCCAGCGACGGCGGATGCACCATCCAGCCCAGGCGCCAGCCGGTCATGGCCCAGGACTTTGAGAAGCTGTTGACCACCACCAGGCGGTCCTCCGGGTCTGCGTGGTCGAGGATCGACTCCCCGTTTCGGCGGCCGAAGACCAGGCGGTTGTAGACCTCGTCGGCCATCAGCCAGATCCCGCGCTTGCGGCAGGCCTCCAGCACCGCGATCTGGACGTCAATGGGCAGCATGGCGCCGGTGGGATTGCCGGGCGAGGCGAAGAAGACCACGCGGGTGCGCTCGTCCAGGGCGGCGACCAGCCTGTCGACGTCCAGCGTCCAGCCGTTCGGCCCATGGTCCATGCGCACCGAGCGGATCTGCGCATCCAGCAACTGCGCCATGCCGGCCGCATTGGGCCACACCGGGTCGATGACGACGATGTTGTCGCCGGGGCGCACGGCCATCTGCAGGGTCAGCATGATGGCGTTCATGCCGCTGAAGGTGACGGTGATCCGGTTGGGCTTCACCGGCTTGCGGTTCAGGCCGGTGAGGTAGTCGGCCAGGGCGCCGCGCAGCTCCGGGATGCCGTTCTGGTGGGTGTAGAAGACGTGGCCGTCGTCGATGGCGCGCTTGAGGGCCTCGCCGATGAAGGCCGGCGCCGGGCGGTCGCCCTCGCCGAACCACAGCGCGATGATGGCCGGATCGCCGAACGCCCCCTTGGCCAGGGTGGAGATGTTGTCCAGCGGGATGCGCAGGATGTGATCCTGGGCGCCGGTGAGGGCCAGGGCGGTCGGCGGGAGGCCGGCGGCGGCGGCGCTCACGACGCGGCGCCCTCCGAACGGAAGCGGGCGATAGCCGCTTTGGCGGTGCGGGCGATGGCCACGTCGTAGGCCGCCACCACGAAGGCGTGGCCTTCCTTGGCCCTGGCGATGGCCTGGTCGAGGCTGACGGTAAAGATGCCCACCGGCACGCCGGCGGCGCGGCCCGCGGCCATGACCTTGGCCACAGCGGCCTCGAACTTCGGCGTCCCCTGGGCGGACTCCAGCGACAGGGAAAGATCGCCGGGGCCGATGAAGATCATGTCGAGGCCCGGGGTTGCGGCGATGGCCTCGGCGGCCTCCACCGCCGCGGCGGTCTCGATCATGATGCTGGCGACCAGATGCCGGGCCGCCGCGCGGTAGCCGGCGAAGTCGGCGCTGGTGCGGGCGCCGCCGCCGGAGCGGCGGCCGACCGGCGGGTACTGGGTGGCGCTGACCACCTTGGCGCATTCGGCGGCGGTGTTGACCATCGGCGCGATCACCCCGTGGGCGCCCGCGTCCAGGGCCGAGCCGATGGCGTAGTCGGACTGGTCGGCGACCCTCACCAGCACCGGCGCCCGGCCGGCAACGGCGCCGATGGCGGTCTCCAGGCTGGAGCGGTCCCAGAGGCCGTGCTGCATGTCGATGACGATGGCGTCGGGTGCGGCGTCGGCGGCCAGCTCCGCCACGGCGGGCGAGCCCAGCGAAAGCCAGTGGCAACCGACGGCGGGGCCCGACTTCAGGCGGGTCTTCAGGGCTTCGGTGGGGAGGCGGGATGTGATCATCGGTGAGCTATAGCCGCCTCGTTCGGCCTTGGGGAGACTGGCGGGGGCGCCGGCGCCAGGCCCAGGCGCTCGAACTGCGCCGCCGGCGCGCCAAGCTCGACCAGGATGGCGCGCAGCTGCTCGGCCAGGGCCGCCTCCTCCGGCCCGCCGGCCAGGTTCACCGTCTCGTCCGGATCGCTCAACAGGTCGAACAGGAAGTGGCCCTTGGGCCTGAAATGGGCCCAGAAGGGCACGGCGTCCCCGGCCTCCCAGCGCTGGTGGATCACCGGCACCTCGGACCCTGGCATGCGGTCCAGCACCGCGCGGTGGTCCGGCAGGGGCAGGGCCTCGTAGGGGTCCAGAACGTGTGTGGGCATGGTCGACCAGCGGTTGGAGAGCATGGAGAGCGGCGCGTTGGCGCCTGCCGGCCCGCGCGCATACTTCCACCGCTCCGTGACCAGGTGCACCTCGCGGCCCCAGACCCCGGTGAGCAGCCAGTCACGCACGCTGGCGGCGTGGCCCTTGATCAGCGGAACCAGCGAGCGGCCGTGGGTCCGCTGGCGCTGGGTGACGCCGAAGAGCTCCATCAGGGTGGCGTGGATGTCGACGCTGGTGGTCAGGGCGTCGCAGGTTCCGGGCGCTGCGCCCGGCCAGCGGATCATCAGCGGGATGTGGCCCAGGGTCTCATAGACCGGCACGCCCGGCTTTCCCCAGATGTCCTTTTCGCCCAGGTAGTGGCCGTGGTCGGTGCAGAGGATGACCAGCGTGTCGTCGCTCAGACCGTTGCGGTCGATGGCCGCCAGGACCTTGCCCAGCCAGTGGTCGATCATGCTGAGCTTGGCCCCGTAGCTGGCGCGGATCTGGCGGGCCTGGCGCTCGGTGATCACCCCCTTCTCGATGGCGCCCTGCATGTAGGGCGGCCAGATCAGGTGCGGGCCCTCCCAGTCCGGATCGTACCTGGAGGCCCAAGGCTCGGGCGTGTCGAAGGGCTCGTGCGGGTCGAACTCGTCGACGAAGAGGAAGAAGCGGTCGTGCCAGCCGGCGTTGTCGTCCAGCCACTGAGCGGCGGCCGCCATGGTGCGGGGGCCGGGGAAGTCCGCCTCGCCCCGGAACCAGCCACGGCTGTCGTCATAGGGCATGTGGCCCCGCCCCATTCGCGGCGCGCCGGCCCAGCTGGGATCGGGCCGGGTCTTCCAGGCGTCGCCCTCGTGGCCCCGCTCATAGGACCAGGCCTTGAAATCGCAGTGGTAGTTCTCGCCGCCGCTCTCGAACAGGTGGGGATGGTCGCTGATCAGCTGGCTCACGACGCCGGCCTTGCGCAGTTCGTAGGTGATCGCGTCTTCCCAGATCTCCACCGAGCCCCAGGCCCGCCACAGGAAATCCAGCGCGCCGCAGAGGATGTCGTGGCGCGCCGGCATGCAGGGCAGCGAGCCGGTGTAGTGTTTCGTGAAACGGGTCGCCGTCGCCGCGAAGGCGTCCAGGTTCGGGGTCTCGAACTCCCTGCCGCCATAGGCGCCCAGCATGTGCCGGTTGAGACTGTCCAGGAGGATGACGACGGCGTTCTTCGGGCCGTCCTTGGGTGTGGCCATGTGGCGTGATCTCCCCGGGGTCTTTGAGCCATTCAAGGCCCGCAACGCGGCGCGAAGGCAAGCGCGCGGGCGGGCTTTCGGGTATTGAAACGCCGTGGCTTGGGGGAACGGACATGGCTGAGATCATCACCGGCCGCATGCGGGCGGGCGGCCTCTCCTTCGTGGTCGACGAAGCCGGCGAGGGCGACAGCGTGGCGCTGCTGCTGCATGGCTTTCCCGAAAGCCGCCATTCTTGGCGACACCAGCTTTCCCTGCTGGCGGACCTCGGTTGGCGGGCCATCGCCCCGGACCTGCGCGGCTATGGCGAGTCCAGCCGGCCGCTGGGGCGATCGCAGTACAAGCTCGCCAAGCTGACGGACGACGTCGCCAACCTGTTCGATGCCGCCGGCGCCAGGCGGCGCCTGCTGATCGGCCACGACTGGGGCGGGATCATCGCCTGGGCCTTCGCCATGGAGGGGCGCCTGCCGCTGGACGGCCTGGTGGCCATGAACGCCCCGCACCTGGGCGTGTTCGGCGCCCTGATGCGGGCCTCGTGGAAGCAGCGGATGAAGTCCTGGTACATGGGCTTCTTCCAGATCCCGGCCCTGCCCGAAGCCATGATCCTGGCCGCAAACGCGCGCGCCATCACTCAGGCCTTCGTGCGCGAGGCGGTGGACAAGTCACGGTTCCCGCCGCAGGTCACTGAGGTCTATCGCAAGAACGCCCTGATCCCGGGCGCCATGACGGCGATGATCAACTACTACCGCGCCAACGTCTTCGACATGGCTCGCTTCTCCGCCGGCAATGTTCCCATGATCGACGAGCCCACCCTGCTGATATGGGGCGAGGCCGACGGCTTCATGGGCGTCGAGGCCACCGACGGCTACGGCCCCTACGTGAGGGATTTCACCCTGCGGCGACTGCCCGAGGTTTCGCACTGGGTGCAACAGGAAGCGCCGGAGGCGGTGAACGCGCAGCTGGCGGCATGGATGAAGGCCAAGGGGCTGGCGCGCGCCTTTTGAGGGCAATCCGTCGCCCCGATCGCCACCGCCGCGCGCACTCTTTATGAAATCCTTATGCCGCTGCGTCGTTTTGCGCATTCCATTCTTACGCGCGTGGCCATAGCTCGCGAGCCCGTTGACGGCGCGCGTCTTGCGCCACGAGAGGTTCCTTGACCGCCGCAGCACATACAGTCGGGGCCGCCAAGCCGTCCGTCGGCCGCTTCGCCGCCCTGACGCTGGGCTCGGTGGGCGTGGTCTTTGGCGACATCGGCACCAGTCCGCTCTACGCCTTCAAGGTCGCCATCGCTCAGGCCTCGCGCACTGTGGTGCGGGAAGGCGACATCCTGGGCCTGACATCCCTGATGCTGTGGGCCCTGATCATCGTGGTGACGATCAAGTACGTCACCGTCCTTATGCGCGCCGACAACAAGGGCGAGGGCGGGATCCTGTCGCTGATGGCGTTGGCCCAACACGCCCTGGGCGGGCGGACGCGGACCGTCCTGGTCCTGGGGGTCTGCGGCGCGGCCCTGTTCTACGGCGACGCCATGATCACCCCGGCGATCTCGGTCCTGTCGGCGGTGGAGGGTCTGCGCACCGTCCCCGCCCTCGCCCACGACGTGACGCCGGCGGTGGTGATCGTCATCAGCCTGACCATCCTGGTCGCCCTGTTCCTGGTGCAGTCCCACGGCACCGCCAAGGTGGCGGCGCTGTTCGGCCCGGTCTGCCTGGTCTGGTTCGCGGTGATCTCGGTGCTGGGGATCATGCACATTCCCGACGCGCCCAAGGTGCTGCTGGCCCTGGACCCGACGCGGGGCGTGATGTTCCTGGCCCGGCATGGGATCATCGGCCTGTTCGTCCTGGGTTCTGTGTCTCTGACCATCACCGGCGCCGAGGCGCTCTACGCCGACATGGGCCATTTCGGGCGCGGGCCGATCCGGCTGGGCTGGCTGGCGGTGGTGTTTCCGGCGCTGGTGCTGAACTACCTGGGCCAGGGCGCCTCGGCGTTGCACTTCATCGATGGCCCCGGCTCCCAGGCCAACATCGCCAACCAGGACTGGTTCTTCCTGATGGCGCCGCCGTTCATGCGCATCCCGCTGGTGATCCTGGCCACGGCCGCCACCATCATCGCCAGCCAGGCGGTGATCACCGGCGCCTATTCGCTGTCGAACCAGGCGATCCAGCTGGGGCTGCTGCCGCGGCTGAACGTGCGCCGGACCTCGGAGGTCGAGGCCGGCCAGATCTACCTGCCCACCATCAACTTCCTGCTGATGGTCGGGGTCATCCTGCTGGTGGCGATCTTCAAGAGCTCCGACAGCCTGGCCAACGCCTACGGCCTGGCCGTGACCGGCACCATGGCGGTGACCACGGCCCTGGCGGCCATCGTCATCCGGCGCCTGTGGGCCTGGCCGATGTGGCGCACGGCCCTGCTGATCGTTCCGCTGCTGACGGTCGATATCGCCTTCTTCGCCGCCAACTCGCTGAAGCTGATCTCCGGCGCCTGGGTCTCCCTGGCCATGGGCGCCGCGGCGGCCGCGGTCATCGCCACCTGGCTGCGCGGCAGCCGGATCATCACCGAAAAGGCCCGGCGCGACCGCATCCCGCTCAGCGACTTCATCGCCTCGCTGGACCGGCGCCCCCGCTTCAAGGTCAGCGGCACGGCAGTGTACCTGACCCCCGAGGCGGACCTGACTCCCAGCGCCCTGCTGCACAATCTCAAGCACAACGGCGTGCTGCACGAGACCAACGCCCTGCTGACCGTGGTCACCGCCGACCGCCCCCGCGTGCCCGACTCCCAGCGGGCCAGCTTCGAGCGCCTGTCACCCTCCTTCGTGAAGGTGACGCTGCGGTTCGGCTTCATGGAGTCGCCCGACGTGCCGTCCGCCATGCGCCTGGTCCACGGCGAGGGCGTGTCCTTCGACACCATGACTACCTCCTATTTCCTCGGCCGGCGGACCATCGTCTCCTCGCACGAGCACGGCCTGCGCCGCCTGCAGGACCTGCTCTTCATCGCCCTGGCCCGCAACTCCGCCAACCCCAGCGACTTCTTCTCCATCCCCCCCGGCCGGGTGGTGGAGATGGGGCTGCAGGTGACGGTGTAACGCCTAGAAGCCCTTGCGCATGTCGGCCCACGCCCTGTCCAGACCCTCGCGGTGATCCGGCGCCGCCACGGCGATCAGGGCCGCCGCCCTGCCCTCCAGGCTGGCTCCCCGCAGGTCTGCGACGCCAAATTCGGTGATCACCAGGTCGGTGTCGTCGCGGGAGATCGAGACGCTGGGGGCGGCGATGCGCGGGACGATGCGCGAGATCGTTCCGCCCCGGGCGGTGGCCGGCAGGGCCAGCACGCCCCGGCCGCCGGGTGAACGCCGCGCGGCGCGGGCGAAATCGGGGGCGCCGCCCAGGCCGCTGGCCAGCCGCCCCGCCTGCCACTCGACATTGGCCTGGCCGAAGAGGTCGATTTCCAGGGCCGAGTTCAGGGCCCAGAGCCGTTCGATCCCGGCCAGCGACACCGGCCCGTGCGTGAGCGTGGCGTCGGCCATTTCGAAGGCGTCGCAGGCCCAGGCCATGAACGCCGGCGAACCGAGGACCAGGCCGGTGACGTGGCCGTCGCCCGCCAGCGCCCCGGCCTGCGAGAGCAGCTGGTACCCCTCGGTCACCATGCCCGAGCGCACGACAAGGCCCTTGCGGTCCGTGAGCCGGCCCACCGCCGCGGCCGGGGCTCCGCCGATGCCAGTCTGGATGGCGGCGCCGTCCGGCACCAGGCCGGCGATGCGCCGGGCAATGGCGAGTTGGTCGGCCCCGGGGGCGCCTTCAACGCCGGTGACGAAGGCGCCGTCCGCCTCGATGGCGATGTCGATGGCGCTGAGCGGGATGGTCGGACCGCGCCGGGCCCGCGGCAGGTTGGGGTTGATGAAGGCCGCCACCCTGCCGGCCCTCCGCCAGACCAGCGGCGCGAAGTCGGCGCAGGGACCCAGGCTGCAGAGTCCTTCGGCGTCCGGGGCCGTTACCTGTAGGATCGCCAGGTCCGCCGCCGGCCCGTCGCGCATGGCCATGGCGATCTGGGAATAGGCCATGGGCGTCACGGTCACGCGGCCGGCCTCGAAGCTGGGCCGGAAGGCCGGCGGCAGCAGGAAGGTCTCCAGCCGCGCCGAAGGATCGAGGGCGGCGTAGTCGAAGTCGTTCATCCCCGGCAGGAAACAGCCGGTGATGGTTACGCCGGCGAGCGCCTGCGGCGTCGAGGCGAGAAGGCTGCGCAGGGCCAGCGGCTCGCCGGTCCCGCCCTGGATGTAGACCCTCAGACCCGGCCGGAACGCGGCCAGCAGTGCGTCGGCGCTCATCTGCTCCCCTCCCTCTTGCGAGGAAGGCCAGGGGTTGGGGGTGCAAGCGACCTGCCTGCCCGATAGGCCCAACCGAGCTCAACTGGCTGAGAACCAGCAGACACCCTTCCAGCCTGCCCGATCCCCGCAAGGGGCAGGGGATCGAGTGCAAACGGCAGGGCCGTCATCACACCGGATCGTAGGGGAACACGGAGGCGGAGGCGCCCAGGTCGAAGAAGTCGTTCTTCATCGCCGGCAGGCACACGTCGAGCAGGCTGCGTGGGTTCCAGCCCTCCGAGGCGGCCATGGACCGCACCGGGCGCGGTTGGTCGAACAGCACCACCTCGTTGCCGCGCACGCCGAAGATCTGGCTGGAGACGTCCTTGGCCTCGGGGCTGGCCAGGGCCACGGCCAGCTGCGCCACCTGGTCGGCGCGCATGGAGTTCTGCATCCGCGCCACGCGCTGGGCCGAGGCCTCGTCCTTGACCGGGATGGTGGCGATCATCCGCGTCCAGGCGAAGGGGGCGATGATGTTGGAGCGGACGTTCTTCAGCGCCCCTTCCATGGCCAGGATGCGCGACAGGCCCATGACCCCCAGCTTCGCCGCCGCATAGTTCGCCTGGCCGATGTTGCCGATCAGGCCGGAGGTGGAGGTGAAGTGGACGTAGGCGCCTTCCTGCTGCTCGCGGAAGTGTTCGATGGTGGCGCGCGAGACGTTGTAGGCGCCGCGCAGGTGCACCGCGATCACCGTATCCCAGTCGGCGTCGCTCATCTTGTGGAACATACCGTCGCGCAGGATGCCGGCCGGGTTGATCACCGCGTGCAGGCCGCCGAAGGTGTCCAGCGCCTGCTGCACCATGCGGCGCACCGAATCCATCGACGTCACGCTCTCGGAGTTCGACACCGCATCGCCGCCCGCCGCGCGGATCTCCGCCGCCGTGGCCTCCGCTGGACCCGCCGAGCCCTCGTCGCCGCCGGCCACCGAGCCGCCCAGGTCGTTGACCAGGACCTTGGCTCCCTCGCGGGCCGCCAGCAGGGCGCACTCCTTGCCGATCCCGCCCGCCGCTCCGGTGACCAGCACCACCTTGCCGTCCAGCACGCCCATGGGTTTCTCCATTGTTGGTGTGCGCGGCCTATCGCGAATGGGGCGGGCGCTCAATGGTGACGCGGGGGGATCACATCCCGCTCTTCCCCCGAGCGGAGCGGTGGGGGAGCGGTGGGGAAGTGGATCGGCGCTACCAGCGCCGAGACGATTGGGGCTCCGGCTGAGAACCAGCGTTTGCGTCAAGCTGGAGCCGTTTTCCCCGCTTTCGCGGGTATTTCCCACCTTCGTTCGGGGGGAAGAAAAGCTAAGCCGTCGTCGCCGCCACCAGCCCCAGTTCCTCGATCATCGCCTTTCGGATCAGGAATTTCTGGACCTTGCCCGTCACCGTCATCGGGAAGTCGTCCACGAACCGCACATAGCGGGGGATCTTGTAGTGGGCGATCTGACCCTGGCAGAAGGTGCGGATCTCGGCCTCGTCGGCGGCGTGGCCCGGGTGCAGGCGGATCCAGGCGCAGAGTTCCTCGCCGAATCGCTCGTCGGGCACCCCCACCACCTGGACGTCGGCGATCTTCGGATGCCGGTACAGGAACTCCTCGATCTCGCGGGGATAGAGGTTCTCGCCGCCGCGGATGACCATGTCCTTGATCCGGCCGACGACGTTGCCGTACCCCTGCGCGTCGATCACGCCGATGTCGCCGGTGTGCATCCAGCCCTCGGCGTCCACCGCCTCGGCGGTCCGTTCGGGGTCGTCCCAGTAGCCCCGCATCACCGAATACCCGCGGGTGCAGATCTCGCCCGGAGCGCCGCGCGGCGCCACGTCTCCGGCCTCGTCGACGATCTTGACCTCCAGGTGCGGCTGCACGCGGCCGATGGAGGAGACGCGCCGCTCCAGGCTGTCGTCAAGGCCGGTCTGGAAGCTGACGGGCGAGGTCTCGGTCATGCCGTAGGCGATGGTGACGTCCTTCATCCCCAGCCGGTCGATCACCTGCTTCATCACCTCCACCGGACAGGGCGAGCCGGCCATGCAGCCGGTGCGCAGGGAGGAGACGTCGTACTTGGCCAGATCCGCATGCCCCAGGATGCCGATGAACATGGTCGGCACGCCGTAGAGACCCGCACAGCGCTCCGCGGCGACGGCCTTCAGCACCGCGAGAGGATCGAAGGCTTCCGACGGATAGACCATGGTCGCGCCATGGGTCAGGCAGCCCAGGTTGCCCATCACCATGCCGAAGCAGTGGTAAAGCGGCACGGGAATGCACAGACGGTCGCCGGCCTTCAATCCAATGGCGCGGCCTACGAAGAAGCCGTTGTTGAGGATGTTGCGGTGGCTCAGCGTCGCGCCCTTGGGCGAGCCGGTGGTGCCGCTGGTGAACTGGATGTTGACGGCGTCGCCGGCGCTCAAGGTCGCGCCGATCTGACCCACGCGCTCCTGCGCTTGCGGGTCCGCCGGGGCGGCGACGCCCTCGAACGCCAGCCAGCCGGGCCGCGCCTTGCCGCCGATCTGGATCACCGCCCGCAGCGACGGCAGCCGCGCGGCGGCAAGCTCGCCGGCCAGGGATGCGGCGATCTCCGGAGCCAGGGTCTCGATCATGGCGGCGTATTCGCTGGTCTTGAAGCGCTCGGCCGCCACCAGCGCCTTCACCCCCACCTTGTTCAGCGTGTATTCGACCTCGGCCAGTCGGTAGGCGGGGTTGATGGTCACCAGCACCAGGCCGGCCTTGGCGGCGGCGAACTGGGTCAGGGTCCACTCGGCGCAGTTGGGCGACCAGATGCCGATGCGGTCGCCGGTCTGGAGCCCCAGCGCCAGCAGTCCCGCCGCCAGGTCCTCGGCCTTGCGAGCCAGGTCGGCATAGGTCCACCGCACGTGCTGGTGGACGCTGACCACCGCCAGCTCATCGCCCCACCGCCGGGCGGCGCGGTCCAGGGCCTGACCAATGGTCTCTTCGAGCAGCGGCGGCTCGTCCGCCCCGCGCACCCAGCTCATCGCCTCGTCCATGGTCGTCCATCCCTGGGCGTGCGCATCCGGGCCGCCCTTGGCCGCTAGATAGCCGCCGCCCTCATCCCGGCCTAGTGGTGATGGTTCCGGTCCGGCATCATCGAGCCGCCCCTGCAGAAGGGCAGCACCAGGAGGGCGGCGAAGAAGACGTAGGCGCACAGGCGGAAGATGTCCTGGAAGGCGCCGGTGAGCGCCTCACGCCCCACCAGCTCGGCGATGGTCGCGCGCGCCGCGTCGGGGGCCTCATCGGGGTTGGGCAGGTTGGCGGCCAGCCGCTGGGTCAGGGCGGCCGCGGCGGCCATCGCCTCCTGCGGCGCCCGGCCCAACGCCTGTGCCAGCTGCTCGGCGTGCCAGGCGAAGTAGTGCTGCAGGCCGGTGTTGACCAGGGCGATGCCCAGAGCGCCGCCCAGGTTGCGCATCAGGTTGTTCAGGCCCGATGCGGCCTTCAGTTCCGCGTCGGGCAGATTGTTCAGCGCCATGCTCACCGAGGGCACCATGCAGAACAGCACCCCCACGCCGCGCACCGCCTGGGTCCAGAACAGCTGCGCGAAGCCCCAGTGGCTGCCCACGCCGGAGATCATCCAGAAGCTGACGCCGTAGAGCACCAGGCCCACGCCCATGACGATGCGCATGTCGGTCTTCGTGGCCAGCCAGGCGGCCACCGGCGCCGCGGCGGTCATGAACACCCCGGCGACGAAGGTGGTGACGCCGATCTCATAGCTGGAGTAGCCCCGCACCCGGGCCAGGAACACCGGCGCCAGGTAGGTGATGGCGTAGAGGCCAAAACCGGTGACGAAGCTCATCACCCCCGCCGCCCCGAACCCGCGTCGGCGGAACGGCGCCAGGCTCACCACCGGCGAGCTGGAGAAGAAACAGCGCTCGAAGAACACCACGCCGCCCACCAGGGCGAACCAGCCGACGGTGGCGATGGTGCGATCCTGGAACCATTGGTGGCGCGGTCCCTCCTCCAGCACGTACTGCAGGCCGCCAAGGCCCACCGCCAGCGACAGGGTGTGCAGCCAGTCGATCCTGGCCAGCATCGAGGGCCGCGCCCGGTCCACCGGCCCCAGGAAGATCAGGGCCAGGGTCACGATCGCCCCCGGGGCCACATTGACGAAGAACAGCCAGCGCCAGTTCGCGGTGTCGGTGATCCAGCCGCCGACCACGGGCCCCAACGTCGGCGACAGGGTGGAGATCACCCCCAGCACGCTGGTCACGGCGGCGCGCTTGGGTCCGTCAAAAAACGAAAAGCCGGTGGCGAACACCAGCGGGATCATGGCCCCGCCCACGAACCCCTGGATGACTCGGAAGATCAGCATGGAGGGCAGGTCCCAGGCCAGGCCGCACATCAGGCTGGAGAGCGTGAACAGCGCCGCCGACGCCACGAACATCCAGCGCGTCGACAGCGCCTGGGCCAGGTAGGCCGATAGCGGGATCATCACGATCTCGGCCATCAGGTAGGCGGTCTGCAGCCAGTCGACCTCGTCGGCCGCCGCCGACAGCCCCGCCTGGATCGAATTCATGGAGGCGGCGACGATCTGGATGTCCAGCAGGGCCATGAACTGGCCCACCGCCATCACCAGGAATATCGCCAGCTTGCGTTTTTCACTAAGACCCGCGCCCACGACGGGGACCGCGTCCGACGGGACAGCCATGCTTGCGACCATGAAAACGATGCTATCTGATCAGGCCTTGATGGGGAAAGCCTTGCCGCGGGGGTCAGCACGATGAACGACGCCGCACGCGGCGCCCCGGGCGGCGGCAATGGCGGAGGCATAGGCCCCGGGGTGCTGCGCGCCATGATCGTGGCCGGGGTCGCGGTCGCCCTGGCGGTCGGCGGCTTCCTGTGGATCAACGCCCGGCGCGACGTGGTCTCCACCGACGACGCCTACGTGCGGGCGGACAAGACCGTGATCTCGCCCAAGGTCCGCGGCGCGATCGCGGAGGTGCTGGTGACCGACAACCAGTTCGTGAAAGCCGGAACGCCCCTGGTGCGCATCGACCCCCAGGAATACGACCTGCGCCTGATGGGGGCGAAGGGCGACCTGATGGCGGCGCAGGCGGCGCAGGCTGCGGCCAAGGCCGGTCTGGCGCGGCTGGACGCCGAGGAGAAGCTTTCCAAGCAACAGGTGGCCGCCGCCCAGACCCTGGCCGGCGCCAAGGGCGCGTCGGATCCCGCCCTGCGCCAGGCCTTTGAGACCGCCCGCGGCCAGGCCCTGGTCGGCGCGCACAGCCGTTCGGAGACCCAGGCCGCCCTCGCCCAGGCGCGCGCCGCCGAGTACCGCGCCCGCACCGGCCTGGACGCGGCCAAGCTCGACAAGGCCAACACGACCATCATCGCCCCGGTCGACGGCGTGGTCGGCGACCTGCAGGCGGCCCAGGGCGCCCTGGTGCAGCCGGGGGTGACCCTGATGACCCTGGTCCGCCCCTCCACACTCTATGTGACCGCCAACTTCAAGGAGACCCAGACCGCCCGCATGCTGCCGGGCCAGCCGGCGGAGGTGCGCGTCGACGCCCTGCCCGGCCGCGTCTTGAAGGGCAAGGTGGCCAGCCTGGCCCCCGGCACCGGCTCGGAATTCGCCCTGCTGCCCTTCGAACCGGGCGCCGGCAACTTCACCAAGATCGTCCAGCGCGTCCCCGTCCGCATCGCCCTCGACCCGGGCCAGCCGGGCATGGAGCGCCTGAGGGCGGGATTGAGCGCCGTGGTCAAGGTGCGGGTCCAGGTCGATCGCTAGCGGCTTTGTCGGCGCCGGACGGCGCCAAACGCACCGGCTACTGGTTCGACTGCAGCCACTTCACCGTGGGCCGCCCGGCGAGGCCAAAAGACCCCGCCGCACCGCGGTCGCCTTCACCGCGGCGATGTCGGCGTCCGCGGAGTCCCAGTCCGAGGCGTCGTAGCTCGTGGTGAGCGCCAACGTCAGCACGCGCCAGGGCTCGGGGCTCGGATCCCCACGCTGGGCGATCTCAGCTCTCCAGTCGCTGTTGTTGTCCAGGATTCGGCAACCGCCCAGGGGTTGCAGCTAGGCCGTGCGCCGCGTCCACACCAATAGGGGGAGGCCTTCAATTGCGCCAACTTCCGGTAATTTGCGAACTTGTGACGCCGTGTCCGGCGATGACAGAGCCGGGCGCGGCTCGCGCCGAGTTGGCGCGAGAGAGATCCGCTGGAGCTTTTCCGCCTCCTGCCGCGTTTGTGGCGGTGAAGGAGGCGTCCATGCCCGTTGTGAAATACCGCACGGTCGGCCCAGGCCTGCCGCCCCAGCCGACCCAGGTTCCCGTGCCCGGTTGGGCAGGTGAGCCCCAGCCCCGCGCCGACGGCTCGCATGAACAGGTCTGGCACTGCCTCCCCTTCTCGGAGGGCGCGCGCTATGGGCTGGAGTTGCTCTACCCCTACGATCAGGAGCTGCGGGTCGAACTTCGGGACGGGCGGGCGCACCTGGAGGCGGACTGGGGCCCCGACCCGGACAATGGCCTGATGTGGCCGCCCTTCCGCCCCTTCGGAGAGGCCTTTTATTCCTACCAGTCGGTGCTGGACCTGAAGGTTCCGCCGGGCTGGGCGGTGCGCACCGAGCCGCACCCGCGGTTCTACGCCGACGCCTCCAACAGCACGCCGATCGCCGTGCCGGCCCTCCTGCGCACCGCATGGTGGCCAATGATTTTCATCATGATCTTCAAGGCGCCACCGCCG
>FTAI01000511.1_pt1 | contig 15358 bp, 22 predicted proteins | sample 1638941 | NCBI WGS metagenome assembly FTAI01 (sample SAMEA3914813, study PRJEB12502) | metagenome | biome: forest; material: soil | place: Canada | collected 2011-07-07 | depth 0.3 m | reverse complement strand
GTCACCGAATACGACATCACCGGCTATGTCCGCGAGCGGTCGGGCTCGGTCCTGCCGGGCATCGCGCCGTCCAACGCCTATCCCTGCGCCGGCGGCGACCTGATCCTGATCGGCGGCAACGGCGATACGGTCTACGCCCGCCTGACCGAGGCCATGGGGCGGCCGGACCTGAAGACCGACCCGCGGTTCGTCGACCACGCCAGCCGCGGCGTGAACCAGCACGAGCTCGACGCGATCATCGCCGAGTGGACCGCGGGCTTCGCCCTGCCCGACCTGATCGCGCTGCTGGAAGCCAAGGGCGTGCCGGCCAGCCGCGTGTTCCGCGCGCCCGACATGCTCGAGGACCCCCAGTTCCAGGCCCGCGAGGCCATCGTCACCACCGATCACCCGGTGTTCGGCCCCATCCGGATGCAGAACGCCTTTCCGAAGCTTTCCCGCACGCCGGGGGCCGTCCGCTGGCCGGGGCCGTCGCTTGGGGCGCATACGGATGAAGTGCTGAAAGAGCGCGCGGGCTGTTCGGACGACCGCCTGGCCGAACTGCGGGCCAAGGGGATCATCTGACGCCGGGTCCGCGACCTGCGCCGTTGATCGTACGAGGAAGTCGGGTCGCTTGACGCGGGCGAGATCCCTGGGCCGCCGGTCCGACCCCTGCGAAGTCCGCAGGCCTCCCAGGGACCTATCTACAGCCCAGGTTGCCGGGCGCCGAGGCGACGCCTTGTCTCAGGGGTGCGGCGTGTTGACCTTCAGGAGCTCGGCCACCGCGGCGGCCACCTGGGTGACGTCATAGGGCTTGCGGATCACCGGCGCATCGAAGCCGCCGGGCGCGCCCGCCGCCTCGCCATAGCCGGTGGCGAACACGAACGGCACCTTGCGGGCGGCGAGCGCCTCGGCGACCGGCGTCACCGAGTGGCCGTTGAGATTGGCGTCGAGCACGGCGGCGTCGAGCGGCTGGTCCAACAGCGCCATGGCCTCATCCAGCTCGTAGGCCGGACCGACCACGATGGCGCCGGCGCCGGACAGGCCGATCTCCAGCTCCATGGCCAGCAGGACGGCGTCCTCGACGATCAGCACGCGGGCCCCGCGCAGGTTCGCCGGCCCGCTGGAGGCGGAGACCGTCTCGGCGATCCGCACCGGGGCCGCCGGCGTGGTCTCCGGCCGCGGCGCAACGGCCGCGGGGCCGGCGCGCAACTTGGCCTGCACGCCCGCGGGCCGGTAGTCGATGGTCGCCTGGCCATTGAGCTCGCGGCCGGTCACCTGCTCGAGCAGCGTCGAGCCGAAGCCGCGGCGGGTGGGGGAGGTCACGGTCGGGCCGCCGCTCTCGCTCCAGGTGAGCTCAAAGCCGCCGTCGCGGCATCGCACCCAGCTCAGGTTCACCCGCCCGGTCTCCACCGACAACGCCCCGAACTTGACCGCATTGGCGGCGAGCTCGTGCAGGCCAAGCGCCAGCGCATTGGCGGCCCGCGGCGTCAGGAACAGCTCCGGCCCCTCCCAGGCCGTCTGGCCGGGGGCCAGCGCCCCCAGTTCGGCCGCCGCCAGATGGTCGATGGCGGCGCCGCGCCAACGGGCGGCCGTGAGCAGTTCGTTGGCCGAGCCCATGGCCTTCAGGCGGCCGCCAAAAGCCTGCAGGAACCCCTCCAGCGAGGTCGTGCGGCGCGCCGTCTGGATCGCCAGCGACTGGACCGTGGCGAGCACGTTCTTCACCCGGTGGTCCAGCTCGGCCATCATCGTCTGGCGCTGGTTCTCCTCCAGCTTGCGCTGGGTGACGTCCTCGACGATCCCGGTGGCGCTCTTCGGCCGCCCGTCCGGATCCCTGGCCAGCACGCTCGCCACCCGCACCCAGACCGTGCGGCCGTCGTCGGGGCGGATGTGGCGGAACTCGAACTCGTATTGGCCGCCCGCCGGGCGCTGGACATCCTTCTGGGTGCGGAACGCCTCGCGGTCATCCGGGTGGATGAAGGGCTCCAGCGCCTGGGTGCCCTTGGCCGGCATGGGTCCGGCCGGAAGGCCGGTTATCGCCGCCATGCGCCGGCTGACCACGAAAACGCCGCGGGCCATGTCCCATTCGAATTCGCCCAGCCCCGCGACCTCGAGGGCGAGTTCGAGCCGGCGATGCTCCTCGCTATGGCCAAGATCACCTAAGGTCATGGGCCGAACATAGGGTGGCGCGCCCCGGATCGCGACAGGAACCGTGAATGCAGGATGGGGCTTAGCACGGCGGGCGGGCAAGCCCCGCCTTTGCGGCCAAGGCGGGAACCGGCTAAGGTGGCTGACGTTCAGGCTTACACCTTGCCGCCGCCCCGTCGGGGCCACCCTTCGGAGATCTTCTCATGCCCGCGAACGCCGTTGACCATGCCGCCGACGAAGCCAAGAGCGCGGTCAACTCCGCCACCGATTCCGCTTCCCGGCTGTCCGCCGAAGCCCAGCGCTCCTTCACCGACGCCGCCAAGCGCATAGAGCGCGCCGTGGCCGAAGGCATCGAGCAGCTTCGCGCCCAGACGCGCGCCTATTCCGACACCGCCGGCCAGCAGCTCGACCAGGCCCAGCAATACGTCACCGAGCGGGTGAAGGAACGGCCCCTGGCCGCCACCGGCGCGGCGCTCGGCGTCGGCGTGCTGATCGGCCTGCTGCTCTCCGCGGCCTCGTCGCGCCGCTGATCTGCAGGACGTGATATTCAGGAAGTTCGTCGGACTGGTCGCCGCCTTCGCCGCCATCGCGGCGGCGGCCGCCGTCTGCATAGTCGCCCTGGCCTTCGCCCTCTATGCGGGACTGCGTGAGGTCGTAGGGCCTGCGTGGGCGGCCGCCGGCGTGGCGGGCGCCGTCGCGCTCATAGCCCTGATCCTGGCCTTCGCGGTGACCCGCAAGGCCCGGCCGAAGCCGGTCAAGGGCGACGCGCAGAACCTGACCGTCAAGCTGATCGACCTCGCTCGCGAGCGGCCCCTCGTGGCCCTGGGCGTCGTGGGCGCGGCCGCCGCGGTGGTCATCAGGAACCCGCGGATCCTGGGCGCCGTGATCGCCGGCCTCGTCGCGAGCCGCCCGCCCACCGCGAAACGCTGAAGCACGGAACGGCGCCGCTCCGCCGGCGTTGACTCTGTCGATAGCGCCTTACGGCGCGCCGATGGAGAAAACCCCATGCTTGGCTGGGCTCTGACTTTCCTGGTGGTCGCCCTGATCGCCGGCGTCCTTGGCTTCACCACTATTGCGGGCGCGGCGATCGGCATCGCCAAGATCGCCTTCTACGTCTTCCTCGTGCTGTTCGTGGTCTCGCTGATCATGAACTTCGTGCGCGGCCGCGGCACGACGCTCTAATCCGTCGACCGGCGATCTAACGACCAGGTGCGATAGGGCTCGAAGTGCGAGCCCGTCCACCCCAGGGCGGCGACACGTATCGCCGCCCTTTCTATGTCGACGACGTTGAAGCCGGCGGGGACGCCGCGCTCGCGGAGCGAAAGCGTTCCGGCTCCCACGGCGTAGGTCCTGCTGTCGCCGAAGGGATAGGACCAGGCGAAGGGCGCGTGGATATGGCCCGACAGCACCAGGTCCACCTTGGCTTCGGCGAAGTCCCGCGCGGCCGCCTCGCCGCCCCGGACGCGCCCGGTCATCGGCCCGCCGATCATCTCCGTCAGCGGGTGGTGGCAGGCGACGATGCGGACATACTCCGGAGGGGATTGCTCGAACCAGTCCACGGCCGCCCGGACCTGCCGCTTGGAAATCTGGCCCTTCGACCAGTTCAGCCGCAGTTGCGCGCCGCGTGCTGTGTTGAGCCCGCGCACAGCGAAGCCGCCGCCCATATAGACCTGGGCCGCGGCCGGACCGATGGCGCGCTCGTAGCGGCGAAATGGCGTGAAGATCCGCCCAGCCCAATCGAGATAGGGCGCGTCGTGATTACCGGGCGTCACGAGCTTCGGCGCCTCGACCTGCGCCAGCCAGCCGGCCGCGGCTTCGAACTCGGCCACTTCGGCGTAGCGGGTGAGGTCGCCGGTCACCACCACCAGGTCGAACCCGCCGCCGTTCAGTATCTCCGTCGCCGCCGCCACGGCCGGCGCGTTCTCGCCGCCGAAGTGGATGTCGGACAGATGCGCCAGACGGACGGGCATCGGCCCTAGTGGGCTGGATTTGAAGTTCGCCTTATCCATGGGCCACCCGCAGAGCGAACTTCAAATCCAAAAAGCACAATAGAAGCATATACTTGCTAGTGTCCTCATCGATTGCGAAGTTCGCGCGATGCCGGCCGCGGGCGCTGGCGAACTTCGCAATCGGGACCACTAGACGCCCTTCGGGATCGCCAGGATGCGGGCGACCTTGGGGGTGTAGCGCACTTCCGCCAGGGTCTTCAGCCGTACAGGCTCGCCGTCAAGGGTCGCCGGGATGCCATGGGCCGACCAGACGCGGCCGACCCGGAACTTCGTCACCTCCACCCCCGGGGCGTCGCGCCAGTCGCCGGTCAAGGCATGGAATCCCAGGCGGAAGGCGTCGAGCGTGTCCCTGACGTCGAGCGCGGCGGCTTCCAGCGATGCCTCGTCATTGTTCATGATGCGCGAGGTGAGGGGGCACATGAAGATCAGCGCCTCGGCCTTCTCCCGCGGCCCAGCGTCCAGGATGTAGCGCAGCCGGCCTGAGAAGGCTCTGCGCAGCGCCCGACGGGCCCGCAGCCAGGCGAGCTTCGGCTTGCCGACCCGCGCGGCCTCGCGGGCGGGCGCCCAAAGCGCGGGCGAGCCCATGATGGCGGCCACCAGGAAGCTGTGGCCATCCACCTTGCCGCCGCCGATCGGCCGCTCATAGCCATGTTCCAGGGCGATCGTGAGCGCCGCCTGCCACGGCCTTGGCCCATAGATCGCGTGCGGCAGCATGTTCATGGTCCCCCCGGCCAGGGGTGCGATCATCGGCCCATCGGGACCGGCCAGCTCGGCGGCGGTCCGCGCGGTGCCGTCGCCTGCCAGCACGATCAACAGATCGGGGGCAGCGTCGATCGCCGACCGCAGGCAGGTTTGCAGGTCCTTCGGCTCAGGCGTCCAGACATGCGGAACGATCCCATGGTCGGAAAGGATCTTCTCGATCTCGGCGGGCGCGGTCCTGCCCACGCTGCCGGAGGCGATGTTGGCCACCACCTCGACCGTCCTGACGCCTGCCATCGCCCCCAACTGGAAATCCCTAGCTCGGCGAGCCGGTCGCCTTGGCTTTCGCAGCCTCTCCCGCGTCGCGCAAGGATTGGCCGGCCTGGCTGGCGGCGCCGCGCACCTGCGGCTCGGCCTTGCTGACGGCGGCCTGCAGGTTCTGGTCGGCCACGTCGCCCCCCCGCGTGAAGGAGCCGTTCACGGCGGCGAGCGCCAGCAGCACCACGCCGCAGATCGCGGCGATGAAGGTGAAGGTCATGAAGATCGGATGACGTTTGCGGCTGGCCCGCTCGTCGCGGCGGCCGCGCTCGTAGGCTTCGCGGACGTCGGCCTGGGCCTCCTTGACGTCGAGTTGCTCGGCTCGGCTCAGGGCCGAGGTTCGGTCATCTGGATCGAGGCGTGCGCCAACCATCGGAGGGCTCCCGTTGCATGCTTGTGCTTCCCCAACGACGGGGGATGACGCCGGTTCCGGAAAGCCACACTATGCGACCCAGGGGAGCTTGGGCGGAACTGCCCCGCTGGCGCAGCGTTTGGCCGGCAGGGGACAAGCAAGGAGAGCCTGACCTATGTTGCTTAGACCGTTGATCGCTGTCGCAGGGGCTGGCGCGCTGCTTTGCGCCTGCGCCGACGACCCCCACACCACCAACACCACCCTCGGCGGCGCCGCGATCGGCGCCGTAGCCGGGGCGGTGATCGGCAACAATACCGGATCCGGCAATGCGGCCACCGGCGCCCTGATCGGCGGCGCGCTCGGCGCGGCGGCGGGCGCGGTGAAGGGCTGCCACGACCAGGGCGGCTGCGGCGCCTCCGCCGGCGCCCACCGGCAGTACTATGACGAGCGCGCCGGACGGTATTACTACTATGACTCCGCCACCGGCCGGTATTTCTGGGAAGACGGCAGCCCTCGCTGAGGCGGCCCTGCCGAAATGATATTGGCGAGGGCGGTCGGATTTCCCGGCCGCCCTTTGTCGTGAAAGGCCTTGAGATGACCCTCCACCGGACAGCGAGCGTCGCGATGATCCTGATGCTGGGGCTAGGCGGCTGCGCCGACATGAAGACCGGGCGCGAGCGGATCGTGAAGGCCACCCCGCACTGCGTGGACCAGGCCGTGGGAATCTACTTCGAGCCGGAGTCGGCCGAGGTCACCAAGGAGGGCCGCGCGGTCATCACGGCGGCCGCCGCCAACAGCCGGCCCTGCAAGGTGGCCAGCGTCGACGTGCTGGGCCTGGCCGACAGCGTCGGCGGCGCCGAGGCCAACCTGGAGCTCTCCAAACGCCGGGCGCAGTCGGTGACCGCGGCCCTGACCGCAGCCGGGTTGCCGGCCGGCGAGTTCAAGGTCCAGGCGGCGGGCCAGGCCGGGGCCACCACCCCCAGCGGCCAGGCCCGGCCGCTGCGCCGGCGAGTCGACGTCGTGCTTCACCTTTCGCCCGCCTGATCGATCGGTTTTCTACGTCTATTCCCTAGGGGGCGGTCCGGGCCGCGCTTGCTAGCCTGTCCTGGGGAGCCGACCGGACTGCTTTCACAACCACCGGTCACGGTTTGCTCGCTATGGCGGCGGGGTCTTGGAGCCCCGCCGCTAACCTGCCCGTTCTTTTCGGTCCGCTCAGACGCCGACCCCGTCAAAAGCCAACGCCCAAAAGGAAGGGCGGGCCCGAAGACCCGCCCAGTGTGCATCATCGAGAAAAGGGGTGCGGAGACGGCAGACTGGCATGGTCGCCAGTCTCAAGTCGGGGGGGGCGTCGCCGCCTCCGCATGTCTAGAAACTCACGCACCGCAATTGCGTTCCGGCCGCCCGGCAACTTTTTTGTGCTTTTTTGGGTGATTTGCGCCGGTTTTGGCGGGGTCCTCGCAAGTCACTGTTTTCACTCTTCTTCCTGAACAGCTTGGCCTTTATCTGCCGGCGCTCGGGGAACGCACGCGGCTTGGCTACGTTTCATTTGCGGCTCGGCGACGTCGCCAGCTGACTATCCGGGAGGGTCTTTCGCCATGCAGTCCGGCTTCGCCGCGCGGGGCGGTCCGATCCTGCTGAAGACGCCCAGTCATCGCCAGCAGGCGGTGCGGCGCAGGCTCGCCGCCGTCTGCGGGATCCTCGCCCTGGCGCTGGCCAGCGGCCTGATCGGTTCGTTGATCCACCCGGCCCACGTGGTCTCCAGCCGGCCGGTGACCGGTCCGTTCAGCTATTTCCCGTCTTAGTGAAAGGAGCCCCACATGGCCGACTCCTCGACACCCGCAGAGCAGCCCCACGGCCCGGTATTGAACGCCACGCGCGCGCGCCAAGGCCGCTTTGGCCGGCATATGGTCTGGGTGCTGCTGTTCAGCACCCTGCTCGCCGGCGTCGGCCTGCTGCTGGCCTGGACCTGGAAGGCGCCGAAACTGTCCTCGGCCAATTCCGACAACGGCCACGTCAACGCCGCGGCCACCTTCCACGCCGCGGAACCCGCGCCCGTCATCCCGCAACCGGGCCAAGACCACACCGCCCCGGACCAGCCGACCAGGCCTTAGGCTGACGGCGGCATCCACGCAGATGACGAGGGCCGCTCCGCTGGGGCGGCCCTCTTCCTACCTTCACCACCAAGCCCGGGCGGGGGGACCGCTTCAGACCACCGACTGACCGCGGAACGCGCGGATCACGAAGTTGGCGATCAGCAGCACCAGGAAGACCACGAACAGCACCTTGGCGATGGTCGCCGCCAGGCCTGCCAGGCTGACGAAGCCCAGGACGCCGGCGAGGATCGCCAGGACCGCAAACACCAGAGCCCAACCGAGCATCGAATCTCTCCTCGCACGACAACGACAAAGGGCGCCGCGATCGCCGCGGCGCCCTTGCCCTAACGTGGAGTCCGGTCCGCCGTTCCGCCGGCCTCAGGCCGCCTGCTTGGAGGCCTTGCGGGGGTGGAAGAACAGCGCCTGGCCGATGGCGGCTTTCACCGTCTCCGGCTGGAAGGGCTTGGTGATCAGGAAGGTCGGCTCCGGGCGCTCGCCCGTGAGCAAGCGTTCCGGGAAGGCGGTGATGAAGATCACCGGCACGTTGAAGCGCGCCAGGATGTCCTTCACCGCGTCGATGCCGGAGGAGCCGTCGGCCAACTGGATGTCGGCCAGGACCAGGCCCGGCGTCTTGCGGCTGACCGCGTCCACCGCTTCGGTGCGGGTGGCGGCGATATCGACCACCGTGTGGCCCAGTTCCTTGACCAGGGCTTCGATGTCCGCCGCGATCACCGGCTCGTCCTCGATGATCAGGACGTCGGTGGCCAGCTCCGCGTCGATCTCGGCCTGCGCCTCGGCGATCAGCTGTTCGACCTCGGTGAAGCTGGCGTCGAGGATCTGGGCGGCCTCGGAAGGGGTGAAGCCTTCGAGCGCGGTCAGCAGGAAGGCCTGGCGCGAGCGCGGGGCGATACGCATCAGGCGGCGCGTCGTGTCGTCGGCGCCCGAGTAGTCGTCGTCCTGCGGGTTCTCCAGCTGGGCGCCGGAGCTGCACCAGATGGCGTGGAACACGTGATAGAGCGCGACCCGCGGCGTCAGATTGGCTTCCAGGGTCCGCTCCCCGGCCGCCAGGGCCTCGAGCGCGACGCGAACGTAGTGGTCGCCCGTGGTCTGGTCGCCGGTAAGGGCGCGAGCGTAGCGCCGGACATAGGGCAGGTGCGGCGCGAGACGAGCTAACAAACTCAAGGGGTGACCCCTCCCGTTGATATTGAACGCGTTGGCACAATCTTGGGATCGGGCATCCCGAGGCGCTCCCCGACACGACCCCATTATGGTGCAAAAACGCTACAGGAGGGAACTTGTTCCCAAAGCCACGGGTTTTCCGCATCTTGCGCCGAGTGGAATGGGAACTCGGAGCGGAGCCGGGCGTTGATGGGCGACGAGGATGCTAAGAGGGGGCGGCCTCCGCGAAAGCGGCACGCCGACACTATGATCGAAAACATGCCTTCACCGGACCCGCGAAAGCCGTCAGCCGCACTCGACGAAGCCCGCCTGCGCCAGCAGGCGATCGGCGTTCGCCTGCGCCAGATGTTCGACGAAGTGGTCAACGAGGATGTGCCGGACGAGTTCCTGGATATCCTGCGCCGCGCCGACAGCAAGACGGCGGAGCACGGCTGATGTCGGGCGACCCCGCGACCCGTCCCTCCCGATCCGGCCCTGACGACGAGGGCTTCAAGCGCGAACTGGTCCAGCTTATCCCGCACCTGCGGGCCTTCGCGCGCACCCTCTGCGGCGACCCCGCGGCGGCCGACGACCTGGCGCAGGACGCCATGATGAAGGCCTGGGACGCGCGCGCCAGCTTCCAGATGGGCACCAACATGAAGGCCTGGACCTTCATGATCCTGCGCAACCAGTTCTATTCGGAGAAGCGCCGGTCCTGGCGCCAGAGCCAGCTCGACCAGGAGGCCGCCGAGCGGACGCTGGTGGCGGTGGACGATCCGGAAGCCCCGGTGGCGCTCGACGAACTGCGCCAGGGTCTGGCCATGCTGCCGGCCGAACAGCGCGAGGCGCTGATCCTGGTCGGCGCGGGCGGCTTCGCCTACGAGGAGGCGGCCGAAATCTGCGACTGCGCCGTGGGCACGGTGAAAAGCCGCGTGAGCCGCGCCAGGCGGGCATTGCATGCGATCCTGGAAACAGGCTCCTACGACCGCGACGGCGCGTCGGCGGGTGACGCCATGCGGGCTATCCTGGCGGATGCGGAGCGGCTAAGCACCGTCCGTTGAGGACGGGATCAACCCTTCCATGATCGGCCTGCCCCCATGACTGGTTTGGCTTGGGGTTCGCTGAGCACGATCAGGGTCCGCTTGATAGCGGCGCTGGCCGCCGCCCTGTTGCCCGTTCTGGTCCTCGGCGTGGCCCAGTCGGCGATCGCCTTCAACCGCGAGCGGGTCACCCTTCGCCAGAACCTGGCCTTCGCCGCCGAACGCAGCGCGGCGACCGCGCGCACGCGCATGGAAGGCGCGGGCATCCTCCTGCAGACGCTCGCGCCCGGGTCGGTGGGCTATCAGTGCGGCGACCGCCTGGCCGAGGTGGTGCGGCGCACGCCGGGCTACGCCAACCTCGTACGTTTCGACCGCCGCGGGCGGGTGGACTGCGCGGCCGGCGACGTGCCCGCCGATGCGCAGCGCGCGCTCAGGCCCTGGTTCCAGCGGCTGGCGCGCGGCGACCGCCTGGTGATCACCCGCGACCCCGACCAGGCCTATGCGACCGAGCCCTCGATCCTCGCTGCCGTGCCCGCCGAAGGGCCGAGGGGCGAGTTCGACGGCGCCTTCGCCGCGGCGATCACGCTCGCCAGCCTCGAGCCCTCGGTCGCCGACCCGACCCTGCCGGCCCACTCCGACGTGGCGCTGGCCGACGGCGCCGGCCGCTACATCAGCGCCACCGACCCCAGGGCCTTCCCCGTCCTGCCGAAGGGCTGGCGCGACCAGATCCGTCTGAACGGGGCCCACGTCTGGTACGGGACCGACGCGCGCGGCGGACGGCGCGTCTATTCCGCCGCCCCGGTGGCCGGCGACGAGGTCTATGTGGTGCTCTCGGCGCAGTCGCCGGGGATCCTGTCCTGGGCCTGGCTCAATCCGCTGTCGGGTATCCTCTTTCCGCTTCTGACCTTCATCCTGGCCCTGGTCGCGGTGAGCGCGGTGACCGACCGTGTCGTGGTGCGCTGGATCACTTATCTGCAGCGGATCGCCTCGCTCTATGCGCGCGGCCGGCTCAGCGTGCGGCCCGTGCAGGCCGAGCAGATGCCGCCCGAGATCCGCGAGCTGGCCGAGACCCTGGAGGACATGGCCGACGCCATCGTCGGGCGCGACGCCTCGCTCCGGGATTCGCTCGCCCAGAAGGACGCGCTGATGCGCGAGATCCACCACCGCGTGAAGAACAACCTGCAGGTCATCTCCTCGCTGCTCAACATGCAGCAGCGGGCGCTCGCCGACCCCGCCGCGCGGGCGGCCATGTCCGACACCCGCCAGCGGATCACCGCGCTCGCGCTGATCTACCGGGCCCTCTACCAGGGGCCGGACCTGAAGCGGGTGGACCTTCGGCCCTTCCTGGAGGAACTGACCGCCCAGCTCGTGGCGGGCGAGATCACCCATGGGCCGGCGGTGCGCACCGAGCTTTCGGTGGACGCCCTGGTCATCGACCCGGATCGCCTGGCGCCGCTGGCGCTGTTTGCGGTCGAGGCGATCACCAATGCCCAGAAGCACGCCTTCGCGGCGCGCGGCGGGACGCTCACCCTGGCCTTCCGCGTTCACGGCGAAGAGGCCGAGCTGGAAATCTCCGACGACGGCCAGGCGGGCGAGGACGCACTGGCCTCCTCCGGCGTCGGCCGCACCCTGATGACCGCTTTCGCCCGCCAGCTGCGCGGCCGCGCCGAGCTGGTCCGCAACGCCAAGGGCGGGGTCACCGCCCGGCTGCTCTTCCCGACCCCCGTGGCCGATGCGCGGCAACCCGACGAGGTGGCTGGGGGGAACCAAGCGGCAGCGTGAGCGTTGTTGCGGGGCGAATTTCAAACCCCCGGAGAACTCCCCATGCGTAAGATCGTGCTTTTTGCAGTCCTGGCCGCCAGTATGGCCGTCGCCGCCTGCAACACCGTCGCCGGCGCTGGTAAGGACGTCTCGGCTACCGGCCACGCCGTCACCGACACTGCGAACGACGCCAAGCCCCACTAAGGCGTTCTAACGAGAATTCCGGAGAGCCCCGCCGCTTGCGGCGGGGTTTTCCTTTTGGCGCGTCAGGCTACGGCCCGCTCCGCGGCCGTGCGCCGATGGAACCCCGGCCGGCCGGCGATCGCATGAAGGCCGGGCGCCGCCTCGGTTTCCCCCAGCACCAGCCAGCCGCCCGGCGCGAGCACGCCCTCCAGGTTGGCGAGGATCCGCCGGCGCGCGTCATCCTGGAAGTAGCCCAGCACATTGCGGCAGAGCACCAGGTCGAACTGGCCGAGCCGCGTCAGGTCCTCCATCAGGTTGACCCGCCGCCAGCGCACCGCCTGGCGCACCCTGGGCGACAAGGCGAAGTTGTCGTCCGAGCTCTCGAAATGCCGCACCAGGCGCTGTGCGGAGAGCCCGCGCTGGACCTCGAACTGGCTGTAGACGCCGGCCTGGGCCTTCTCCAGGCGCCGTTCGCAGAGGTCCGAGCCGAAGACCTCGATCCTCGCGCCGGCCGGGCTGCGCTCCTCGAGCGCCATGGCCAGCGAATAGACCTCCTGCCCGGCCCCGCAGGCCGCCGCCCAGAGCCGAAGCGGCGCGCCCTCGCGCCGGCGCGCCAGGTCCGGCAGGACCTCGCCGACGATCCGTTCGAAGGCCGCGGGCTCGCGGAAGAAGGCGCTTTCGGCCGGCGACATCGCTTCCACGGCCGCCCAGATCAGCCGTTCCTCGTCACGGTCCCGGACGGCCACCATGAACTCGTGCACCGAGCCAAAGCCCTCGCGGCGGGCCACGGGCGCCAGCCGGTTCTCCAGCATGTAGGCCTTGTCCGGATCGACCCTTAGGCCCGCGCGCTCGGCGCAGAGGCTCGCTACGAGCTCACGGTCCTGTGGGGTCACAGCAGCCCCACCAGCGCCAGCTTCGAGGCCACGATGTCCCCGTCGAACGGCTTCATGATGTATTCGTCCGCGCCGCTGGTCAGCGCCTCGCGGATGCGGTCGAGATCGTTCTCAACGGAGCAGAAGATCACCTTGGGCGCGTCGCCGCCCGGTTCCGCGCGCAGCCGCCGGAGGAACTCCAGCCCGTTCATCACCGGCATGTTCCAGTCCAGCAGGATGACGTCGGGGACCGCTGTGCGCACCCAGGCGAGCGCCTCGACGCCGTCGCCCGCCTCCGCCACCTCGAACCGCAGGTCCTCGAGGATCCGGCGCGCGACCTTGCGCACGACGCGGCTGTCGTCGACGACCAGGCAAAGCTTGGCGCTCGCGGAGTCCTTAACCATGCCAACCTTGTCGCGCCCCGATGGTTAAGGACCGGTGGAGGAGCCGCCCACTAGCCGGAGCGCGGGGATCGTATTACATGTATAATTTATTACGAGCGTAGTTCATCCATGGGGAAGCATGATCGCCCGGCTTCAGACCTTGGCCATCGTCGCCGTCCTCCTGGCGGTGGTCGGCATGCCGCTCAGCGTCGGCTACGCCACCTGGCGAGACCATCAGAGCATCCGCGAGGAGTGGAGCGTCCACGGCCCGGCCTGTCCGGTCTCGGCGCGCCTCTCCACGGCCGCGCGCGGCGCGAAACCGCCGCCGCCCTTCGTCTACCGCGGCGCGGCCTTCGCCTATCAGATCGGCGACGTCGAATGCGTGGCCGCGCCGGAGAAGAGCCTGTTCGATTCCAGCAGTTACACCATCTGCCAGTTCGATTCCCCCGCGGCCGTGGAAGTCACCGTCGGCGACCGCAAGCTGATCTTTGAGCCCGGCGTCGGCCACTCGGCCACCGTGACGGTCCGCAAGGGCGAGGCATCGTGCGTGGTCGGCCAGGGCGGCCGCTACCATGGGCCCGGAACCGGTCAGCGGCTGCTCGACGCGGCGACCCAAGGCGCGTCCGGCTGACGCTCTTCGAGCCCGCATCGACCATTGGGAGAACACCATTATGCAAATCGGTTGCCTGGATGAAAATTCGGATCATTCTGTCGAGGCCGGAGACGGCTAACATCGGGGGAACGCAAACATGTCAGGTGCAAAGCGCATCGCGGCCATAGGCTTGGCCGCGCTTCTGTCTGTAAGTGCAGCGTCGGCGTCGGCGCAGATGGTTCCGAGGAACTACCAAAAGGGGCCGGTCACCCTGGTGACACAGTTCCAGGTCGCGCCGGGTAAGCTGAATACGTTCATGCAGGACTACGCCACAAACCAGCGCGCCGGCCTGGAGATCGGAAAGAAGACGGGCGGCATACTCGCCTACGGAGCCGCGATACCCATCACGCGGCGCGCCGGCGAGCCCAACCTCTACACCACCATCACCTTCAAGGACCTGGCGTCCTACGACCGGTCGTTTGAGGCGGCGGACAAGGCCAATATCGCCGTTTACGGTTCGCTGGAAAACGCCGCGCAGGCGGCCGCGAAGCGGGCGGAGTATGCGACCGTCGTAAGCAGCATCCTCCTCCAGGGACTGGCCCTGCCGAACTAGACCGCCACCTCCATGGACTGAAGAGTCCGCCGCGCCTTCGGGCGCGGCGGATCAGGCGGGGATGGTCACGGCCAGGGTGACCTTTTCCTCGTCGACGTCGACGAAGACCCGGCCGCCGGCGTCGGTGACGAACAGGTGGACGTAGCGGGCCTGGACCCAGTGGCCGTGCAGCCCTTCGCCGGGGCCCTCGCCGCGCAGGCCGCCCAGCACCTCCGGCCGCAGCCGGGCGCGCGGGCCGACGGCTTCCACGGCGATCGCCACCGAGGCGCCCTCCTCCACGGCGCGGACGCGGGCTGTCCCGCCGGTCGGCAGCGCCGCCCCGGCCATCTGGGCGAGGTTGAGCAGCGTACGCGCCGCGGGCTTGCTCACCGCCGGCGTCTCCACCTGCCAGTCGAGCGCGGCGCGCATGTGGGCGAAGACGCCCTGGGCCAGCTTCTCCAACTCGCGCGCGTCGAAGGTCTCCGCCGAGGCCGAGGCCCCGAAGGCCACCCGCGTGAAGGCCAGCAGGTCCGCCAGCTTGTGCGCCGAGGCCGCGATCAGACCCATGGCGTCCTCGCGCATGTCCTGCGCGGTCGGATCCTCCAGCAGGTCGAGCCCCGAGACGATGGCGCTCGCCGGACTTATGAAGTCGTGGCACATCCGCGCGGCCAGATAGGCGGCGAGTTCAGCCGGGCGGATCGCCGGGCTTTCGGGGGAGGTAGGCGCGGGGGTTTCCGTCATGAGGCCGACCTTGCGGTGATTTGAGCCTTTGGAAAACGTCCGTGGGCCCATAAGAGACCCCGCCTGGGCTAAAGAGGTGGGCATGAACGATATCGGGGCCGAACTGGCCGAGATCTGCGACGCGGCGGCCGCGCTGATCCTGCCGCTCTGGCGCTCCGGCCTGGCGGTGGCGCACAAGGCCGACGAAAGTCCCGTCACTGAGGCCGACCGCCAGGGCGAGGCCCTGATCCTGAAGGCCCTGGCCGAACGCTACCCCGACATCCCGGTGGTCTCCGAGGAGGACGCCAGCGAGTTCGGCGCGCCAGAAGCCATCGGCCCGCGCTTCTTCCTGGTCGACCCCCTGGACGGCACCAAGGCCTTCGTCCGCGGCGATCCGCATTTCACGGTCAACATCGGCCTGATCGAGCACGGCCGCCCGGTGGCCGGCGCGGTCGCCTCCCC
>FTAI01000467.1_pt1 | contig 15386 bp, 15 predicted proteins | sample 1638941 | NCBI WGS metagenome assembly FTAI01 (sample SAMEA3914813, study PRJEB12502) | metagenome | biome: forest; material: soil | place: Canada | collected 2011-07-07 | depth 0.3 m | reverse complement strand
GCTGATCCGCCGCGCCGACGACAAGGGCGTCTTCGTCATGCTCGACGCCGCCGCCCCGACCCGCCTCTTCTCAGGCCTGCCCGAAGGGGTGCGGCTGGAACGCGTCAGTCTCGTCGAGGCGATCGAGGTGGTGGGCGAGCACCTGACGCCGGGGCCGGCCCGGTAGCGGGAAGAATAAATTCGCCACCGTTGTCGGATCGGCCGGTCTGTGCCCGTGTTTCAGTGGGGGCGATGCCCTCCTTCGAAAGGCTGGAGACCCACATGACCGATCCATCCGCGGCCGACTCGCACGGCCGGTTCCGCTGGTACGAGTTGCAGACCACCGACGCGGCGGGCGCCGAGGCCTTCTATTGCGCCGTGGTGGGCTGGAAGGCCGAACACATGGGGCCGCAACCGGGCGGCTACACGACCTTCAACACCGACAAGGGCGGCGTCGCCGGCATGATGACCCTGGGCGCGGGCGAAGGTCCGGCGCGCTGGCTGGGCTATGTGGTGGTGGACGATGTCGACGCCGCGGCCGAGCGGATCAAGGCCGCCGGCGGCAAGGTGCGCCAGCCGCCCACAGATGTGCCGGGCATGTTGCGATTCTGCGGGGTGAGCGATCCGCAGGGCGCTGCGTTCGTCGTGTTCCGGGGCGAGAGCTCAGGCGGCCCGCCGACGGGCGCCAGGGGAGAGGGCGGCTATGTCGGCTGGCGCGAGCTGATGGCCGACGATGCGCCCTCGGCGATGGCCTTCTACGGCGACCAGTTCGGCTGGCGCCCGACCCAGGGCTTCGACATGGGGCCGGCGGGGACCTACCAGCTGTGGACCGATGGCGGAGACGGCGACGCCGGCGGGATGATGACCCGGTCTCATGTCGCGGGCGGCCTGACCGGTCCGACCTGGCGCTACTACTTCCAGGTGGACGGCGCCGACGCGGCCGTGGCGCGGATCAACGCCGCCGGCGGCAAGGTCGTAACCGGTCCCCAGCAGGTGCCCAGCGGAGACTGGGTGCTCGAAGGCGTCGATCCCCATGGCGTGATCTTCCACCTGACCAGCACGAGCCGCTAAACGCGGCCCCGCCTCGGGAACCGCAGCGCTGTGGTTCTGGCCCCTGACGGGGGACAGGATGATGGGGGCGCCGCAAGATGACTAAACTGGGAAAGATCACCGCCCTGTCGGCGATCGCCGCGGCCATGACTCTGACGGCGACCGCCGCTTCAGCTCGGATCGTGTGCAACGCCGAAGGCGACTGCTGGCACGTGCGCAATCGCGGCTACGTGTTCCAGCCGGCCTTCGGCCTGACGGTCCACCCGGACAACTGGCGCTGGCGGCACGGCGAGCACTTCCGCTGGCGCGAGCACGGCGGTCGCGGCTATTGGCGCAGTGGGGCCTGGGTCCGCTTCTGACGCCGTCTGAAGATCGCGAAGCGACAGGGTGGGGGAGTCTGACTGGCCGGCCGCCAAAACCGCGTCGGCGGGCTTCAAAGTCCTTCCCCACCCGGCCCTTCGGGCCACCCCGCCAAATGAAGGGGAGGATGGGAGCGGCTAGCGCGGTGTGTCGCCAGCCGCCAGAGTCGACCACCCGACGTTACTGTATCGAGCGTCCATTGGCCGAAATAGATGGCTAGAGGATGGTTGATAATTCTCACAGTGGCAACAAGCGGTGCTGTATTACAAGCAGCCGTGGATTTGAGTCAGGGTTCAATACACTTTCGTTTGAGTTGGTGATCTTCCTCAGAACGGCAGGTTGCGAAAGAACCTGAATAATCACTCTGGCTAAGCTATGACCGCAATTGCCATCCGGAAATAACGGGCGTTAGATAACGGCGTTCTCAGGTACGCGGCGCGGCCGGGCCGGAGAGGGGATATCATGACCAAGCGCCTTTCAGCGGCGGGACTTGCGGTGGCCCTCGCGTGCGGAATTGGAGGCGTCGCGAAGGGCGCCATAGTCTATTCCCCCGATGTGGATCGCTGTAGTTCCGGCTGCGATCACACGGGTGGCGTTGCTGCGGCGGTGACGCCGGGCTCGCCTTCAGGCTCCGACGCCAACGACAGCCAGGGCGCCGGCAAAGGCGGCGAGGACTTGGGCGATGCCGGACACGCCTCCGGCTGGGACCTGGACGGCCTCACGGCCGACATCGATGAGACCGGCGACGGCCTGGTCGCCCCAACCCTGGCCGGCATGTCGGAGCCCGCCAGCTGGGCGCTCATGATCGTCGGCATCGGCATGGTCGGCGCGGGGCTGCGCCTGCGCCGCGGCGGAGAATCCGAGTTCGGCTGACCGTCCGCGGCGGCCGCCGCTCAGCGCGCCTCCGCCTCCGCCCGCACGGGCAGCTTCCAGTCCGGACGGATGAAGTGGCAGGTGTAGCCGTTGGGATAGCGTTCCAGATAGTCCTGATGCTCCGGCTCGGCCTCCCAGAACGGGCCGGCGGCAGCCACCTCGGTGACCACCTTGCCGGGCCACAAGCCGGAGGCGTCGGCGTCGGCGATGGTGTCCTGTGCGATCCGCTTCTGCTCTTCATTGGTGTAGAAGATCGCCGAGCGGTAGCTCATCCCCAGGTCGTTGCCCTGGCGGTTCAGCGTCGTCGGATCGTGGATCTGGAAGAAGAATTCCAGCAGGCGCCGGTAGGAGATCACCTCCGGGTCGAAGACGATCTCGATCGCTTCGGCGTGGGTTCCGTGGTTGCGGTAGGTGGCGTTGGGCACGTCTCCCCCCGAGTATCCGACCCGGGTCGAGATCACGCCGCGATAGCGCCGCAACAGATCCTGCATGCCCCAGAAGCAACCTCCGGCGAGGATCGCGGTCTGTGTCGAAGCGGCCATGGCGTTGTTCCTTCTCTGGGCGAAGCGCCAAACATAGTCACGGCGATCACGGATTTCGAATCCGATCATGCGGCGAGGCCAGCTTCCTTCGCGCGCCAATTTCTGCTAGCAGTTATCCATGGCGAAGGCAGCATCCGTTCGAGGAAATGCCGGCAGGCCGCCCGTGGGGTCGGTGAACATCGGCGTGCGCCTGCCGCCCGAACAGCTCGCCGCCCTCGACGCCTGGATCGACGCCCACCCAGGCGCCAGGCTGTCCCGACCCGAGGCCATGCGGCGCGCCTTGGCGGGGTTTCTCAGCCTTCACGGCGCCGTGCCAAGCCGGCCGATCTAGCGATCGCGCTCGGCGAACAGCAAGGCCAGCAGCACGCCCGCGCCAAGGCCCACCATCGCCAGCGGCAGCTGGCTGGAGCGTCCGCCGCTGGCGCCGCCGATGCGGCGCACGGCGTAACGCTGGGCCTGGCGCAAGCCCGCCTGTCCGGCCTGGGCGTAGGCCTCCCGCTTGGCGCTGGCTTGATCGACCAGGGACACCAGCAGCTTTTCGATCGCGTCCAGGCCGTCTTCCAGCGTACGGCCCGATTCGCCGACGACCGCGCCGATCCGGTGCTCACCCTGGTCCAGGGCCCTGGACACCGACCGCCTCGCCGCCCGGATGCCCGCCTTCGCCGCCTTCGCGCTCAAGATGTGTCCTGCAGTCATGGTCGTCCTCTTCACCCTCGGCGCCATAGGCCGCGTGAAGCGGGAACGCCGCCAGGCCGCGCATGTTCCTTTTCGCGCCGCGCATTGATCCGCTAGGATGCCGTCATGTCCGACCGCCCCCGCCTTCGCCGCCTGATTGACCTGCCTGGAATGGCGGAACTGGAATTCGCCGCGGTGATGAAGCCGCGCATGGCCGATGCCGACGCCCGGGCTGAGTTTCCGGACATCGACGAGGTCTGCCGGGCCAACTTCGCCATCACCCCGGACGAGGCCGACGCTGTGCCCGACCCCGAATGCTGGGACGACATCGACGCCAAGGCCCCCCAGCACCAGGTGTTCCCCTTCGAGGACGCCGGCTGGGATGTCACCGACAACAAGCGCCGCCCCATGCGCCTGCTGCCCCAGTTCAGCCGCGTGCTTTGGCTGGCGATCCGGGGCGAGGCCGGGGAACTGCCCTTCCTGGCCGACGAGTCGCCTGAGGCCGCCGCGGCGTCGTCCCTGGCCAAGGACGCCAAGGCCTTTCTGCGCAACAAGCGCTAGGGCAGCGATGCGGCCGGCGGGACGACGGCCATCTCCAGGGCCAGGTGGGCCTCGTCGGCCTCGGCCGGCGGGGCGTGGGCGGCGGCGCGGCGGCGGTCGAGCTCCTGGCGGGTGAGCATGTGGCGCTCACGGGTGATCCGGTAGCGCGAGCCCAGGGCCAGGGGGACGACCAGCAGCAGGGGCAGCACGATCCCCTGCACCAGGCCAAGGCGCGTGATCATGTTCGGGTCCAGGGTGCGCGGATCGGCGTGCAGCGGCCAGTGGACGACCTGCTGCAGCAGGAAGCCGGCGATGATGGCGCCGATGCCGGCGGTGGCCTTGCCCGAGAAGGCCAGGGCGGCGGCGAACACGCCTTCCTGGCGCCGGCCGGTGCGCAGTTCCTGGACGTCGATGGTGTCGGCCAGCATGGAGACGAACATGATCCCCAGCACCGTGCCCAGATAGGTGCGCACGATCTCGTTGCAGACCAGCACCACGAGCAGGACGTTCGAACCGTTGGGCGGCATCAGGTGGGCCAGGCGCAGGCCGATGACGCCCATGCCGTCGATCATCAGCAGGGCGAAGGTGGCCAGCAGCAGCGCCTTCTTGTCGAAGCGCCGCTCGATCATGCTCAGCGTCAGGAAGGCGGCGATGGCGCCCAGGATGGCGATGGGGAACAGCTTGAGCTGCTCGGACGCCAGGCCCCAGAAGTAGGTCGAAACATAGATGCCCAGGGTGTCCGTAGCGCCGGTGACGCCGGCAGTGAGCAGGGCGCCGACGAACAGGATCAGGAAGTCGCGGTTGACGAAGGTGCTGGCCACGTCCCGCCAGACCCGGACCAGGCTGAACCGCGGCGTGGCGTTCACCGGCTGCAGCAGGAACGGGATCTCCCGGCGTGTCAGGTGGGTCGTCAGCAGCGCCGCGGCGACGACCGACAGGGCGATCACCGGCGCGAAGGCGGCGTAGGCGTGGGGGTTGAGCTGGCCGAGCCGGTAGGCCGGCGTCCTGGGAAACACCGTCGACCAGACCGAGAAGATGAACACCAGCGAGCCCAGCCAGCCGATGGCGTAGCGCCAGGTGACGATCACCGTCCGCTCGGCGTAGTCGTCGGTGAACTCGGCATAGAGGGCGGTCCAGGGCACCACGAACAGGCTCATGGCGACATGGGTGAAGACCACGGTGGCGAAGAGCCAGATGAGCAGCGGGGTGTCGGCCAAGCCCGACGGCGGCGAAAAGGCCAGGTAGAGGCCGATCCCCATCGGAATGGCGGACAGGTACATCAGCAGGTGCCGCCGCCCCAGCTTGGTCTTCAGCCCATCCGAGAACGAGCCGATCAGGGGGTCGAAGATGGCGTCGATGACCAGCGCCATGGCGATCACCGCCGAGGCCTTGAAGGCGTTCAGGCCCAGCACCTGATTGTAGAACAGCAGCAGGAAGGTGTTGAAGGCGAAGTTCTTCAGCGCCTCAGGCAGCGCGCCGATCGCCTGGAAGATCTTGGTCGAAAGGGCGACCCTGCCCACACGGGTCCGGGCGCGGTGATACAGGGCCTCTGAAGCGCTCAACGACGTCTCCCTGATGCGCCCTTCTTGGGGGCGCGGCCGCTGGGCCGCGCCGGACGTCATTCATACGACATCGATCATGGCCTGTTTGGCCGGCCGCGAACAGTCGGCCGCAGCGATCAGGCGGCGGGTCGAACCGGCGGCTTTGCGGCTGGCGGACGGCCGATCTGCTGCGTGAGGGCCGTGATGCCCGCCAGCCCGCCCAACTGCATGGACTCCACCGCCGTGGAGGGGACGATGACGATGGTCGAATTATGCTTGAGGCCCTCGTAGAGCATGTTCATCGCCCGCAGGTGGAACGCCGTGGGGTTGTCGGCATAGGACGCCGACGCCGCCTGGAAGCTCTCGGCGACCTGTCGTTCGGAGTCGCCCAGGATGATGCGGGCCTGGCGTTCGCGTTCTGCCTGGGCCTGCATCGACATGGCGTCCTCCAGGCCCCCCGGGATCAGCACGTCCTTGAGTTCGACGGAGATGACGTTGACGCCCCAGGGCTGGCTGCGCTCGTCGATGATATGGCGCAGGTCCTGGCCGATCTTCTCGCGGCCCTCCAGCATGTCCGACAGCATGGTCTTGCCGATAACGTCGCGCAGAGCGGTCTGGGAGGCCCAGGAGATGGCGCTGACGAAGTCCTCGACATCGATGGCGGCCTTCTGGGGGTCGACCACCTTCCAGAACAGCACCGCGTCCACGTCCACCGGCACGGTGTCCTTGGTCAGCGTCTTCTCGGCCTTGAAGGTGGAGGTCATGACCCGTGTGTCGATCCAGTAGGGGATGACGTCGACCACCGGAACGATGAAGAACATCCCCGGCCCACGCATCGCCTGGAACCGCCCCAGGCGCAGGACGATGGCCCGCTCCCACTGGTTGGCGATCTGGATCGTGGCGGCGATCAGGGCGGCGGCGACCAGCGCGATCGCCGCGAACACGGCCGCCGGCGCTGCGCCGGCCGTGGCGGCGATCAGCCAGGCGAGCACAGCGCTCAAGCCGGCGAGGATGAGGAAGATGAGGAAGGGAATGGGACTGGCGCGCCGCATGGGACCCGCCTTTCGCTCGAAGCGCACGGACAGCCCAGCGCCCAACGCGTCGGGACCGGCTTTCGAGTCCTGAACGCGCAAGCTCAAGCTTTGGTTGCCGGACTTTCGCCGAAACCACACCGCTGGAGGCTACTTTCCAGGGGTCGCCATGTACCCGTCCGACAGCGTCTGCATGAAGCTCACCAGATCATCCTCCTCGGCGTCGGTGAGGCCCAGGCGCCCGACATGGCTGGTATTCATGTTCTGGGTCGTCTCGGGCGCGGGCCAGCAGGTCTTGCCCTCGCCGGGGTCGTGATCCTGGCAGCGCGGCAGCACATCGCGCGTGTTGTAGAAGTGCACGATCGACTTGAGACTGGTGAAATAGCCGTTGTGGCCGTAGGCCTTCACGAAGGCAGGGTAGGGGCGCTTGTCCACGTTGCGTAGGGTCGGGGTCTGCACCCGTCCCATGTTGCCCGCCGCCAGCGGCACCCAGCGACGATCCACCGCCGAAGGCTGGCTGAGCACGGGACCATTGGACAGGAAGGTGCCGACGCCGCGGTCGACATAGGCCTGTCCCGCCGGGTTGGCCGCATAGCCCCGCGTGTCGGGGCGGCTCTCGCGATAGAAGGGCAGCCTGGGATTGGCGGGTGTTCCAATGTTGCTGGCGGTGAAGTCGGTGAACAGGGGGTCTTCGCCCGGCCCGCCGTCGCGGTGGCAGCTGTTGCACTGGCCCTTGCCGCGGAACAGGTCGTAGCCGGCCTGCTCCTGCGCCGTGAACTTGGCCTTGCCGGCCTGCACCGCATCGAACTTCGAGGTGAACGGCGTCTCCTCGGCGGAGGCTTCGTAGCCGGCCATGGATTGGGCCATCTGGTCGAAGGTGGCGCTCGCCCGGCCTCGGTCCTGGGCGCTGAGGTGGACAGGCGCCGGGTCGGCGGCGGTGGCCGGCCCCGGCTGGTTGCAGACCTGCTCCACGTCCCGCGGCCAGGCGATGGCGAAGGCCTGCGCGCCCCAGACCTTCTCGAACAGGGCGCGATAGGGCCGTTGCGAAGCCCGATAGACCGCGCAGGCGATGTCGGGCAGGCCCATCTCCACCGGGTTGGTCGGAGGTCCCTGCGCCTGCTCGGCGGCGGGATTGCCCAGCCGCCGGCCGGTGGCGCGCATGTCCCAGAAGTTGCCGCCCACCAGGTCGCCCTGCCCGGGATTGAAGTGCAGGACCGGCGAGAGCGCCGCATAGGCGTGCGACTGCGGCTTGCGGTTGCTGAACCGGGTGCGCACGGACCCCGGATAGGCGGCGGTGGTGGCGTTCAGCTCGGACACCGGCCCGGTGAAGCCCATCTCGGGCATGTGGCAGAAGGCGCAGGCTTCGTTGCGGTTCACCGACAGCTGCTTGTCATACATCATCACCTTGCCCAGCAGTTCGACCTGCTGGGTCTGGTTGTCCGGCGGGCTTGCAAGGCGCTCGAGCGTCGTCGCCTCGATGCCGTCGATCTCGGTCTCGACCTGGGCGATCTGGCGCAGAGCGGCGGGCGACAGCGCCATTGCGGCATCGTCGGCGCGCGGCGCGTCCCAGGCCGCCACGCCCAGGACCAGGACCGCCCCCATCGACAGCAGCGCCAGTGTCGCCTTCACCGGGATGCCTCCGAGCCCGCGGCCGAACTCAGGGGCGGAGGCGCGCCCCAGGGGTCATCGATCGCCGGTCTCATGGCTTGAGTCGCACCCCCGGGGCTCCAATTCCAATCACCCCCCAGGCGGCCTGGAAACTATCGAACAGCCCAAGGGGCGTAAAGCAACGCAGGCCGATCGCGCTGTCTCGGCGCCACGAATTGGGTAGGGTCAGCCAAGGAGAGGCGGGAACAGGCAAAGATCCGGCCTTTCGCGCCCAACCTGTTGCGTCGCCAGGCGTCACCGCTAGAGACAGCCACGGTTCAAGGAGAGACGATGGCGACGACGTTCGAGATCAGACCTGTGCGGCCGGACGAGGCGGCGGACTGGCGCGAGATGCGGCTGGAAGCGCTGCGGAACCACCCGACCGCATTCATGGACAGCTACGAGGAGGCCAGCGCGCGACCGCTGTCCGAACTGGAGGCGCGCCTCGCTCAACCCGGACCGTCGGTGACGCTGGGGGTCTATGTGGAGGGCGCGTTGCTGGGCACGGCCGGCTTCGTGGTCGAGAGTGCGCTGAAGACGCGGCACAAGGGGCTGATGGTCGGCGTCTATCTGCGACCGGCCCTGCGCGGCGCCGGCGCCGCGGACGCCCTGGTCGAGGCGATCATCGCCCATGCGCGCCAGCACGTGGAAATGCTGAAGGCGGTGGTGAACCCGGCCAACGAAGTGGCGCGGAAGCTCTACTTCCGTCACGGTTTCAGGACCTACGGCATCGAACCGCGAGCCCTTCGCCAGGACGGCGTGGACCACGACGACGAGCTGATCGTCCTGGCGTTGCGCTAGCCAACCGCCGCTTTTCGGATGACAGTGTTCCGCGGCCCTGCTCCCGAAGGGCCCGGAGGTTCGCCCGCGCCGGCGGAACGGCGCCGCTTTTTCGCTGCAACATCCGCGCAGCCTGGCCTTGCGGCCGGATCTGCCTGGCCACGGAGGGGTCATTCCATGCCGATGCTTCAAGCGTTCGTGGGTGAACTGAACTCACGTTTCACCAAGGACAAGATCAGCGGACTTGTCGGTCAGATCGCCATGTTCGCACCGGGCCAGCGCCTGGACGCGGGCCTGGTGGCCGAACCCGGTACGGCCCTTCACCGGGCGATGAAGATATTCCTGGGCCGCATGCCCGTCAGCTTCCACGAGACGTTCAACGCCGTCGTGCGCCATGCGCTCTCGACCGAGCCGCCCACCGAGGTCACCTTCGCCTGGGCGCCGGGCTATGACTACGAGCTCACCCTGTGGCAGGCGCCCGACAGCAAGTTGACGCGCGGCGGCATCACGGTGCTGCTCAAGAGCCGCTATCCAGATGACAAGCACCCGCTGCACGCCGAGAGCGCGGAGTAGGGCGGGGGCCGAGCCCTATTCCCCCTGGCTGGCCCGGGCCTGCCGCACGCCCTCGCGCAGGTGGTCCAGGAACGCCGGGTTGGCGTAGGCGGCCACGAGCGGGCGTCGCAGGGCGTCCCGGGCGGCGCCCCGCGGCAGGACCCTGGCGGCCTCGTCCTGGCGGTCCAGGCGGGCGAGCCCCGCGGCCAGGAGGGTGGCGGCGCGGGGGTTGTTCAGGTGGACCGCGGCCCGGGCCTGGGTGACGGCTTCCTCATAGTTGCGCGCCTGATAGTGGGCCAGGGCGAGGAGCTCGCGCATGGGGCCAAGCTGCGGATCGTACGGGCTGAGCCGCAGGCTGCGCTCGATCGGATTGACGGCCTCGGCGGGACGGCCGCTGTAGATCAGGACCTGACCGAGGCGATAGTGTGCGAAGGCGAAGTTCGGATTGAGGGCTATGGCGAGGCGGGCGTGGTCGAGGGCGCCGCCGTGGTCGGCCAGGAACAGGGCGGCGCCGGCGCTGGCGAAATAGGCGGTGGCGTCGCGGCCGTCCAGGCTGATGGCCGTTCGCGCGGCCTCGCGGGCCTCCTCCAGGTCCGGCATCGGCTGGGCCGACCAGCCGTAGATGGCGCCGCCGTAGAGGATGCGCGCCAGGCCGATATGCCCCAGCGACAGCTCCGGATCGCGCGCGATCGCCTGGCGAAAGAGGGTCATGGCCTGGCCGTGGCCGTCGCTGGACACCCGGTTGAGGTGCCACATGCCGCGGTGGAAGAAATCCAAGGCGCTGTAGTCGGTCACGCTTTTGCGGGCGGCGCGGACGCCCTCGCCGTGCAGCATCGCCGGCTCGATGGCCGCCACCACCTGCTCAGTGATCTCGTCCTGCAGCGACAGGACGTCCACCAATTCCCGGTCGAAGCGATCGGCCCAGACATGGGAGCCGTCGGCGGAGTCCACCAGTTGCGCGGTGACGCGCACGCGATTGCCGCTCTTGCGCACGCTGCCCTGCAGGACGTAGCGGACGCCCAGCTCCTGGCCAGCGCGCTGGACGTCGACGGCGGCGCCTCTGTAGGCGAAGCTGGAGCTCCAGGCGATGACGAAGAACCATCGCCACTGCGACAGGGCGGTGATGACGTCCTCGGTGATGGCGTCGGCGAAATACTCCTGGTCCTCATCGCCGCTCAGGTTCTGGAACGGCAGCACCGCGATCGAGGGCTTGGCCGGCAGGGCCAGGGGCGGCCGCTCACCAGGGTGCGGCAGCTCGCGCACGGCGGGTCCGCGAACCAGGTCGGCGATGCTGGCGAGGACCTTGGTCCAGGATGGCGCGCCCGGCTCGCCCGACCAGCCGGAAAGGTCGGCGCAATGGATCTGGTTGAAGGGCAGCGGCGGGATGGTCCGGTCCAGGGCCACCTGGACCAGCTTGCCTTCCAGGCGCGCCACGTCGGCCTCGGCTCGCACCCACTGCGACGCGGCCGCATCCCTCGACCAGACGACCAGGACCGCCTTGGCCGCGCGCAGGCGCTCGTCGATCACGTCGGCGTAGGGGCGGTGGGCGGGAAGCTCGTTGTCGCGCCACACGCCATAGCCAAGCGCGCTGAGCGCCCGGGCGATGCTGTCCGCCTGGGCCTCGGTCGAACGCGCGTAGGATATGAAGACTTCGGACATGGTCGTCGTCTTGGGGGACGACAATTGGCGTCGATGAATGGTCCGAGCGCAAGGGCGGGGGCGGCCCCAAGGCCCTCAGGCCGCTGAATTGCCACCAGGAGCGGGCGGATACCGGCGATGTTTCGCGTTCCGGTGGAGCTGCAGGGCGCCGCCGTCAGGGAGCGAGCGGCCGAAGGAAGGGGGCGCGCGGCCGCAACGACCGCGCGCCCGCCGGGCTCCTAGAACTTGGTCTTCAGTTCGACGCCCCAGGTGCGGGGATCGTTGACGAAGCCGGTCAGGTTGTCGAAGTCGATGCCGCCTTCGAGCGAGACGTCGTTGAGGATGTTGCGGCCGAAGACCGCCGCTTCCCACTGGCCGCCCTTGTAGCTGTAGCCGACCCGCAGGCCGCCCTCGACGCGGTTGGGTGACTGGAACTCCTTGGATTCGTACAGGAAGAAGTTGACCCGGCTGCGGTAGGACCAGTCGGTGAAGGCGAAGAACTCGCCGTTGCCGAAGGGGATGCCGTAGCGGGCGGTGACACTGGCGATCCACTGCGGGGCGTTCGGCAGCGGGTTGCCATTGATATTGACCGTCCCTGCCGGGTCGGTGGGCTTGTGCACGTTGAGGACCGTGCAGCCGCCTGTGCAGGGCACCGTGGCCAGGTTCGGATCCTGCAGCTCGGTGTGGTTGTAGCTCAGGCCCGCTGTCAGGGCGAGATGTTCGACAGGCTTGGCCTCCAGGTCGGCCTCGAAGCCGTAGCCTTGGGCGTGCTTGGCGTTGAGCAGGCGGTTGAAGTTTGCCGAGCCGCCGACGGCGGTGACCTGCAGGTTGTCCACCCTGTAGTCGAAGGCGGCGAGGTTGGCCCGCAGTCGGTGGTCGAACCAGTAGGACTTCAGGCCGAGCTCGTAAGAGTAAAGCGTCTCCTTGTTGGCCACGCTGAGGGTGTCGCCGAACAGCAGGCGCCCCTGGATGCTGGGCGCCCGGTAGCCCTTGGCGATACGGCCATAGATACCGACGTCGTCGCTGACGGCGTAGTCGGCGCTGACGTTGAAACTGACGTCGTCGCTCTTGGGATTGGTGCGCAGCACGCCTGTGGTCGGCGCGCCGAAGGGCGAGGTGATGCGGTCGGCCTCGAAATTCTTGGTGTCGTTGCTGTAGCGCAGGCCGGCGGTGAGGGTCAGTTGGTCCGTGGCCTTGTAGGTGGCGGTGCCGAAGAGGGCCCAGGACTTGGTGATCTGGTGCTGCCAGGCGAAGCCATCGGTGGCGCCGGTGGTGGCGTAGTCGAAGCTGTTGATGTTGACGGATTCATAGAAGTAGAAGGCGCCGACCTGGTAGTGCAGCTTCGGCGTGGCGTCGCCCACCAGGCGGATTTCTTCGCTGATCTGGTGGTGCTTGGGCAATCCGTCGGCGCTTTCCGACTGGAAGGGAATGAAGCCCGGACCCGTCGGAGCGCCGCCGTCGATGTCGCCATGGCTCAGCGTGTGGGTGTGTTCATAGGCGGTGATCGAGGTCAGCTTCATGCCGCCGCCGAAGTCGTAGTTCAGGTTGACCACGCCGCCGGTCGTGTTGACGTGCTGGAACGACCGGGGCTGGGCGTTCTGGAAGATATGGTCGCGCTGGAATCCGGGGACGATGTCGTCCGTACCGGGAACGATGATGTTGGCGCGGAAAATCTGTGGCGTGCCGTTCAGGTGCATATGGTGGAAGTTCACCAGGGCGCTGAAGTTGTCGGTGGGTGTCCACAGCAGTTGGCCGCGGATGGCCATTTCATCATAGCCGCCGGTGGCGTCGCGCTGGCCGGTGAAGTCGTTGGTGATCCAGTTGTTGCGGTGCTGGTACAGGCCCGACAGGCGGCCGTAGAGCACGCCGGGGGTGATGGGGCCGCTGATGGCGCCCTCGGCGTTCACGGTGCCGAGCGAGGCGTAGGAGACCGATCCGTAGCCTGTGACGTCCTTGGTCGGCTTGGCGGAGTCGAACTTCAGCACCCCAGCCGGGGTGTTGCGGCCGAACAGGGTGCCCTGCGGGCCGCGCAGCACTTCCACCTGCTGGATGTCGAACAGCGGGAAGCCCTTGAGGATCGGGTTTTCCAGGACGACGTCGTCGTAGACCATCGACACCGGCTGCGAGGCGTTGAGGTCGAAGTCGGTGTTGCCCAGGCCCCGGATGTAGGGCCGCGGGAAGGTGCGGCCAAAGCTGGATTCCAGGATCAGGCTGGGCACGCGCCCCGAAAGCATGCGCACGTCGTCGCCTCCCGAGGCGATGACGGCCAGGGTCTGGCCGCTGAGCGCCGAGACGGACAGCGGAACCTGTTGCAGGTCGACCGCTTCGCGGGTGGCTGTGACGATGATCGGCGCGACTTCGGCGTCGTTTTTCACCGCCGTGGCGGTGGTGGCGTCGGCGGCTTGGGCATGGCCGGCCAGTCCGGCGAACATCAGTACGGAGAGAGCGCCGGCGGTGCGGCCCCAGGTCTTGGTCATCGTGGTGTCCCCCATGACACCGCCGGCGGCGACGGTCGCCGCCATGCCGGTGTCATCGACTCGTTGGAAATGTGTCATCAATGCAGGCGCGAAATCCGGAGGTTACGTCAATGCTGCAAGCGCACATGGGCGTCGGTTGTGGCGCTGAGTGACCGAAGCGCCACAATCGGAAATAGACGCTAGGACAGCGAGTTGGCCGGTGTTCCGGCCAGCCATTCGTCGGCCAGGATGGCGTAGAGGTAGCTGTCCCGCCAGCCGTCGTGGGCCATCACGTCATGGTGGAACAGGGCCTCGCGGCGCATGCCGAGCTTCTCCATCACCCGCCAGGAACCGGTGTTGCGCACGTCGCAATTGGCCAGCATCCGGCGCATGCCCATGCGGCTGAAGGCGGTGTCGACCATCGCCGAGGCGGCTTCCGTGCACAGGCCCTGGTTCCAGTAGGCGCGGCTGAAGACGTAACCGAAGTCGCCGGTTCCCGCCGCCGGATCCCACAGGCCGAAGCGGACGACGCCGATCAATCGGTCCTGCGCCTTCAGGTGCGCCGCCATGGTCACTGTCCGCCTGGGCCAGCGGCGGGCCTCCTTGAGCCAGCCGTCCAGCACGGTGCGGGTGATCTGGTGAGTGTTGGGCCCCCAGTTCATGTAGCGGACCACCTCCGGATCGGAGGCGTAGGCCTGGATGTCGTCGAAATCGCCCTCGCGCAGTTCGCGCAGGATCAGCCGCGGGGTCTCGAGGGGAAGCCAGCGCGCCGGCCTGGGTTTTCGGGTGGGCTTGTCGATGGTGGTCATGGAGTCCTTCCAAGGGTTTCTGAAGCGCCGTCGGAAGGATGGTCGACCCTGCCGGAACGGCGGGGTCGTGGTCGTCAGCGTCCGGTCAGAGCTGAGCAACCGACCCCGGTGGGGTGTCGGCGCAATTGGACGAGCTGAGGCGGATCGCGATGACCATGCGGACGCGATACCCCATCCGGCTCAGGTTGTCAGCCCGCCGGCGCGGTTCAGGAAGTCGGCGATCTGTGCGTCGGTCCTCAGCGAAACGACAGGGATGTGCGGCGCGATCGCCCGGCGGAGGCCCTCGATCCGGGGCCGATTGATGCGCTCGAATCCCCAGATGAAGCGCAGGACCTTGATCAGATCGCCGGGCCGATGGGCCTCGTCGGGGCGAAACACGCGCCGCATCGCCCGCCAGGCGCACAGCCAGCGGGGGCGATCGAGCCAGATGATAAGGTCAGCGCGGGGCAGGCGCAGGTCGAAGGTGGCCTGGGCGAAGTTGCCGTCGCTTACCCAGGCCTCGCCGGCGTGGGCGTCGGCCATCAGGGCGCGGAAGGCCGGCAGGTCGGCGTTGGTCCACTGCGGCCGCCAGATCGCATCCAGGCAGACGAAGGGGGCGCCGAGGGCGTCCGCCAGGCGCCGGCCCAGCGTGCTCTTGCCGGCGCCGGCCGGGCCGAGCAGGACGATCCGGCGATAGGCAAAGGCCATGCGCGCTGGATGCGGTCCATCAGGGTGTCCGGTCAAGGTTGTTCCTTTCCTCGCGATTTCAAGACTATCGTTGCGCGCCCGCCGCCGGGTGAAAACGCAGGACGGTTTGAAATGGCCAAGTGGTTGCCCGCCGCGCTCGACTACATCCCGCAGTGGGTGGGCTATCAGGTGCGACTGCACGAGCTGCCGGGCGTGGCCCTCGCCGTGGTCCAGGACGGCAAGGTCG
>FTAI01001230.1_pt1 | contig 15427 bp, 16 predicted proteins | sample 1638941 | NCBI WGS metagenome assembly FTAI01 (sample SAMEA3914813, study PRJEB12502) | metagenome | biome: forest; material: soil | place: Canada | collected 2011-07-07 | depth 0.3 m | reverse complement strand
GCCCAAGGCCGTGCCGCACGGCAATGTTGCAAGCTGCAGCATGGGGGAAACGCGGCGATGTCGATCTGGCGGCTGTTGTTCAGCTTCGAGGGGCGGATACGCAGGAGCCACTGGTGGTTGGCGCGCCTGGGCGTGGGATTCGCCTTCGTCCTGCTTTTGGTAGTCCTTGGAACTGTGGTGGCGGCCTTCGGGGCCGCGGCTGGTCCGCCGTCGCGCGAGATCAACAATGGGGCCTCGCTGATGAATGGCACCTTCTTCCTGTGCCTGCCGGTTATCCTCTGGATCGATCTGGCGCTCACCGCCAAGCGCTGGCACGACCGCGACAAGCCCGCCGTCATGGTCCTGGTGGCGTTCATTCCACTCGTCGGCGGGATCTGGACCCTGGTGGAATGCGGCTTCATGGACGGCGCCCAGGGGCCCAACCAGTACGGTCCATCGCCGAAGGGATTGGGTCAGGCCGGGGTCTTCGCCTGACGCGAACATGGAACGCTGGTCAACGAACGCTTGTCGTCGAAGTGGGAATGGGTGTTAGCTCGACTGCAGGAAACAACCGGCAGAGGGGTAGCCCCGTGAATTTCCAACACCTTTTCCTTAGCTTCGAAGGCCGCACGCGCCGTCTTCACTTCTGGATCGGCCTGATCATCCTTTGGGTCGTTCAATCGATCGTCCTGTCAGTCACGCTTGGCGGCGCCTTCGCGGTGGCGGCTATGACGCACAACTACGGCGCCGTCTTCGCCGGACCGGCCCTGATCGGCTGGCTGATCTGCCTGGCGCTGATCTATCCGGCCCTGGCCCTGCAGGTGAAGCGCTGGCACGACCGCGGCAAAAGCGGATGGATGGTGCTGGTGGCGCTGATCCCCCTTATCGGGGCGCTATGGGTGCTCATCGAGTGTGGATTCATGGATGGCACGCCCGGCGACAACGCCTACGGACCCTCGCCAAAGGGCCTCAGCGGGCCGGCGATGACGCCGGCCTGAAGCGTCTGACTTCCTCCGGGCCGCGCCAGCTCCTAGGGTCATATCCGATCAGGATCGTGCGCGACTCGGGTGGGAGCGGATGAACGGCGGCTATAACGACTGGCGGGCCCTGTTCTGGTCGGCCTCGGGCCGTGTCTCGCGCGGGCCGTGGTGGATCGCCATCGCGGTTCTGGTGACGCTGTCGCTGCTGTACGAGGGGCTGTCCGCCCCCTCCGTGCGCCTGGCGACCTTCTGGTTCGTCTATCCGGCGCTGATCTATTCGGCGGTCTGCGTCAATTCCAAGCGCCTGCATGACCGCGGACGATCGGGATGGTGGGCGCTGATGACGCTGCTGGCCTTCGCCGCGGTGTGGCCCACCGTGCATCCGGTGGCCGCCGTCGTGGCCGCGCCGGCCCTGGTCTGGACCCTTGTCGAGCTTGGTCTGCTTGGCGGCGAACAGGGCCCCAACCGGTTCGGCCCAAGTCCGGTCATCGTCTGACCCTTACGTCCGCATAGATCGCGCGGCGCACGTGCTTTCCCCGGCGCGCGCATTGGACTATGCCGCCTGTTCCCCATTTGGAGGTCTCGATGAAGATCGAATTCGTAGACGCCGACGCGCCGGCCGGCGCCAAGAGCGCCGTTGCCGTCCTGGCGTTCGAGGACGGACTGATGTCGCCGCCCGCGACGGCGCTGGATCAGTCCCTGGGCGGCCAGATCGGCCGCGCCATCGCCGGCAGCCGGTTCAAGGGCGCCATGGGCCAGAACCTGGAGTTGATCGCGGTGAACGGACTGGACGCCGCCCGCCTGGTCATTGTTGGCGCCGGCAAGAAGCCCGAATTCGACGATCGCGTCGCCGAGCTGGCCGCCGCCCACGCCTACAATGCCGTGAAAACCTCGGGCTGCGAGAGCCTGGTGCTGCGGCTGGCCGACTCCACGGCCGAGCAGGGCGCACGGGCGGCCTTCGGCGTGACCCTGGCCGCCTACCGCTTCGACCGCTACCGGACCACGGAAAAGGCCGACAAGAAGCCCTCGGTGACCAAGGTCCAGATCGCCATCGACGAGCCCAAGCCGGCCGCCAAGGCGTTCAAGCCCCACTCCAGCCTGGCCGACTCCATCATCCTGGCCCGCGACCTGGTCTCCGAGCCCGCCAACATCCTCTATCCAGAAGAGTTCGCCCGCCGGGTGAAGAAGCTCACGGACCTCGGCCTCGAGGTCGAGATCCTGGGCGAGAAGGAGATGAAGAAGCTGGGCATGGGCGCCCTGCTGGGCGTGGGCCAGGGCAGCGTCCGCGAGAGCCAGCTGGCCATCATCCAGTGGAAGGGCGCCAAGGACTCCGGCGCCCAGCCCGTCGCCTTCGTGGGCAAGGGCGTCTGCTTCGACACCGGCGGCATCAGCCTCAAGCCCGCCGACGGCATGGAGGAGATGATCACCGACATGGGCGGCGCGGCGGCCGTCACCGGCGTCATGCGGGCCCTGGCGGCGCGCAAGGCCAAGGTCAACGCGGTCGGCATCCTGGGGCTGGTCGAGAACATGCCGGACGGCAACGCCCAGCGCCCCGGCGACGTGGTCACCACCATGTCCGGCCAGACGGTGGAGGTCATCAACACCGACGCCGAAGGCCGCCTCGTCCTGGCCGACGCGGTCTGGTACTGCCAACAGCGCTTCAAGCCCAAGTTCCTGATCGACCTGGCCACCCTGACCGGGGCCATCGTCGTCGCCCTCGGCAAGGACATCGCCGGCCTCTACAGCAACGACGACACCTTGGCCGAAAACCTCCTGGCGGCGTCGAAGGCCTCCGACGAGACCCTCTGGCGCATGCCGTTGCCCGCCGCCTACGAAAAGCAGATCGATAGCGCCGTGGCGGACGTGAAGAACACCGGCGGACGCCCCGGCGGCTCCATCACCGCGGCCCTGTTCATCCAGCGCTTCATCAAGGACACCACCTGGGCGCACCTGGACATCGCCACCACGGCCTGGAAGCCGGGATCGACCGTGCCGACCATCCCCAGCGGCGCCACGGGCTTTGGCGTGCGGCTGCTGGACCGGCTGGTGGCGAACAACTACGAAGACTAGGCATGGCCCGCCTCGTCCTCGTGCCCAGCCCGTTCGTGGGCGCCAACGCCTGGGGCGCGACCGCGGAGGCCCTGACGGACGCCATGGTCGTCGACTACGGCGGCGTGTCGGCCCCGGACTGGTACGAGGGCGCGGCCGCCCGGATCGCGGCGCAGGCGGACGGGCGGCCCTGGATCGCGGTGCTGCACAGCGGCGCCGGCGGGTTCGCGCCGGCGATCGCCTCGGCGGCGTCGGACCTGGTCGGATTGATCTTCCTCGATGCGGTCCTGCCCTATCCGGGCCGCAGCTGCCTCCAGAACGCTCCGGCCGAGCTGGCCGACCAGCTTCGCCGCCTGACCACAAACGGCCGTCTGGCGCCCTGGAACCAGTGGTTCGGGGCCGATCCCACCCCATGCCTCATTCCCGATCCGCGGGCGAGGGCAGCCTTCGTGCAGGACCTGCCGTCTGTCCCGTTCGCCTTCCTGGAGGCGGTCTCCCCGGCCTCTGCGGAGTGGGAGGGCCTGCCGGCCGCCTATGTTCAGCTCAGCAGGGGCTATGACGGCGCGGCGTTGACGGCGGAGGCGCGCGGCTGGATGGTCCGCCGCGCCCGGCTGCACCACCTCGCCATGGTCAGCGATCCAGGTCAGGTCGCTGACCTTCTTGGGGACCTTCCGTTGATTGGTTCGGAGACATGACCCTGGCGGCCTGCGAGGTCTGGTTCTACCACCTGGAGCGCTCGACGCTGGAACAGGTGCTGGCCGAGCTTCTGGAGAAGACCCTGGCCCGGGGCTGGAGGGCCCTGGTGCGAACGCCGCAGGCCGAGCGCGTCGAACACCTGGACGGCTGGCTGTGGTCCTACAGGGACGACAGCTTCCTGCCGCACGGCCATGACGGGGAGCCTCTGGCCGAGCGTCAGCCAGTGCTGATCACGCGCGGCGGCGACAACATAAACGGCGCCCAGGCGTTGTTCCTCATCGACGGCGCTGAGCCGGGCGACATCTCGCCGTTCGAACGCTGCATCGTCCTGTTCGACGGGCGCGACGAATCAGCGCTCTCAGAGGCGAGGCGTCGATGGACCCAGTTCAAGTCGGCGGGGGCGCCGGTGTCCTACTGGCGGCAAGGAGAGACGCGAGGATGGGAAAAGCAGGCCTGAGGTCGGCCCTCGTCGCCCTGGCGGCATCGTGGCTTTGCGCCTGCGCGTCGGAGACCCCGGCGCCTGCTCCGCCGCAGCCGCCGCCGCAGCCGCCGCCAAAGGTCGCGCAGTCGGCTCCGCCGCCGGCGCCGCCAGCGCCCAAACCCCCGCCGCCCGCCCCGGACCAGTGCGGGGCCAATGCTCTGCAGTATCTGGTGGGACGCTCCAGGACCGAGATTCCGATCCCGTTGCAGCCGGCCATGCGCCGGGTCGTGTGCACCAGTTGCCCGATGACCCAGGACTATGTTCCCGGTCGCCAGACCGTGCTTTTCGACGCCGCCACCGGCATGGTGACGGCGATCAAGTGCGGTTGATCCGAAGTCGGCTGACGGACGACTTGCGCCCGCATTCAAGGCGGGAGTCCAAAACAGTTGCAGATCAGGGCGTTAGCTTGGGTCGGCCCTAAAGTTTGCTTAAGACAACTGCGACACAGTGCCCGGACTGGGGAGTGTCGCCTTGTCCGAGGGCTTACAGAATAACCCGTCGCCAGAATGGCGTCGCCAGGTTGAGCGCGCGGAGTTGCGCGAGCTTATGGTTGAGTACCGCCGCGAGGCGGACACCCATCGCAGCATCATGCTTCGGCGGGGCACCGGCGTGGCGTCCGAATGGAAGAACTTCAGGCAGTTCCTGCTGGACACGGGGCCGTGCCCCAGCCCCGACCATCTGCTGTTGCCGATCTTCGAGCACGAGAACAGTTTCGGCCCCGGCAAGGTGCATTGGGCGCCGCGCGGCACAGCGCCTCGGCCGGCGCCCCCCAGGCCGGTCAATATGAAACGCGAGGGCTACGGCCAGTGGGCCACCCTGCGTGGGGAGACGATCAGCTACTCGGGGCTGTCCGACACCCTGGCCACCCCCCTGCAGCCGATCCTGCGCGCCCTGAACGATGGCTCGACGCCCGACCGCGTGGATGCGGAGGTCAGGGCCGCCGACCAGATGGTCAACCACAAGGCCATCTGGCTTCCGGCGGAGGGCAAGCGGCGCGAGTCCTTCTTCATGGCGTTCCGCGCCTGGCGGCTGGCCATCAAGCCGGAACTTAAGGCGCACGCCACGCCAGCCTTCCTGTTCCTGTACACCGCCCTGCCGGTGATGCGCGACAGCCGCGACGACCTGGTCCGCTTGGATCTGTGGAAGCCGCTGACCCATTCCAAATGGAGCGCGCGCGAGGCGCATATCGCCTGGAAGCGCTATTGCGAGATGATGCCAAGGGCCCAGGTGGCGCTCAGCGAAGTGAAGGCCTACGCCAGCTATTCCCTGGAGTCCGAACTGGACGTCCTGTGCGCCCGCATCCTGGAAGCGGAAAAGCGGATGCGCCTGCCGCCCAAGCCCAAGGCCGTGCCGGCCCAGGACGCGGCCTGACGGCCTCTCGCTCGACCCCTGAACTGCGAGGCAGGTGAACCGACCGCCCAGTCCGGCGTTCTACGCAAGCGCTGCGGTGGGATGGCTCCGGAATGATGCTCGCCAGTTCTCTCCGTGGGCCCGCCATCGCCGGAGCGCTGATCCTGGGCGGCTGCGCCGGCGGCCAGGCGACCCCGGCCATAGCGCCGCCGTCGGCCAGCGACTTCAACCGTGATGCCGTCCAGCGTGGCTTTGCGCTGGCAAAGGTGGGGGACTGCCAGACCTGTCATACTGCCGAGGGCGGCGCCCCCTACGCCGGCGGCCGCGCGATCGGCACGCCCTTCGGCGCCGTCTACGCCACCAACATCACCCCTGACCCAGAGACCGGCATCGGAAGATGGTCTTCCACGGCCTTCCTGCGGGCCATGCGTCAGGGCGTCAGGCGCGACGGCGCGCACCTCTATCCGGCCTTTCCCTACGACCACTTCAATCGCGCCGCCGACGCCGACATTGCCGACCTGTACGCCTACCTGTTGACCCGCCGGGCGGTCAGCGCCAGCACGCCGCCCAACAAGCTGATCCCGCCGGCGGGGTTCCGCCCGATCATCGGCCTCTGGAAGGCCCTGTTCTTCCGCCCCAGGCCCTTCGTTCCGAACCTGACGCATGATGCGGCCTGGAACCGCGGCGCCTACCTGGTCGACAGTCTGGGCCATTGCGGGGGGTGCCATACGCCGCACAACTGGCTGGGCGCGGAGCGGGAGAAGCGCGCGCTGGGCGGCGGCTGGGCCGAGGGCTGGTATGCGCCGCCGCTGAACGCCGCCAGCCCGGCGGCCACGGCCTGGACCGCCGATCGCCTCCACGCCTATCTGCGGACCGGCCTGGACGCCAACCACGCGGCCGCCGCCGGTCCCATGGGACCCGTGGTCAACGAACTGGCCCGCGCCTCGGACGCCGACGTCCGCGCCATCGCCGTGTACCTGGCCGACCAGATGCGCGCCTCGCCGGCCGCAAGCGGCACGGACCGGGCGGCCGAGGCGGCGCGGGAGCATCCGGCTGGGGCCAGCCTCTTCGCCGGCGCCTGCGCCATCTGCCATGAGACCGGCGGCGGGATGATGCAGCAGGGCCGTCCAGCGCTGCAACTGGGCACGCCGCTGCACGAGGACGATCCCCGCGACACCGTCCAGATCGTGCTTGAGGGCCTCAGGCCCCCGGTCGGCGCCGCCGGGCCCTTCATGCCACCGTTCCGCGACAGCTTCACCGACGCCCAGGTCGCCGACCTTGTCGCCTATCTGCGCAGCCGCTACAGCGACCGCCCGGCGTGGCGCAACCTGCCAGGCGCCGTCACCAAGGCCCGGCGGGAGAGCGCCGGTTGACCAGCACCCTGAACGTCAACGGCGTCGAGCGCCGCACCGAGGCCGATCCTTCAACGCCCCTGCTCTACGTCCTGCGCGGCGAACTTGGCCTCAACGGCGCCAAATACGGTTGCGGCCTTGGCCAGTGCGGCGCCTGCACGGTGCTGGTGGATGGCAAGGCGGTGTTCTCCTGCGTGCTTCCCATCTCCGCGCTGGAGGGCCGCCGGATCCGTACGGTCGAAGGCCTGGGGACCGAGCAGGCGCCCGGCCCCGTACAGCGGGCGTTCGAGATCGAACAGGCGGCGCAGTGCGGCTACTGCATCGCCGGGATGATCGCCCGCGCCCAGGCCCTGCTGGAGGGAACGCCGGCGCCGACTGAGGCCCAGATTCGCGCCCACATGCAGCCCAACCTCTGCCGATGCGGCACGCACATGCGCATCCTGCGCGCCGTGCGCCGCGCCTCGGGGCTGATGAGCGGCGCTCCGGCGCCAGCGCCAGGCCCATGAACGGCGCGCAATCGGCCCTCGCGTCGCGGCGGAGCTTCCTGGCGGCCGGCGGCGTGACGGTCGCCTTCTGCCTGGCCCCGCGAGCCTGGGCCCAGGCCGAAGGGGAGGGGGGCGCCGGCGCCAAGCCCGTCGCGCCCGCCCTGCCTGGCAGTCTGAAGACCACGCCCTGGCTGGACGCCTGGATCCGGATTGATCCGGCGGGACGGATCACGGTTTTCACCGGCAAGGCGGAACTGGGCCAGGGCATCAAGACGGCGCTGCTCCAGGTGGCGGCCGAGGAACTGGACGTGCCCCCTGCCGCGATCCAAGTGATCACCGCCGACACCGGCCGAACCCCGAACGAAGGCGTCACCGCCGGCAGCCATTCGATGCAGGACAGCGGCGTGGCGATCCTGAACGCGGCGGCGAACGTCCGGGCGCTGCTCGCTGAAGCCGCGGCCGCGCGCTGGGGCGTCCCGCCGACGCTCGTCGTCACCACCGGCGAGGGCGCCCTGCGCGCGCCGGACGGTCGCACCCTGAGCTATGGCGCACTGGCCTCGGGGCTGGCCCTCCATGCGGCGGCCAGGGCCGGCATGCCCCGCCGCGCGCCCGCCAGCTATCGGACCATCGGCAAGGACCTGCCCCGCATCGACATTCCCGCCAAGCTCACTGGCGGCGCCGCCTACGTGCAGGACCTGCGCCTTCCTGGCATGCTCCACGCGCGGGTTGTCCGTGGGCCGAGCGACGGCACGCGCCTGCGGCCCGGCGATCTGGAGGCTGTCGCGCGCCTCCCCGGCGTCGTGCAGGTGGTGCGTGACGGCGACTTCACCGCCATCCTCGCTGAGGCCGAGTGGCCGGCGATCCTGGCCCTGCAGCGTCTCCAGGCCGCCGGATGGGACCGGAACGCGCCGCCGCTGCCGGACGCCGACCCGTTGGCCGCGCTCCAGGCCTCCGCCGCTCAGTTGATCATCGTCCAGGACGTGCAGGGTCCGAACGCCGCGCCGGCGCAGACGGTCAAGGCGCGCTACACGCGGCCCTGGCTGCTGCACGGCGCTATCGGCCCATCCTGCGCCGTCGCGCTCTGTCAGGATGGCCAGTACACCGTCTGGACGCACACCCAGGGGGTCTATCCCCTGCGCCAGGCCCTGGCCCAACTGCTTCGTGTCACGCCCGACAAGGTCCGCTGCATCCACATGGAAGGCTCGGGCTGCTACGGACACAACGGCGCGGACGATGTCGCCGCCGACGCCGCCCTGGCGGCGCACGCCGTCCCGGGACGCCCGGTGAGGCTACAGTGGATGCGCGAGCAGGAACACGGCTGGGAGCCGCTGGGTTCGGGAATGGTGGTCGAGGCGCAGGCCAGCCTGGGCGCCGACGGGCGCATCGCCCACTGGCGGTACGATGTCTGGAGCAACGCCCACAACGGACGGCCGGTGAGCGCCGGAGGCCTCCTGGCCGGCGCGGAGGTCTCGCCGCGGTTCCCGCCGCAGGTCCCCAAGCCCATCCCGATGCCGGAGGGAGGCGGGGACCGCAACTCCATCCCCCTCTATGACCTGCCCAACGCGCGGGTGGTCCACCATTTCGTGCCAAGCGCGCCCTTGCGCGTGTCAGCGTTGCGCTCCCTGGGCGCGCACATGAACATCTTCGCGATCGAATGTCTGATGGCCGAACTGGCCCTGGCCGGGCATGCGGACCCGGTGGCCTTCCGCCTGGATCATCTCCAGGATCTGCGCGCCAGGGAGGTCATCTTGCTGGCTGCCGACCGCTTCGGCTGGCAATCCAGGCCGCGGGGAGATGGCCGGCGAGGCTGCGGCTTCGCCTTCGCGCGCTACAAGAACCTGGCGTGCTACTGCGCCATGGCCCTGGAGGTGGAGGTCGAGCGTGAGACCGGCGCAGTCCAGGTTCGCCGGGTCGTCGCGGCGGTGGACAGTGGCGAGGCGGTCAATCCTGACGGAATCCGCAACCAGATCGAAGGCGCCATCGTCCAGTCCCTGAGCTGGACTGGAATCGAGGCCGTCGGTTTCGACGCAGCCCACAGGACCAGCTTCGATTGGAGCGCCTACCCGATCGCCCGCTTCAGCGATGTGCCGGGCGTCGTGGAGGCGCACATCGTCGATCGTCCCGGCCAGCCATTCCTCGGCAGTGGCGAAGCGGGCCAGGGGCCAGCCGCCGCGGCCCTGGCCAACGCCATCGCCGACGCCACGGGCGTGCGTCTGCGCGACATGCCGCTCAGCGCCGAACGGTTGAAGGCGGCGATCGGCATCTGAGCAAGATCGTACCAGCCGCGGGGCCCTCGCGGGTCCAAGGTCCAACCGTCTCCGCGGAGCGACCAGGTGAAGGCATGACCAAGGGTTCCGACCTTCTCGTAGCCGCCCTCGAGAATGAGGGCGTCGAACGGATCTTCGGAATTCCGGGCGAGGAAAACCTCGATGTCGTGGAATCCCTGCGCACCTCGACCATCGAACTGGTGATCACCCGGCACGAACAGGCCGCCGCCTTCATGGCCGCCACCTTCGGCCGCCTCACCGGCAAGCCTGGCGTCTGCATCACCACCCTTGGCCCCGGCGCCCTGAACCTCGCCACCGCCGCGGCGTACGCCCACCTGGGCGCCATGCCGATGGTGATGGTCACCGGCCAAAAAGGCATTCGGTCTTCCCGCCAGGCCCGGTTCCAGATGGTGGACATCGTCGCCACCATGCGGCCCCTGACCAAGCTCGCCCACCAGATCGTCTCCACCGGTACGATTCCCACCCTGGTGCGCGAAGCCTTCCGGGTCGCGCAGGAAGAACGCCCGGGCCCGGTCCTGCTGGAGCTGCCCGAGGACATCGCCGGCGAGGAATGCGAGCCCGTTCCCATGGTGGCGCCCCATCTCCTCGAACGGCCGATCGCCAGCCCCGAGGTTCTCGATCGCGCCGCCGCGATGATCATGGCGGCCCAGCGGCCCCTGGTGATGCTTGGCGCGGCCGCCTCCAGGCCGCGGTCCAGTTCGGATCTGGCGCAGTTCGTCCTGCGGACCCAGGTCCCCTACTTCACGACCCAGATGGGCAAGGGGACGGTGTCCGGCGGCACGGAGCTCTACATGGGCACCGCCGCCCTGTCGGAGCGGGACTATGTCCATGACGCGATCGATCGGGCCGACCTGATCATCACCATCGGCCACGACACCAGCGAGAAGCCGCCCTTCATCATGAGCGCGGACCGCCCGCTGGTGATCCACGTCGGCTACCTGCCGGCCACGGTCGAGCAGGTCTATTTTCCCCAGGCCGAGGTGGTGGGCGACATGGGCAAGTCCCTCTGCCTGCTGGCCGACCGGCTGGAGGGGAAGCTGCCCAACGCCGGCGCCCTGCTGCCGCTGCGCGAGGACATCCTGAACCATCTCGCCGAGCGCGCGACGGAAGATCGCCCGATCCCGCAGCGCATCGTGCACGACGTTCGCCAGGTCATGCCCCCCGACGGGATCGTGGCCCTCGACAACGGCATGTACAAGATCTGGTTCGCCCGCAACTACCGCACGCGCGTGGCCAACACGCTGCTGCTGGACAACGCCCTGGCCACGATGGGGGCGGGCCTGCCCTCGGCGATCATGGCGTCGATGCTCTATCCTGAGCGGCGGGTCATGGCCGTATGTGGCGACGGCGGCTTTATGATGAACAGCCAGGAGCTGGAGACCGCGGTCCGCCTCAAGCTCAAACTGGTGGTCCTGATCCTCGTCGACAACGCCTTCGGCATGATCCGCTGGAAGCAGGCCGTCGACCACTTTGCCGATTTCGGCATGACCTTCACCAATCCCGACTTCACGCTCTATGCCCGCGCCTACGGCGCCCAGGGCCACCACGTCACGGACATCGGCGACCTGGCGCCGACCCTTGAGGCCGCGTTCCAGGCGGGCGGCGTGCACCTGGTCGCCCTGCCGGTCGACTATTCCGAAAACCAGCGCGTGCTCGTCGACGAACTGCGCAATCGCGCGCTCACAGGAGAAACAGGATGATCGACAGACGTACCGCCACCGGAGCGCTCCTCGCCGCGGCGGCGACCTCCATAGTCGGCGCGGGGAAGGCGGCGGCGCAGATCACGCCTGCCCGCAACGTGGTGCTGGTCCACGGCCTCTACGCCGACGGTTCCTGCTGGCTGAGGGTGATCCCGCGGCTTCAGAAGGCCGGCCTGAACGTCACGGCGGTGCAAAATCCCCTACGTTCTCTAAGCGAGGACACCGAGTTCACCCGCCGCGCCCTGGCTCTGCAGGACGGTCCGACAGTCCTGGTCGGACATTCCTACGGGGGCGAGGTCATCACGCAGGCCGGCGTCGATCCGAAGGTCTCGGCCCTCGTCTACTGCTCGGCCCGCGCACCGGACGCCAACGAGGACTATGCGGCGCTGGCCAAGACCTATCCCACGCCGCCGGCGAGCGCGGGCCTGGTTCACGCCGGCGGCTACGTTCAGCTGAGCGAGGAGGCGTTCCTTCGCGACTTCGCCGGAGATCTGGACCGGGAAACAGCGCTTGCCCTCTATGCGGTCCAGGGCCCCGGCGCCGAGCCGCTCTTTGCTGACCGCGTGACGCAGGCGGCCTGGCGCACCAAGCCGTGCTTCTACCAGGTCTCGATGCTGGACCGCACGATCAACCCCGATCTGGAGCGCTTCATGGCCAAGCGCATGAAGGCCAAGACCATCGAACTGTCCTCCAGCCACCTCGGCATCATTTCCCATCCAGGCGAGATCGCGGACCTGATTCTGGAGGCGGCCAGACCCTCGGCCTGACCGCTTCGCCGCCATTCGGCCGCCTTCGGAACAGTCCGGGTGCGACGCATCAGCGCTTTTTCAGAAAGGGTGAGCGTTTGCCCTTCTTACGCCCGATATTAGCCCGTATGTCGCCCGCCTTGCTGGTCAGGGGTGGGTGGCATTGCGGGAGGCGTGAGTGCGCGATTTGTTGGACCTGAAGGGCGCGTCGGGGCGCATCTATCGATTCATGCTGTTGCGGGACGGCCGGCCGCTGTCGCCCATGGGCGGCAACTACGCCTACGTCCGTGACCCGGAAGGCGACAAGGAAGTGATCTTCGCCGACGAGGCCCAGAACCTGTTGCAGGAGGCCAAGCGTCGCTGGACCGACGCGGTCCAGATGCACGGCGAACTTTGTCTCTACACCCGCCTCAACATCTCCGAACGCGTGCGTCTGCAGGAGCACGCCGATCTGGTCGACGCCTTCACGCCGCCCATGAACAGCCGTGATCCCAAGCTGAAGAAGGCCTAGAGCCTGTTCGGGTCGGATGAACCCATCTGACCCGAAAAACAGGCCATAACCTCAATAGTCTATAGCGTGATGGGCGCCGAAACCGCGCACGCTTTGGGCTATCGCGCTCTAGCCTCGCTTCGCCGTGGCGGCGGCGAACAGCCGGTTGAGCTCGCCGCCTGGCGCCCCCTCGGCGAAGGCGCTGAACGTACCGGTCTCTGCGATCTCCCGCGCCGCCTTCAGGAAGCCGCCCCAGGCGGCGCGCGCCAGGCTGCCGCCGACGCTGATCCGCCGCACGCCAAGCCCGGTCAGGACGGCCACGGAAAGGCCCGGGGTAAGCACGTTGACCGGCTTTGGCGCCACCGCCCGCACCACCGCCGTGATCTGCGCCTCGTCCCGCAGGCCAGGGGCGTAGAGGCAGTCGGCTCCCGCCTCGGCGAAGGCGATGAGGCGCCGCACGGTCTCTTCCAGATCGGGCCGCCCGGCGATGAAGCCTTCCGAACGCGCGGTCAGGACCACCCCGCCGCCGGTCCGGTCGATGGCGGCCCGCGCCGCGGCGATGCGCTCGACGGCCAGGTTGAACTCGTACAGCGGCTGGTCCGGGTTGCCGGTGGAGTCCTCCACCGACAGGCCAGCGATCCCCGTCTCCACCGCCAGGGCGACGTTGGTCGCCACGCCCTCGGCCGTGTCGGAAAAGGCGTTCTCGAAGTCCGCGTTGATCGGCGCGTCGACGGCGTGGGTCAGCATGGACAGGTGCTCCAGCACCTCGTCGCGCGCGGCGCCGTAGTCGGGCCGCCCCATGGCCCAAGCCATGCCGGCGCTGGTGGAGGCCAGCGCCTTGAACCCCAGGCTCTCCAGCATCACGGCCGATCCGGCGTCCCAGGGATTGGGCAGCACGAAGCTGCCGCTCTCGTGCAGGGCGCGGAAGGTGGCGCGTTTGTCGGCGGCGGTTGGGCGCATGGCGGCTCTCCTGACGGGCTCGGCGATCCGTCATGCGGACGGGACGCGCTGGGATCAAGCTTGATAGTCACGCCCTGATGCGACGGTCTGGCAGCATTCGGACGTCAATGTGAAATCGCGCCTGGCCTGGAGGCGGTCATCAAGCGCCTGTACTGGATGAACATCCGCCAGAACGTCCAGTCGCGCGTGAGCGCCTGGCTGGCCCAGCATGGAGCCTGCCGATGAGACGTATCGCCCTGATCACCGGCGCGGGCAGCGGCATCGGTCAGGCCTCAGCGCTGGCCCTGGCCAGGGCAGGGTGGTCGGTGGTGCTGGCTGGGCGGCGCCTGGACCGGCTCGCGCCGGTGGCCCAGGCCGCCACCGAAGCGGGCGTCGAGGCCCTCGCCGTACCGGCGGATGTCTGCGACCCGGCCGCCGTCGATCACCTGTTCGCCGAGGTCGCGCGCGTGTTCGGCCGCCTGGACCTGCTGTTCAACAACGCCGGCACAGGGGCGCCGCCGCTATTGCTGGAAGACCTGCCCTTCGAAGCGTGGAAACGGGTGGTGGACGCGAACCTGACCGGCGCCTTCCTCTGCACCCAGGGCGCGTTCCGGATGATGAAGGCCCAGACTCCCCGCGGCGGCCGGATCATCAACAACGGCTCGATCTCGGCCCATGCCCCCAGGCCCAACTCCGCCCCCTATACGGCCACCAAGCACGCCATCACCGGGCTGACGCGGTCCACCTCGCTGGACGGGCGCAAGTACGACATTGCATGCGGCCAGATCGATATCGGCAACGCCGAAACGCCGCTGACGGCGCGGATGAGCCAGGGCGTGCCCCAGGCCGATGGGTCGTTGGCGGTGGAGCCGATGATGGACGTCAACCATGTCGCCGACGCCGTCGTCTACATGGCCGGCCTGCCCCTGGACGCCAACGTGCAGTTCATGGCCGTGATGGCGACCAAGATGCCGTTCATCGGACGGGGCTGACAGCCAAAAAGACAAAGGGCGGGGCGCCATCGGCGTCCCGCCCCAAGGTCGAGTTCCCTCTGGTGGGAGGGGCTAGAACATGAACCCGACTTCGACCACGCCGCGGGTCTGGCTCTTGGCGGAGAAGGCAGAGCCCAACGCCTCGCCCGGCACGATGTTGCTGGCGTGAGTGTAGGAAACCTCGCCGCGCACGAAGAGCGCCTTGCGCTGCCAGGTCGGCGTCAACGTCAGCGAATAGGCGTCGCTGCGTGGGCCATACAACAGGTTCGTGCCCGTCAGATCGTTCGGGCCGCCCCTGGCGCTGATGTATTCCACCCGTCCGGCCAGGCTCAGTTCCGGCGTGAAGCTGTACTTGCTCAGCACCGCGACGCCGGTGGTCGAGGCGGAGAAGGGAATGCCCGCCGCCGCATTGGCGTCCACGTGCGTGTACTGCAGGTACGGCTCGATCATGAACGGCCCGTCGGTGTGGGTGAACATCAAGTTGTAGACTTGGCTGTTCTGCAGGGTCTCGCTGGTCACGAAGGTCGAGGGGCGAGTGTATTCGCTGGCGTTGCCGCTGCCCGCGAAGGCGACGACGTTCTTGGAGTCGATGGTCCAGGTCGCCAAGCCCGACAGGGTCGAGAGCTTGCTGGAGAAGAAGCCGTCATTGACCGAGAACGACAGAGACAGCGGCCCGTGCGAATAGTTGACCTGGACGCCCTGGCTGATCGCCGGCTCCTGGTTCCAGAGCAGGCCACGCTCGATGTTCATGTCCTGGAAGCTGAAAGTGTACTCCGCGCCGATCAGGGTCGGCAGGCGGCCGGCCATCACGCTGAAGTTGGCGCTTGGCGCGATCTTGGCGTAGGCGACCGGCACGTTGGTGTAGGTGTTCGGCGTGTACTCGCTGGCCTTGATGTATTG
>FTAI01000497.1_pt1 | contig 15912 bp, 13 predicted proteins | sample 1638941 | NCBI WGS metagenome assembly FTAI01 (sample SAMEA3914813, study PRJEB12502) | metagenome | biome: forest; material: soil | place: Canada | collected 2011-07-07 | depth 0.3 m | reverse complement strand
GAGACGAACGCCTTGACCGTCTCGCCGCGGTAGGGGTCCGGCTCGCCGATGACCGCCGCTTCGCGGACGGCCGGGTGGGTCTGGAGCACATCCTCGACCTCGCGCGGCCAGACCTTGAAGCCGGAGGCGCTGATCATGTCCTTCTTGCGGTCGATCAGGTAGAACCAGCCCGCCGGATCCATGAAGCCGACGTCGCCCGAGCGCATCCAACCCTCGCTCAAGGCCTCGGCGGTCTCGGCGGGCTTCTTCCAATAGCCGGCCATGATCTGTGGGCCGCGCATCCACACCTCGCCGGACTCGCCGACCGGCAGCGGGCGGCCGTCTTCGCCCACGATCATGGCTTCGGTGTCGGGGGCCGGCACGCCGATGGACAGGGCGCCGCTGACGGGATCGACGGGCGGCGCAACGCCAAGCGGACAGAGGTGTGTGGGCGAGGTGGTCTCGGTCATGCCGTAGGCGGGCCAGATGGGGGTTCCCAGGCGCTTGAAGATGGCGTCCGCCAGCGCCGGGGCGATCGGCGCCCCGCCGGAGTAGACCGCGCCGAAGCTCGCGAAATCCTCAGCGGCCGCACCGGGGGCGTTCATCAAGGCGTTGAAAGCGGTGATGGCGCCGATGGTGTAGGTGGGCCGACGCTCTCGGATGGTCTCCAGCATCAGGGACGGCTCGAAGCGGTAGGTCAGGATCAGGGGGCAGCGCGCGCTGAAGGCGGCGCCGACGTGGCAGATGATGCCGGTGACATGGAAGAGCGGCGCCAGACCCAGGATGGCGGCGCCGTCGCCGCCGATCCCGCACCAGTCGCGGATGATCTGGGATGTGAAGGCCATGGAGTCGTGGCGCAGCATGGCGCCCTTGGGCTGGCCCGTGGTGCCCGACGTGTAGAGGAGCAGGCCGAGGTCCTGGCCCTGGGGCGTCCTGTCCGGCGGCGCGCGGCCGGCGTAGGCGGCCAGGACCGCGGCAAGGCTTTCGCCGCCGCTCGCCACTGGGGGCGCCACGGGGGGCGGCAGGACCCGGGCGTCGTTCCGGCTCTGGCCGTCGTAGGCCGAGACGGCGAGAACCGCGGCGGGGTGGGCGGCCTGCCGCAGGGCTTCGATGACCACTGGGCGGTGATCGTCGTGGCAGAGGACCGCGCCCGGTTCGCAGTCGGCGAACAGCTTGGCGAGCTCGTCGCGGCGGTACATCGGGTTGGACGGGACCGGGATCGCGCCCAGCTTCCAGGCCGCCAGCAAACCGATGACGAAGGCCGGCGTGTTCTGCAGGATGACGCAGACCCGGTCGCTCGCGCCCACGCCCTGGTCGCCCAGCCACACCGCCAGGGCGGCGCTGGCGGCGTCGAGGTCGCCGAAGGTCATGGCGCCGTCGAAGTAGCGCAGGGCGAGGGCGCCCGGCGTCGCGGCGGCGCCGCGGAAGAGGCTGAGCATGTCGGCGTGCTCGCGTCGCAGGCTGGGCGCCTGGCCGTCGCGATAGACGGCGAGCCAGGGCTTGGCGGCGTAGGGGTCGGCTGGTCTGCTCGTCATTCGCTTCCGTGCGGGCTTGTCGTCGGTCAGTCCCGTCCGCCAGCTTCCGGGCGGTCAGGCGGGCGATCGTGTCATGGAAGCCGGCGAAGAGGCGAGGGCGTTTTGGCCGTTCGCCGGCGCCGGCGGTTCGCCGCGCGGGCGCCGGAGGATGGCGACACCTTCGTGCAATAGAAAATCCGCCTATCGCGCCAGACACTGTCTCCTGTCGGTCGGATGCTCGCCGTGACGCGGTCAATCGAACCACAGGAGAAGTGCCATGTCCTCAGAGCTCCCATCGACGACTCGCAGGCGATTCCTCGCCGCCTCAGCCACGGCCAGCGCAGTCGGCTTCTCAACCTCGGCCTCCTCGGACGCTTTCGGTCTTGCGACCGAACAGCCCAACGGCGGCGGAGGGGCGGCCGGCGAGGCTATCCGGCCGTTCAGCGTCAAGGTTCCCGAAGCCACGCTGGATGACCTGCGCCGCCGCATCAAGGCGACGCGCTGGCCAACCCGGGAGACGGTAAGCGACTCCTCCCAAGGCGTGCAGCTGGCCACGACGCGCGAACTCGCGCGCTACTGGGCGACGGACCACGACTGGCGAAAGGTCGAGGCGCAACTGAACGCCCTGCCGCAATTCAAGACCGAGATCGACGGGGTGGACATCCACTTCATCCACGTGCGCTCGAAGCATGAGAATGCGCTGCCGGTCATCATCACGCACGGGTGGCCCGGTTCGATCATCGAGCAGATGAAGGTCATCAACCCGCTGACCAATCCCACGGCGCATGGCGGGACCGCGGCGGACGCCTTCGACGTCGTGGTCCCGTCGCTGCCGGGCCACGGTTTTTCAGGAACGCCCGCGGCGGGCGGCTGGGACCCGATCCGTATCGCGCGCGCCTGGGCCGTGCTGATGCCCCGCCTCGGATACAAGCGGTACGTGGCGCAGGGCGGCGACTGGGGAAACGCGGTCACCGAACAACTGGCCCTGCAGACCCCTCCCGGACTGGTCGGCATCCACACCAACATGCCGGCCACCGTGCCGGCCGACATCGACGCGGCGGCCCTGGCCGGCGCCCCGCCGCCGTCCGGCCTCTCGGCCGAGGAACGGAGCGCGTATGAGCAGCTCGCCTTCTTCTACAAGACCGGCCTGGGCTATGCCCAGGAGATGGCGCACCGTCCGCAGACGCTGTACGCGCTCGAGGACTCGCCGGTCGGCCTCGCCGCCTGGATGATCGACCACGACCGGCGCAGCTACGAGCTCATCGCCCGCGTCTTCGCCGGTCAGCCCGAGGGCCTGACGAAGGACGACATCCTCGACAACGCCACGCTCTATTGGGTGACCGGCACGGCGGTGTCGTCTGCGCGTCTCTATTGGGAAAGCAAGCTCGCCTTCTTTGCGCCCAAAGGCGTCCCGTTGCCGGCGGCCGTAAGCGCCTATCCCGACGAGCTCTACACGGCCCCGCGCAGCTGGGCGGAGAAGGCCTATACGAAACTCATCCACTACAACCGGCTCGAGAAGGGCGGCCACTTCGCCGCCTGGGAACAGCCTGCACTCTTCACCACCGAGATGCGCAACGCCTTCCGGTCGCTGCGGTCCGCCTGAAGCGGGGGGCGACTTCAACATGTCCCGATCCCACCTGCATCGCTCGCCAACCGACCCGCGGCAGACCCGCCGTCTCGTCCTGGGGGCGGCCGTCGTGGGGCTTGCAGGCGGCGCCATCGCGAGCCCGCAGGCGGCGCGGTCCAGCCTGCTGCATTCGCTGCTGCGCGGTCGGCCCTGGCTCAACACCCCGCCGCTTCGCGACGAGGATCTGCGCGGCAAGGTCGTGCTGGTGAACTTCTGGACCTATTCCTGCATCAACAGCCTGCGGCCGCTGCCCTACGTCCGGGCCTGGGCCAGCAAGTACAAGGATCGCGGGCTCGTGGTCATCGGCGTGCACACGCCGGAGTTCAATTTCGAGAAGGACCCGGCCAACGTCCGCCACGCCCTTGCCGGGCTCGGGGTAGGCTATCCCGTCGTCATCGACAGCAACTTCGCGATCTGGCGCGCCTTCGACAACCAGGCGTGGCCCGCCTTCTTCTTTATCGGCGCTGATGGCCGCGTTCGCCGGCAGGTGCAGGGCGAGGGCAACTACGACCAATCCGAGCGGCTGCTCCAGCAGCTGCTGTCGGAGGCCAAGCATGGCGCCGTCGCCGACAAGATCGTCCCGATCGCCGGGTCGGGTCCGCAGGCCGCCCCCGATTGGCCCAACCAGAAGAGCGAAGAGACCTACGTCGGCTTCGCCAAGGCGACCGACTTCGCCTCCCCGGGCGGACTGGCACACGGCGAGGCGCGCCTCTACCGGCCGCCGGCCAGCCTTGCCCTGAACAGCTGGAGCCTGACCGGCGGGTGGACCGTTGGGGACGAGTTCGCGACCCTCACCGGAACATCCGGCGCCGTCACCTACCGGTTCCACGCCCGCGACCTCAACCTCGTCATGGCGCCTCCGCCGGACGGCCGGATCGTTCGCTTCCGAGTGCGCGTCGATGGCGCGGATCCGGGGGCGGACCACGGCTTCGACACGGACGCCCAAGGCCGGGGCCGGCTTCAGGAGCCCCGCATGTATCAGCTCGTCCGACAGACGCGGGCCGTCGCGGACCGGACCTTCGAGATCGAGTTCCTGGACCGTGGCGCACGCGCCTATGTCTTCACCTTCGGCTAGGGCGAGCCGCTCTCGCCCCAGGAGAGCCCTATGCCGCTGCGAACCGATCCGCTTCGCCGTCAGGTGCTGGGCGCGGCCGTCTTGACTGCCGCTGCCGGGGTCGCGTCAGTCGTGGCCGCCGCGGCCCCCGCAGCCAGGTCGCGCGCGGCGGTCTCGCCCGGGGCCGCATCCTTCCCGCCGCTTCGACATGCCATGGCCGAGGTGCTGGACATCGCCTACGCCGAACTCGGCCCGGCGGACGGGCCCGTAGCGATCCTGCTGCACGGCTGGCCCTACGACATCCACAGCTTCGTCGATGTAGGGCCCCTGTTGGCGCAGAGCGGCTTTCGCGTGATCATCCCCTACCTGCGCGGCTACGGCGAGACGCGCTTCCTGTCGGCCGACACCTTCCGCAACGGTCAGCCCGCCGCCGTCGCGCGCGACACGGTCGCCTTGATGGACGCCCTGAAGATACCGAGCGCGATCCTGGCCGGCTTCGACTGGGGCGCCCGCAGCGCCGACATCATCGCCGCGATCTGGCCGGACCGCTGCCGGGGCCTGGTCTGCGTCAGCGGCTATCTGATCGGCAGCCAGCAGGCGGGCAGGGCGCCGCTGCCGCCGGAAGCGGAGTTCCAATGGTGGTACCAGTTCTATTTCGCAACCGAGCGCGGGCGCGCCGGGTACGAGAAGTATCACCGTGACTTCGCCCGGCTGATCTGGCGCCTGGCCTCGCCCAGGTGGGATTTCGACGCAGCCACGTTCGAACGCTCAGCCGCCGCGTTCGACAATCCCGACCATGTCGCGATCGTGGTTCACAACTACCGCTGGCGGATGGGCCTCGTGGAAGGCGAAGCCCGGTACGACGCGGTTGAGGCGCGGCTGGCGTCGGCGCCGACGATCGCCACGCCCACGATCACCCTGGAGGGCGACGCCAACGGTGCGCCGCACCCGCAGCCCGCCGCGTACGCCGGCAAGTTCACGGGCCCTTACGCCCATCGACTCATCGCTGGCGGAATCGGCCACAACCTGCCGCAAGAGGCGCCGCAGGCCTTCGCCCAGGCCGTCATCGACGTGGCCAAGGTCTAACGAAGCTCCATGGACAGGGTTAGCGAGCCCTGCGCCTCGAGTGGCGCGCGGGCAGGGGCGCCTGCTCGCGCGGAACACTGGATGTCGCCCCAACTAGGGCTTGAGATCTTTCGGCAGGGCGGCGGCTTCGGTTGGTGTCAACTCAGTCATCTTGCTGACGATGCAGGCAACGGGGATCCCGTGCGGTTCAGAGACACTAAGGTCGAAGTCAAGGGCGCTGCAATAGCTGCCGCTACCGCGGACTTTGGTGATCAGATGGGCGTCCGGGTACCGAAGCTCCTCGCAGGCGTTGGACAGATCGAGGCGATATATCCTGCTCACGCCGACCCTGAGAAAGATCGACCTGGCGTCCTTGGTGGCTTTCCAGCCGCTCCATTCGTTCGGGTAGAAGCATCGCGTCTGTCGACCCGCCGGCTCGGCCGGTGCGACGCCCGCGATGAGCAGGGCGAGCCCTGCGGCGCCGGCGATGCTGGCGATCGTCAAATGTCCAACCATCGAGCCATTCTCCTCTCTGTGCCGCGCTTGGTGCGACTGGCCCCAAATAATACGCCAAAACAGCTATGGCGCCCAAAATCACACCCTTCGGCCCATCCCCATGAAGAGAAGCGTTGAAGACCAGAGCCACCGCCGAAGGCAGCCTGTCACGACTGTGGCCCGATCCTTCGGCCTCTCGGATGCAGGGCTGAAAAAGGCAAAGGCTGACGTTGGCGGCCGCTACCGCGGGCTCTGGCCTTCCTCGTGGGAGGCGACCGGCCCCGGATCGGGGTGCGTCGCGAGACGCCAGCTAGATCGCGCTCCGCCGCGTCGCGCGCGCTGGATTGGCGCTCCGACGCCTGCGGGCATGGCGTTCCTATCGGCGATTCCCCCGTCCAATCGCTCGTCGACCGGCCTGACCTAAGGGATCAGGCGTCAGGCTTCGGCCTCGGTCGACATCTGTGGGTTAGAGCAGAATGAGCCTCGGCAAGACTTGGACCTCACCTCCTGGCGACCTGGATGTCCGCAGGAGGATGCTGATGTTCCGGTCCTGGAGACGGGGGACGCAGGAGAGCGACCTCATCCTCGGTTCATTCGCCGAAGCGTCTCTCAGGACTTGGACGATGCTCAGCTAGAGCGCTTCCAGGCTTTGCTTGATTGCTCCGACCCCGATCTGTTCGACTGGATCTTTGGGGTCAGCGCCTCACCTCCCGAACATGATCACGACGTAATGCGCCTGTTGCGCGCCTTCTGCGGCGCGCGCCGCTTTCGGCCGCCGCAGGCCAGCCTGCAACAACCCTGAAGCCCAGGAGCGCGCATGGAACGTCCGCTATCGCCCTTCATGTTTCCGAGCTGGTATCGGTTCGCACTTGCGCGACCTGCTCGAGCGTCGCGCTCATCCCCACCCGGCGCTCGCCAAGCCGGGCAATGCACCTTCCCGGGTGACGGGGATATTGACGATCGGCATGATGAGCTCCGGTCGTTCGGGCAAAGGGGGAGGCGAGGCTCGCGCGGCGAGCCTCGCCATCATCATCAGCGGCCGGCGGCCTGGCCGCCATCGACATGGATGATCTCACCGGTGACAAACAACGCGTCCTCAAGAAACAGGACGGCGTCGACGATCTCGTGGATCTCACCCATCCGGCCGATCGGGTGCAGCCCGGCCAGCGCGCCGTGCGTCTCGGGCGCATGCATCGGCGTCTTGATGACGCCCGGCGCCACGGCGTTCACACGAATGCCGCGCCCGGCGTATTCGGTGGCGAGTCCCTTGGTTGCGGCGTTAAGTCCGCCCTTGGTGATCGAGGCCAGGATCGCCGGCACTCCGTTGATCGGCTGATCGACGATGCTGGCGGTGATCTGGACGACGTGACCCGAGCCCTGGGTTTCCATCTGCCGGACCGCCGACTGGGTCACGAAGAAGAAGCCGGCCAGATTCGTCCGCAGGGTGGACTGGAAGTCCTCGACCGTGAACTCCGTGAACGGCTTGGCCGCGAAAATCCCCGCATTGTTGACCAGCGTGTCGACGCGGCCGAATTTCTCGACGGCTTCGGTGATGACCCGCACGGCGACCGCGGGGTCGGAGATGTCGCCCGGCACGGTCACCACGTCCGGATCGTCGCTCGGGGCAATCGAACGGGAATTGGCGACCACGCGAAAACCCCGGTCTCGGTAGGCTTTCACGAGGCCGGCGCCGATGCCTTGCGATGCCCCGGTAATCACTGCGACCTTGTTTGGAGTGCTCATCTCTCACCTCGTCTGATGGTCTTTGGCGCGCCACCGAACAGGTGTCTTGCGCCGATGGACTCAATGTCGGAGGGCGCGGCCTCCCAGTGAACGGCCACGCTCCGACCGACAGCGTTTCGCGAAACGGCGGAATGGCTCGCCGCCCACCGACGCGGCGTCGTCTTCCTCAAACGCGCGAGCCCTATCTGGCGCGGGCGACACCTTCGTCTGATCGCCAGGAAACCAGACATCGCCTACTGGGAGGAGCGTGGCCGCGGAGGCTGAGCCGCCGAGCAATCCCATCATGGAGGTCAAACCGAGTTGGGCGCAGTATGGTGGGCGACTGGAGGCCGATGTGGCGGTCGCCCTGGCGCGGTCATTCCTGGCGCCTGCGGGCGCTGCGCCCTGACCCGGGCCTCGCGGTAGGAGCCTGGGATGGATCGCTTCGAGGCGATGAAGGTGTTCGTCACCGCGGCTGAGGAGGGCAGCCTCGCCGCCGCAAGCCGCCGCCTCAAGCGCTCACCGGCCGCAGCCGCGCCATCGCCTCCCTTGAGGGCCACATCGGAACCGAGCTCCTGCATCGCACCACCCGCGTGCTGAAGCTCAGCGAGGCGGGCGATCGCTATGTGGTCGCCTGCCGTCGGGTCCTGGCGGATCTGGACGAGGCGGAAATGCTCGCGGCCGGCGATGGCGCGACGCCGCGCGGACTGCTTACCGTCTCGGCGCCGCCGATCAGCGGCGAAGAAGTCCTGCGGCCGATCCTCGACGAGTTTCTCGACCACCATCCCCTCGTGTCAGCGCGGCTGCTGCTTCAGGACCACGCGGTGAGCCTGGTCGAAGAGGGTGTCGACGTCGCCCTCCGGATCGGCCGGTTGCCGGACTCCGCGCTTGTCGCCACGCGCATCGGCAACGACGTGCGCCGGGTCGTCGTCGCGTCTCCGGCCTACCTTGCGGCCCACCCCGCCATTCTAGAGCCAGCGGACCTGGCGCGGCATGTCATCATCGCCTTCAGCAATTTCGGGCTCGACTCATGGACCTTCACGGCCGAGGTGAACTCGCCGGCGCCGCGCGCCGTCCGTTTCGCGCCGCGGCTCATCGTCAACTCGGTACGCGCCGCGCTGGCGTCCGCTGCGGAGGGCCGAGGGCTGACACGGCTCTATTCGTACCACGTCGCGCCCTTGGTTCAGGCCGGACGCCTGCAGGTGGTCCTGCCGGAGGCCGAGCCGCCGGCTGTCCCGGCACACCTGGTGACGCCGGAAGGACGCCATGCAACGCCCAAGGTCCGCGCCTTCCTGGATTTCGCTGCGCCTCGTCTGCGAAGGCAGTTCGCGAGCTACTCCGCGGCCGCGAAGACCCTCGGCTAGTCAGTTCCGCGCTTTCCAGACAGGCCGAAGCAGACATGCCGCGTCACCTGCGTTTCCCGCAGGAGCGCGCGCAGTTTGTCGATCGTCCAGGGCGCCGTGTCACTGATGAGGCCCAGCTCCAGCCGCCAATCCGAAGGCGTCTCCTGGACCTGCCATTCCTCGTAGTAGGCATTGAAGCGGAACGGCTTGGTCACGGCGCTGGCCGGATAGGTCCTCGCCAGGCGCCCGCGAGAGAACAGCCCCGCCTGCACCTGGTCGTCCAGATGCATCATCGCCCAGAGGGCTGCGTCCACTTCGGAATGGGTCGACAGGTCACAGCCGGTCAGCAACGCCAGACCGCCGAGCGAGAGCCCTCGGGTGACCAGGCCGCGGCGGCTGATCCGGATCAACTCGGGCCGGATCTCGTCCATCGTGACGGCGGCCTTGCGGCGGCGCAGGTCGCGGGCGCGGCTCACGGCGCGGGGTCCTCAAGCTCGGACGGCGTGCCCGCGAACATCGCCACGAGGGTGCGGGGGAAGATCACCACCAGCGTCAGGTGGACGACAAGGCGGCCAGGTGAGCCCCCGCGCAAACCTCGTCTGGGTCGCGCCAACGGCGACGACGCTGCACGCGGGCTGCGCACGGTATTTCGTTCCGGCGCCGGGGAGCGAAGTCGCTGTCGCTCCACAGGCCCTCATGGGAACCACGGGGATGACGCCTACCACGCGGGCGGACCGCCTGCGCGCCGAGACCGAGAGCTATTTCGATGTTGGAATTGAGCAGAAAGTGGCGGGCCTGACGGTCGGGCTTGATGGCTATTGGCGCAACGCCACGAACCTCGTTGACCAGGCGCCCATCGGCGCGAGCACGCTCACGCGCGCCTTCAACTATGCGACCGGTAAGGTTCGCGGCATCGAACTCAGCGCAACCTATGACAATGGACCGTTCTCGGCATGGTCGAATGTCAGCATGGCGCGCGCGGAGGGACGGCAGATCATCTCCAATCAGTTCGGCTTCACGCCGGTCGAACTGGCGTTTGTTGACACCCACTTCGTTCGGCTGGATGGGGACCAGACCTACACCGCGTCAGCCGGCGCGTCCTACAAATGGCATGCCTTCCGGCTAACTGATCTGCTCCACGGAAGCGGACTGCCGCGGACACTGGTCGGCGGCTCGCCCAACGGGGCCGATCTGCCATCTTACGTCCAGATCAACTTCGCGGCGGTCTATCGAATGCAAGGTCTGAGCGGGCGACCGCTCGATCTGCGCCTCGACGTCATCAACGCCTTCGACCAGAAATACCAACTTCGGGACGGGACGGGGATCGGCGAGGGTGTTCCCCAGTGGGGGCAGCGTCGCGGCGTCTTTGTCGGTCTTGAGCAATCTTTCTGACTTCGCCAGCTGCTCGCGGGCTCCGGGGGCCGGTCGTCGCCCTTGACGGCGCCATGACGTTCCCCTGACGGCCACATTCAGGCGAGGTTCACGCCAACCGGCGCCAACTGCTCCTGTCCGACCCCTCGGACACAGGAGTCTTAGAATGTTGAAAAAGCTTGCAATTGGCGTGGCTGCACTGGCGCTCTGCGCGCCCGCCGGCGCGGCGTTCGCACACGATGATGGCGAGGGGTCGTACAGCTACTACTCGCAGCACGCCCAGGATCACCAGGAGCACGGTGACTACCACCAGGACGAGGCCATGGCCCACGCCCGGGCCCACGCTCAGGGCTTCTACGGCCCCGGGGACCACGCCGCCTGGCATGACAATGCATACCAGGCCCACCGGGCTTTCCACGACGATCACCCCAACACCTGGCATGACCACTATGGCTGGGGTCGCCAATACCGCCGTCATTACCACGGCGGCTACAGCGGCTACGGTTACGACGGCTCCTACCGCGGCTACTGAGATCAAAGCCCGCGCGCCACCGCATCCGGAAGCGGCGAGCGCGCGGCGGAGCTGTCAGAAGAAGGTTCTGATGCCGGCGACGAAGGTCGGCGCCCCGGCGTCCTGGCCGCGGGCCCGCGCGTAGTCGGCTGTGGCGCCGAACTTTCGGTCGTAGGAGACGCCGATATAGGGCGCGAACTCCCGCGTGATCTCGCAGCGAAGACGCAGGCCGAGTTCGAGATTGGTGACGCCTGAACCAATACCCAGTTGCGGCGTGTTCTGGGCTGACAGGTTCATTTCCGCGCGCGGCTGCAGGATCAGGCGCTGGGTGAGGCGGAAATCGTCGTAGCCCTCCAGCCGGCCCAGCACCTCGCCCTTGGTGGACAGGAAGACCGCGCCGGAGACCTCGAACCAGTAGGGCGCCAGGCCTTCGAGTCCGAGGGTTGCGTAGGTGCGCTCCGGGGTCGGCCGGAAATCCTGGCGCACGCCGGCCTGGAGATTGAAGTAGGGGCCGATGGCCCGGGAATACAGCGCCTGGATCTCCGCCGCGTCGACGCTGCTCCGCGCCGTCCCTTCGCCTTCGCTCTTCAGGAAGAGGCGGTTGATGTCGCCGCCGAACGACGCCTCACCCTCCCAGCGATAGCCGCCGCCCTTTCCCGACTGATACTCGGCGAGATTGGCCAGGGCCATGGACCATGTCGCCCCGCCATGCTCGCGGTGCACCTGCTCGCGCGGCCCCGCCATGGCGGCCTGGCCAAACACGCGATCGGCGGCGTGATCCGTCGGCGGCGGCGGAGGGGGCTCGTTCCCCACCGGCTGCTCCGCGGCGGGCGCGGGCGGCTGGGATGATATGTCCATGCCCTTCATCCCCGGCATGGTCGCCATCCCGTGATCGCCGCCGGCGGCGGGCTGGTCCTGGCTCATCCCCGGCATCGCCATTCCGGGCATCGAGGCCATGCCTTGGTCGGCGCCGGCGTCGGCTGACGCCGCCGGATGTCCATCGTGCGCCCCCGCCATGCCTGCGGGACCCTGGGCCGGCGGCATGGTCACGCCGGGCATGTCGGCCATGTCGTGACCGGTATGAACGCCCGCTGACGAGGCCGGCGCGGCGTGATGCGCGCGCCTCGTCCCGCGGTGCGGCTTGTGGCGGTGGGCGGTCTTGGGAGAGGGTTTCGCGCCGGCCCTGGCCGCCGGCGTGGGCATGCTCATGCCCGGCATGGAAGGGTCCATGCCCTGGGCCAGGGTAGGCGCGGCGAAGGCGGCCGGCGCCAGGACGATCAGCAACGCGGCCCTCATGCGGCCGCTCCATCCATAGGCCGTACGCTGAACACCTGAAACATGCCGGCGTGCATGTGGTAGAGCATGTGGCAGTGGAAGGCCCAGTCGCCGGCCTCCGCCGTGAAGTCCCAGGCGACCTTGCCGCCGGGCGCCACGTTCACCGTATGCTTGCGCGGATGGAAGCCGGCCGGTCCGTGCGCCAGCTCGAAGAAGTGGCCGTGCAGGTGGATCGGGTGGGTCATCATGGTGTCGTTGATCAGCGTCACGCGCACCCGCTCGCCCTTGCGGAACGCATAGGGCTTGGTCGTCTCGCTGAACTTCAGGCCGTCGAACCCCCACATGAACCGTTCCATGTTGCCGGTCAGATGGATGTCCAGGGCGCGCGATGGCGTGCGCGGGTCGGGATTGGGCTCAAGCGCGATCAGGTCCTGGTAGGCGAGCACTCGGTGGCCGACGCTTTCCAGACCCTGTCCAGGCTCGGCCGTCCGGTCGATCGGCATCGGCGATGTGGTCTGAACGCCCGTGCCCATCTTGACCTGCGGCGCGTTCAGCGGGTCGCGCATCGACATCTTCATGCCGCCCATGTCGCCCATCGCGTCCGAACCCCGCGGTTTCGGCGACGCCATCCCGGGCGCTGACGGCGCCATGGAGGCCGCCGCGGACATGTCCATTCCGGCCATCGGGCCTGCGCCGCCCGCCCCCGTCATGTTCTTGCCCGACATGTTCATGCCGTTCATGGTCCCGCCGCCCATGGTCATGGCGGACATGTCCATCCCCATGTCCTTGATGGTGGCCAGCGGCCGTTCCCGCAGCAACGGCACGGGCGCGGTCATTCCCGGCCGCGGCGCGAGCGTCCCGCGGGCCATGCCAGATCGGTCGACAGCCTCCGCGACCAGGGTGAAGGCCTTGTCTTCCGTCGGTCGGACGATGACGTCGTAGGTCTCGGCATTGCCGATCTGGAACTCGTCGACCTCCACCGGCCGCACGGCCTGACCATCGGCCGCCACCACGGTGAGCTTCAGGCCGGGAATGCGGACGTCGAACACCGTCTGGGCGGCGGTGTTGATGACCCGAAGGCGCACCCGCTCGCCGGGCTTGAACAGCCCGGTCCAATTGTCCTGCGGGCCGTGGCCGTTGATCAGGAATTTGTATGCCGCGCCGGTGACGTCCGAGACGTCGGTCGGATCCATGCGCATCTTGGCCCACTGGATGCGCTCTCTCAGGGTCTGGTCCTTGCCGGCCAGCAGCCCCGCTATCGTCTCCCCCTGATGGTTGAAATATCCCGCCTGCTGCTTCAGCCGCTGGAAGATCAGGTGCGAGTGCATGAAGCTGAAGTCCGACAGCACCACGACGTGCTCGCGATCGGACTGGATCGGGTCGTCGCCCTTAGTGTCGATGACGATGGGACCGTAGTGGCCCTCCTGCTCCTGCAGGCCCGAATGGCTATGATACCAGTAGGTGCCTGACTGGGTGATCGGGAACTCGTAGACGAACATCTCGCCCGGCTTGATGCCGGGGAAGGTGACGCCGGGAACACCGTCCATCTGAAAAGGCACGAGCATCCCGTGCCAGTGGATCGAGGTGTCCTCGGCCAGATCGTTCTTGACGGAGAGGCGGACGTTCTGCCCCTCCCGAAGGCGCAGCAGCGGCCCCGGAACCGTTCCGTTGATCGTCACCGCGTGGCCCGCCCGGCCGTCCACGTGAAGATGCGCGCGCGAGATGGTGAGGTCGATGTCCGGTCCCGCCAGGGTCGGCACGCCTGGCGCAAGGCCTGGAGTCGCGCTCCGCGCCCAACTCGGCAGCATCGTGCTCAACGCCAGACCGCTTCCCAGAATTTGGCGACGGTCGAGGTTCTTCATGTGATCCTAAGTCCCGCGCGCTGGCGTCGCGCCGGATCCGCCGCGCGCTCGCTGTAAGTACGCCCAGGTGGCCGCCCGGCCCCCAACTTTCTTGTAGGAGATCACTCGAATCCTCCGGTCCGTGATCGGCCGGCGCTGCTCGTGCTCACGACGCTGCCGATGTATAAGCGGCAGGGGATAACCCGATCCGAGGGGGGCGTGAGGGCGGTTCAACACGGTGACGTCGCGCCGTCCACGTTGCTACGGAGACAGATGATGAGACTGCCGCTTCTCGCCGCCACGGCCCTCTTGCTCGCCCCTCCCGCCTTCGCGCAGTCTGGCGGTGACATGAAGGCCATGCCAGGGATGTCCAACGCGCAAGGCGCGGATCAATCGTCCATGGTGATGGCCGACGGCGCGGGCGTCGTAACCGGGATCGACGCCACGGCCGGATCGATCACAATCCACCACGGCCCCATCGCCAAGCTCAACTGGCCGGCCATGACTATGGCCTTCAAGGCGAGTCCGCCCTCGCTCCTCCAGGGGGTCAAGGTCGGCCAGTCGGTCAACTTCACGCTCATGCAGGCCGGCGGTTCGACGACGCTCACCGCGATTCAGCCCAAGTAACCACTGGCCGTGCTGTTGGCAGCCTATGCGCCGGCCCCCCGGCTCCCCTGGGACGGGCGCCGGGGGCGTGGGCAGGGTCCGCCGCGCGGCCGTCTGGGCGTGACGCGGATCAAACGTGGCGGCAGGGCTCAGTAGCCCCAATAGTTTCGCCGATACGACCGGTGTCCATAGTAGTGCCGGCGAGAATGATAGTAGCCTCCATAGGGATAGTAGCCCCCGCCCCCATAGGCGCTATAGCCGCCATAGCCGCCGCCCCAGCCGTAGTGGTCGTGCCAGGTATCCGGATGATCCTCATGGAACGCCTGATGGGCGCGTTCTGCGTTTTCGTGCCAATAGGCGTGTTCCTCGGGGCTGTTGAACCCCTCGGCGTGGGCCCGGGCGTGGGCGTAGGCTTCCTGGTCGTGAAAGTCGCCATGCTCCGCATGGTCCTGCGCATGCCCGTAGTAGTAGTCGAACGACCCATAACCGTCGTCATGTGCGAGTGCCGCCCCCGCTGGGAGGCAGAACGCAAGCGCCGCGGCGCCCAGCGCGAGTTTTTTCAACATGTTGCTGCTCCGGTTAGCAGTGGAAGCCCTACTACAGGGCGCGGCGCCTGAATGGGCTCTGAACAGCGCCTTCAGGTTGGAGCGGCAGCATTTTCCTGGCTCTGGCGCCCTGTTGTCACGCAGAGGATGGGCGGCGCCGCCGGCCCTCAGGCGGTCGCGGGCGGCGCGAGCGTGCCTAGCACGCTGACGAGCGCCACGACGCCGAAGGCCAGCGCCATCTCGAGCGCCAGGCTGCGCCTCAGATCCGCAAGACAGCCGGCTTCGCCTTTCGAGATCTCTGTCTGGAGCCGCGGCGTCAGCAGGAACCGATTCACGGCGGCCAGGCTCAGCATGGCGCAAAACGACCCCAGCTTCGCAATCAGCAGCCAGCCCCAGGTGCTGGTGGTCAGCACGGGCAAGGGCCGCCATTCAACCATGCGCAGGGCGTTGATGAGCCCCGTGCCGATCAGGACGGCGACGACGGCCGACCCGACGCCGGAGAAGGTGGCGAGCGCCGAAGCGGTGGCGCCGGCGCTGTCCCCGCCGCGCATGCCCAGCCGGACGAAGGCGACGAGCGCGCCGACCCAGACCCCGGCGGCCAGAATGTGCAGCACGTCCGCCGACAGATGCGCCAACCCGAACACGCCGGTGTCGGCGGCGCCATGACCGCCCCAGGCCAAGGTGGCCACAGCCAGGCCGCTGGCGATCAGCAAGGGATAGGGGTTCCTGAACCGGGCGACGCCGATCGCCGCCGCCAATGCGGCCAACCGGACCGCCCAGGCGTGTCCGACGGCAGTGTCCGAGATGATGCTCCACAGGACCGACGGATCGGCTGCGCTAGCGAGGTCGCCGGTCATGTTCGCGGCCAGGACGAAGATCGCCGCCATGCTGGCCAGCAGGCCGACAAGGGCCAGTGCAAGCATGCCGCGTCCGCGAGGCAGAATCGCCGCCGCCCGCGGAGCGT
>FTAI01000324.1_pt1:0-15000 | contig 16025 bp, 11 predicted proteins | sample 1638941 | NCBI WGS metagenome assembly FTAI01 (sample SAMEA3914813, study PRJEB12502) | metagenome | biome: forest; material: soil | place: Canada | collected 2011-07-07 | depth 0.3 m | reverse complement strand
GGACGAAGACGCCGCCCAGCTGTGGAAAAAGATCGCCGGCTTCGGCGACGACCGCATCGTGCGCCTGGAGGAGAACTTCTGGTCCATGGGCGACACCGGCCCATGCGGCACCAACACCGAGATCTTCTACGACCACGGCGAGCACGTCCCCGGCGGCCCCCCCGGCAGCCCGGACGAGGACGGCGACCGGTTCGTCGAAATCTGGAACAACGTCTTCATGCAGTGGGAGCAGTTCGCTGATGGAACCCGCCGCGACCTGCCCAAGCCGCAGATCGACACCGGCATGGGTCTCGAGCGCGTCACCACCGTGCTCCAGGGCGTCCACTCCAACTACGACATCGACCTCTTCCGCGCCCTGATCGAGGCCAGCGAGGCGGCCACCGGCGTGGCGGCCAAGGGCGAGGCCAGGTTCTCGCACCAGGTCATCGTCGACCACCTGCGCTCCACCAGCTTCCTGATCGCCGACGGCGTGGGCCCTTCCAATGAAGGCCGCGGCTATGTGGTGCGCCGGATCATGCGCCGGGCCATGCGCCACGCCCACATCCTGGGCGCCAAGGAGCCCCTGATGCACCGCCTGGTCCCCACCCTGGTGGAGCAGATGGGCGAGGCCTACCCCGAACTGCGCCGCGCCCAGCCGGTGATCATCGAGACCCTGCGCCAGGAGGAGGTGCGCTTCCGCGCCACCCTCGGCCGCGGCATGGCGCTCCTGGAAGAGGCCGCCGCCGGCTTGGCGGAAGGCGACGTCCTGTCCGGCGACGTGGCCTTCAAGCTGCACGACACCTACGGCTTTCCCCTCGACCTCACCCAGGACGCGGTCCGCGCCCGGGGCCTGACCGTCGACACCGACACCTTCGACCGCCTGATGGGCGACCAGCGCGGCAAGAGCGAAGGCCTCAAGGGCACCGGCCAGCAGGTCCAGAGCGCTGTCTGGTTCGCCCTGCGCGACCGTCTCGGCCCCACCGCCTTCAGCGGCTACGACGAGGTCGAGGGCACGGCCGAGACCCTGGCCATCATCAAGGACGGCGCCGAGGCCGATGCGGCCGGCGCCGGCGAGACCGCGTCGGTGCTGTTCGACCGCACGCCCTTCTACGCCGAGAGCGGCGGCCAGGCTGGCGACCGCGGCGAAGTGGAATGGGACGGCGGCCGCGCCGAGGTCCTGGACGTCCAGAAGGAAGCCGGCGAACTGCACGCCCATGTCCTCAAGATCGTCTCGGGCCGGCTGGCGGCCGGAACCCGTGTGCGCCTGGCCGTCGACGCCGATCGCCGCGCCCGCACGCGCCTGAACCACTCGGCCGCCCACCTGGCCCACGCCGCGCTCAAGCACGTGCTGGGCCCGCACGTGGCCCAGAAGGGCCAGCTGGTGGACGGCGACCGCATGCGCTTCGACTTCAGCCACGGCGGCCCGCTCACCGCCGACGAGATCGACCGCATCGAGACCGAGGTCAATGCGGTGATCCGCCAGAACCTCCCGGCCGACACCCGCGAGATGGCGCCTCAGGCCGCGATCGAGGCCGGCGCGGTGGCGCTGTTCGGCGAAAAGTACGGCGAGTCCGTGCGCGTGCTCGCCCTGGGCAAGGCGCTGGAAGGGGAGGGCGCCTATTCTGTCGAGCTCTGCGGCGGCACCCACGTGGCGCGCACCGGCGACATCGCCCTGTTCAAGATCATCTCCGAACAGGGGATCGCTGCGGGCGTGCGGCGGATCGAGGCGCTCACCGGCGAACCCGCGCGCCGCTACCTGCTGGATCAGGCCGCCGTCGCCAAGGGCCTGGCCGACCAGTTCAAGGTCCCCGTCGCCGAGGTTCCCGCCCGCGTCGACGCCTTGCAGGCCCAGGCGCGCAAGCTGGAGCGCGACCTCACCGAGGCGCGCAAGCAGCTGGCGCTCGGCGGCGGCGGCGGCGCCTCCAGCGTCGAGGACGTCGGCGGCGTGAAATTCGACGGCCGCATCGTGGACGGCGTCTCAGCCAAGGACATGCGCCCCTTGGTGGACGAGGCGCGCAAGCGCCTTGGCCAGGGCGGGGTCGTCGCCTATGCGGCGGTCAACGACGGCAAGGCCTCCATCGCCGTGGCCATTACCCCCGACCTCGTGGGCCGCTTCGACGCCGCCGCCCTGGCGCGCGCTGCGGTCCTGGCCATGGGCGGCCAGGGCGCCGGCGGCAAGCCCGACTTCGCCCAGGGCGGCGCCCCCGACGGCGCCAAGGCCGGCGAAGGCGTAGCGGCGGTCAAGGCGGCGCTGGCGGCATAGGGGCAGCGCGCGCGTCGGACGTCAAACTGATCTGTCATCCCGGAAGGCCGCGTTAGCGGGCTATCTGGGACCGCCCCAGGCGCCGGCGTTTGCGGCGGTCCCGGCCCTTCGCTTGGCTACGGCCGGGATGACAGAGGGTTCTGGAGCGCGCTGGCGAACCGGGCGACATGCCCATTGCGCCCTGACACACCATGTCAGCACATCCTTGCCGAATATCGCCGTTCTGCAACCTGCTCTTGCCCCGGATGAGCCCAGACGCTAGGCGGACGCCCTGTTCCGGAGTCCGCAATGAACCTGTCGCGCCGCGTCTTCCTCATGGCCTCGGCCGCCGCCGGTCTTGCGCCCGCCCTGCCTGCCGCCGCGCAGACCTCGGCGGGAAATCCTAGGCTCGACGCCCTGTTCGACGCCTTCGTCGAGCAGATGCTTACCGCCAGCCCGGAAACGGCCACGAGCCTTGGCCTCGACAAGGGCGCCCGCGCCGGCTTGAAGCGCCGCCTCGCCGACCGCTCCATCGCCGGTGTCCAGCGCGTGGCCGCCGACACGGCCGAGCGGCTCAAGGCCCTGAAGGCCTTCGATGTCGCCGGCCTCAGCGATCAGGCCAAACTCAACCGCGACATCGCCCTCTACGCCCACCAGCTGGGCGCTGATGGCGCGCGCTTCGCGTACGGCGACAATACCCTGGCCTCGGCCATGAACGAGAACGCCACCCCCTACCTGGTCAGCCAGCAGACCGGCGCCTTCTCCAGCGTGCCGGAATTGCTCGACGCCCAGCACTCGGTCGCCAACGCCGAGGATGCCGAGGCCTGGTTGGCGCGGATGGAGATCTTCGCCGCGGAACTGGACCAGGAGAGCGAGCGGGTCGGCCGCGACGTTGGCCTGGGCGTCATCCCGCCCCGCTTTATTCTGGACACCACCCTCGGCCAGATGACGAAGTTCCGCGCCACCCCCGCGGACCAGTCGCGCCTCTCCGCCGCCCTGGCGCGCAAGACCAAGGCCGCCGGCCTGAACGGCGACTGGGCGGCGCGGGCCGCCAGGCTCAACGACGCGAAGATCTATCCTGCCCTGGGCCGCCAGATCGAGGTCCTCAAGGCTGCTCAGGCCAAGGCGACCGACGAGGCCGGCGTGTGGCGCCTGCCCGACGGCGGCGCCTACTACGACTGGCTGCTGAAGGTGGGCACCAGCACCGCCAGGACGCCAGACGAGGTCCACGCCATGGGCCTGGAGCAGGTGGCCGCCATCACCGGGCGCATCGACGCCCTCCTCAAGGTCCAGGGCCTGACCCAGGGCTCGGTGGGCGAGCGGGTGACGGCGCTCAGCCACGACCCGCGCTTCGTCTTTCCCAATGACGACACCGGCCGCGCCCAGATCATCGACTACCTGAACGGCCGCATCGCCGCGGTGCGCCCGTTGCTGCCAAAGGCGTTCAACACCACCAACACCGCCGCCGTGGTGGTCAAGCGCGTGCCGCCGGACATCGAGGGCGGGGCCGCGCTGGGCTACATGAACGGCGCGGCGATGGATGGGTCGCGCCCGGCGATCTACTACATCAACCTCAAGGACACGGCCATGTGGCCGCGCTTCAAGCTGCCGACCCTGACCTACCATGAGACCATCCCCGGCCACGTCTGGCAGGGCGCCTACATCACCGAGCGGCACCTCTTCCCCTTGATCGACAGCTTCTGGGGCTTCAATGCCTATGTGGAAGGCTGGGCCCTCTACGCCGAGCAACTGGCCGACGAGATGGGCCTCTACGCCGACGATCCCTTCGGCAAGATCGGCTACCTGCAGGCCCAGCAGTTCCGCGCCTGCCGCCTGGTGGTGGACACCGGCATGCACGCCAAGCGCTGGACCCGCGAACAGGCCATCACCTGGCTGCGCACCCAGACCGGCTACGGCCGCCCCGAAGCGCAGAGCGAGATCGACCGCTACATCTCCACCCCCGGCCAGGCCTGCGGCTACAAGGTCGGCCACTCCGAACTCAACCGCCAGCGCGATCGCGCCAAGGCAGCCCTGGGCGCCAAATTCGACCTGCGCGGCTTCAACGACGCCGTGGTCCTGTGCGGCGGCGTCCCCCTGCAACTGATGGACGGCGTCATCGACCGCTACATCGCCGGGGCGAGGGCGGCTTAGAGACTTAGCCCTGTGCTGACAGATGACGACAACTGACGCGGCCGGGCAGGGCAGGGGCGTAGGTCTTGGAGCGTGGCCCTTTCGGGCCGGCCAGGAGACCAGCCATGAGCGAGGCGCCGGACTTCGTCCTCGACCCGCCGCCCGGCGCGGCGGAGGATTTCGACTTTCTGATGGGCGACTGGACCGTCGCCAACCGCCGCCTGACCTCCCGTTGGACCGGCCAGCCCCAGTGGGAAACCTTCGACGGCGTCTCGCACTGCGAGCCGCGCCTTGGCGGCGTCTCCAACGTCGACGAGATCGTCTTCGCCGACCGCGGCTTCTGCGGCCTCACCGTGCGCCTGTTCGACACCGCCGCCGGCCGCTGGTCGATCTACTGGATCAGCAGCCGCGACGGCCTGCTCCAACCGCCCGTGCACGGCGGCTTCGACGGTGACGTGGGCGAGTTCTACGGCGAGGATCTGGACGACGGCCGCTTCGTCCTGGTGCGGTTCCTGTGGTGGAAGCGCGGACCCAAAGGCGGCCCCCGCTGGGAACAGGCCTTCTCCACCGACGGCCGCGCCTGGGAAACCAACTGGGTGATGGATTTCCGGCGGCGATAGCTGCAAGAAACCCCCGCGGCCTGAACCCCTCACCCGTGGCCCGCTCCCCCGACCTCGCCTGGCCCGACCCTCCCCTCTCGTAGGCCCCTCCTGGGAAGGGACAGATCGCGGAACGATCAGGGTTGGGGAGTCTGACAGTGGCGAGTGTGGGCGCCGTGGATCCCCTACGCCCCCAGCGCCTTGTCCAGGTTCTCGGCCACCTTGTCGATGAAGCCCTCAGTCGTCAGCCAGCCCTGGTGGTCGCCGACCAGCAGCGCCAGGTCCTTGGTCATGTACCCAGCCTCAACCGTGTCGACGCAGACCTTCTCCAGGGTGCCGGCGAAGCGGTCGAGTTCGGCGTTGCTGTCCAGGTGAGCGCGATGCTTCAGGCCGCGGGTCCAGGCGAAGATCGAGGCGATGGAGTTGGTCGAGGTGCTCTCGCCGCGCTGGTGCTGGCGGTAGTGGCGGGTCACAGTGCCGTGGGCGGCCTCGGCCTCCACCGTCTTGCCGTCCGGCGTCATCAGCACCGAGGTCATCAGGCCCAGCGAGCCGAAGCCCTGGGCGATCTCGTCGGACTGCACGTCGCCGTCGTAGTTCTTGCAGGCCCAGACGAAGCCGCCGGACCACTTCAGGGCCGAGGCCACCATGTCGTCGATCAGGCGGTGTTCGTAGGTGATCGAGGCGGCCTTGAACCGCTCGGCGAACTCCTCCTCGTAGATGCGCTGGAAGATGTCCTTGAAGCGTCCGTCATAGGCCTTGAGGATCGTGTTCTTGGTCGACAGATAGACCGGGTACTCGCGGTTCAGGCCGTAGGTCAGGCTGGCGCGGGCGAACTCCTCGATCGACTCATCGAGGTTGTACATGGCCATGGCGACGCCGGAGCCGGGATAGTCGAACACCTCGTGCTCGATCACCTGGCCGTCCTTGCCTTGCCACTTGATGGTCATCTTTCCTGGGCCGGGAACCAGAAAGTCGGTGGCGCGGTACTGGTCGCCGAAGGCGTGGCGCCCGACGATGATCGGCTGGGTCCAGCCGGGGATCAGGCGCGGCACGTTCTTGCAGATGATCGGCTCGCGAAAGACCACGCCGCCCAGGATGTTCCGGATGGTCCCGTTGGGGGATTTCCACATCTTCTTCAGGTGGAATTCCTTCACCCGCGCTTCGTCGGGGGTGATGGTCGCGCACTTGACGCCCACGCCCCACTTCTTGATCGCCTCGGCCGCGTCGATGGTGACCTGGTCGTCGGTGGCGTCGCGATGCTCCATGCCCAGGTCGTAGTAGTCGAGCTGGATATCGAGGAAGGGCAGGATCAGCTTGTCCTTGATCAGCTTCCAGATGATGCGGGTCATCTCGTCGCCGTCGAGATCGACGACCGGGTTTGCGACCTTGATCTTGGCCATGTTCGGGGGCTGCTCCGGTTACGCGGGCGTTGTCGGGAAACAGGCGACCGGCGGCGCCGGAAGCCTGCGAATGGCAGGGCTATAGAGGCTAAATCCGCGCCGGGAAAGTCGCCGCGGCGATCGGGAACACGCTCAGCCGCCCATGGCGGCGAGCATGAGCTTGGCCGTGTCGGAAAACAGCTTGGCGCGCTGGGCGGCCGAGGCGGTGGAGCCCGCCAGCAGGGCCGCGACGGCGAAGCGCCGGCCGTCGTTCAGGGTGACCAACCCCATGTCGTTCTGCACCGGCGTGAAGCCAAGGTCGCTCCGCGGCTCGCCGGCCTTGTGCGCCCAGGCGGCGCTGGGAGGCCAGGCGGCGCCCATCGGCCCTTCGACCGCGCGGGTGGGCGTCATCATCTTCAGTAGCAGGTCGCTGGAAGCCTTGGACGCCAGTTCGCCGTGCGACAGCTTATAGAGGAACGACATCACCCCCTGCGCGCTGGCGGTGTCGCGGTTGTCGGCCAGGAAGCCCTCCATAGCCCGCTGGCGGGCGGTCACCGGCGTCAGTTCCAGGGCCTCGCCAAAGGCCTTGGCGGTTCGCCAGGCGGGCCGGAACGACTCCAGGCCGGAAACCTGAACGCCCGTCTCGCGAGCGTAGCGGTCGAGGCGCATGCCCGTGACGCCCTTCTCGGCCAGCCACGCCACCACCGCGCCCGGTCCGCCGATCCGGCCCAGCAGGACGTCGGCGGCGGTGTTGTCGCCGTATTCCACGGCCAGACTCAGCAGGTCCATGACGGTGATGTTCATGGCGAAGGTGGCCGGCGTGGCCCGCCAGGACTCGCCGATCAGGCTGTAGGGCGGCGAGAGGTCCACGTCCCGGACGGTGATCTTCTCATTCAGCGCCATTCGCTTGGCGTCGATCTCGCCCAGCAGCGTGGCCGCGATCGGCAGCACCGCCGCGCCGCCCAGGGGAAAGGGCTTGTCGACGTTCGCGTACCAGGTCGCGCCGGTCTTGATCTCCATGACCGCGGCGTTGAAAGCCCCGGGCATCGCGCGGGCGGCCAGGGCGGGGAAGCCCTTGTCCAGGATCTTGCTGTCGAAATGGGGCGGGCGCAGGATTGGGCGGTTGCAGCCGGCCAGGGCGGCGGCCATGCCAAGGGCAAAATGACGTCGGTCTGGCGACATGCCGGACGATTCTCCTCGCGGGCTTGCGAACGATCTGGGTTGCGGGCGCAACTGAGGCGGGCCTATGGCGAAGGCATGAACGCAACGCCGCCCGTCGTGATCCTCAATGAGCCTCAGCTTGCCGAAAATATAGGGGCCGTGGCCCGGGTCATGGGGAATTTCGGCCTCACGGACCTGCGACTTGTTCGCCCGCGGGATGGCTGGCCGCAGGAGCGCGCCTGGGCCAGCGCGTCCGGCGCCGACTGGCCGCTGGACGGCGCCAGGATCTGTACGACTCTGGAGGAGGCGATCGGCGACCTCAACCTGGTGCTGGCGACCACGGCGCGCCCTCGCGAAACCGCCCTGCCGATCCTCACCCCGCGCGAGGCGGCCGGCCGCCTGCGGGCCGAGGCGCAGGCAGGGCTGGCCACGGGGCTGCTGTTCGGCGGCGAGCGGGCAGGGCTGGAGACGGCGGACATCGCCCTGACCCACGGCATCGTCACCATCCCCATCGACCCCAAGTTCCACTCCCTGAATCTCGCCCAGGCGGTGGCGATCAATGCCTATGAGTGGCGCCTCACCGAGGCCGCCGGCCCGCCGCCGAATTTCCGCGAAGGCGCCCCGCCGGCGCAACAGGCGGCGGTGCTGGGGTTCTATGAGCAGCTCGAGGGCGAACTTGAGGCGTCCGGCTTCTTCCATCCCGCCGAGAAGAAGGCCTCGATGGTCCGCAACCTGCGCGTCGCCTTCGGCCGCGCCCAGCTCTCGGAACAGGAGGTCCGGACCCTGCGCGGCGTGGTGACCGCCCTGTCCAGGGGCCGCGGACGGGTGCTGGCCAAGCTGGCCCAGCGCAAGGCCGCCGAAGAGGCGGAGCGCGGGTCTGACACGGAGCCGTAAGGAGGTTGCGCCGCCGACATCACGCTGAAACCTCGACCATTCGTGATCGTTATGCAGCAAGGCTTTGCGCCATTCAGCTTGCATTCACCCGGCCCGCCCGGATTATCCCGGCGTACCCATGGAGGCGCGTATGAATCGGCGGCGGCTGTTGGCGGCGGGCGGCGCCCTTGCCCTTTCCGGCGCGGCGTCTTCGGCAAGGGCCTTCACCGAGGTCGACGACCTGAGGACCGCAGCCCGGGATGCCTGGCTCTACTGCCTGCCGCTGGTGGAGATGGCCACGACGCGCAGCCGGATGCTGGGCCCCGAGCCCACCGGGATGAAGGCGATGGTCAACGGCTTCGTTCACGCGCGGGAGCTGGCCGGACCGCCGATGCGCACTGTGACGACGCCCAACAACGACACCCTCTATTCCAGCGCGTGGCTCGACCTGGCCGCTGGTCCGGTGCGGGTCACCATCCCCCCGACCGGGGAGCGCTACTTCTCCCTGGCGCTGATGGACATGTTCACCAACAACTTCGCGGTGCTCGGCTCGCGCGCGACGGGCGGCGGCGGGGGGAGCTTCGTGATCGCGGGGCCGAGGGACCCGGCGCCGCCGGGCGCCATCCGGTCTCCCACGCCCTGGGTCTGGGCCCTGGGCCGGACGCTGGTGGACGGCCCGTCGGACCTGGACGCCGCCCATGCCGTCCAGGATGGCCTGGCCGTGAAGGCGCGGCCCGGGCGCACCCCCGACACCAGCGTCGGCCGCAGCGCCGCCTGGAACGACTACTTCCTCTGGGCCCAGACCCTGCTGGCGGAGAATCCGCCGCCGATCACCGACATCGCCTTCTTCCGCCGCGTCGCGCTCTTGAAGCTGGGCATGACCGGCGGTTTCGAGGACGCCCGCTTCGCCGACACCGAGGTGGATGCGATCGAGGCGGGCGTGAACCTCGCGCGCCAGCAGGTGCTGGACCTCAAGGGTCGCCAGACCCTGGTGAACGGCTGGTCCTATCCGCAGCCCGACCTCGGAAACTTTGGCCAGGACTACAGCCTGCGCGCCGCCGTGGCGCTCGCAGGCCTTGCCGCCTTGCCGCCGGTGGAGGCGATGTACATGCGCGCGGCGGCGCCGAACGGACGCCTGGTCTTCGACGGCGGCCGCTATCGCCTGCGCCTGCCGACGGCGCTGCCGGTGGATGGGTTCTGGTCCCTGACCATGTACGAGGCCACGCCCCAGGGGCAGTTCTTCCTGACTGACAACGCCCTGAACCGCTACGCCATCGGCGACCGCACGCCGGGCCTTGTGCGCGCCGCGGACGGCGGGCTGGACATCTATATCCAGCGCACCGAGCCGGGTCAGGGGCTGACGGCAAACTGGCTGCCGGCGCCCGCCAAGGGCCCCTTCGCCATGACGCTGCGGGCCTATCTGCCCAAGCCCGAACTGATCTACGGCGCCTACCGCCTGCCCGCCCTGGAGGACCTGGACGCCGCGCCGCCGGCGGCGCCCGCTCCCGCGAAGCCGCCGGCGACCCCGCCTCCGGCCCCCGCAAAACGCCACAGGCGACTCCCTTGAGCCGAGCGCTAGGGGATCGGCGGCATGGCCGACAGCTTGGGCGGGGCGATGGCCGCGATCAGGCGGGCCATGGTCGAACCCTGGACGATCACCGAGAACATCACCACCGCATAGGTCGCCACCAGGATCACGTCGCGAGTTCGCCCCGGCGGCAGCGCCAGGGCCATGGCGATGCAGATGCCGCCCCTCAGGCCGCCCCAGGTCAGCAACGGAAAAGCCTGGCCGAACCTCAGCAGCCGCCGCCAGGCGAGCAGCGGCCCCGCCACCGAGACGGCGCGGGCCGCCAGCACCAGCGGGATGGTCGCCGCCCCCACCAGCAACAGCCCCGGCCCGCCCAGCAGGGCTATGCCCTGCAGGCCGATCAGCAGGAACAGAGCCGCATTGAGGATGTGGTCGATCAGGTCCCAGAACTTCATCAGGTGGTCGCGCGTGATCTCGCTCATCGCATGGGCAGCCGCGTAGTTGCCGATCACCAGCCCCGCCACCGCCATGGCCACCGGCCCGCTGACCCCCAGAGGCACGGCCAGGGAATAGCCGCCCATGACGATGGCCACGGTGATCAGGGCCTCGGTGACATAGTCCTCGATGGAACGCATGGCCCAATAGCCGACGAAGCCCAGCGCCAGACCGAGCGCCGCGCCGCCGAACGCCTCCACCGCGAACATCTCCAGCCCCTTGATCGGTCCGATCGCCGCGCCGCCGCCGGCCGCGGCCAGGAGGATGGTGAACACCACCACTCCGACGCCGTCATTGAACAGGCTCTCGGCGGCCACCGTCGTCTTCAACAGCTTGGGCGCGGTGGAGGGCTGGAGCAGGGCGATGACCGCCACCGGGTCGGTGGGGCTGATCAGGGCGCCGAACACCAGACACCAGGCGAAGGGGACATCGATCCCGAACAGGCCGGTGATCGCCCTGAACCCGCCCGCCACCACCACGGTCGAGACTACAACGCCCACGGTGGACAGGACCGCGATCAGCCATTGCCCTCGCCGGATCTGGTGCAGGTCGATGTGCAGCGCGCCGGCGAACAGCAGGAACGACAGCATGACGTTGAGCAGGGCGGTCTTGAAGTCGATGCCGTCCAGGAAGGCGCGGATGGTCTGGGATATCTGCGCGCCCGGAAAAATGGCGTCCGTCGCCACCACGACGACCGAAGCCGCGGCGCCGGTGAGGGTCAGCGCGATGGTCTGGGGCAGCTTGACCGTCAGGTGATTCAGATAGCCCGCCGCGGCGGCCGCAACCACGACGATGGAGGCGGTCTCGAAGGCGCCGATGTGGATGGACATGCCCCGGACCCGTCCGACGAAATGCGACGTGTGCTAGGTGGCACGAGGGGGAAGTGACGGAAAGCGAAACCGGATGGGTGGTGCGCGCGGGAGTCCAGATTGACTTTCCGGGGCCCCGCCGTCATAAACCCCGCCTTCACGCCGCCGGGAGACCGGATCGGCGCGAAAGCTTATGACGGGTGACGCGTGGACCGCCGTTGAGATCGCGCCTCCAAAGGGGAGGGGCCGGGCCGTGTCGAATATTGGAAGTGATGACGCATGTCTAAGCGCCACTCGGCGAAATATAAGATCGACCGGCGGATGGGCGAGAACATCTGGGGTCGCCCGAAGTCCCCGATCAATCAACGCTCCTACGGCCCCGGCCAGCACGGCCAGCGCCGCAAGTCCAAGGTGTCGGATTTCGGCCTGCAGCTGCGCGCCAAGCAGAAGCTGAAGGGCTACTACGGCAACCTGACCGAAAAGCAGTTCAGCCGCACCTACACTGAGGCGGCGCGCCGCAAGGGCAACACCTCCGAGAACCTGATCGCGCTGCTGGAGTCCCGCCTGGACGCCATCGTCTACCGCGCCAAGTTCGTGCCGACCGTGTTCGCGGCCCGGCAGTTCGTGAACCACGGCCACGTGATGGTGAACGGCAAGCGCGTGAACATCGCCTCCTACCGTGTGAAGGCCGGCGACGTGGTCCAGGTGCGCGAGCGTTCGCGCAACATGGCCCTCGTGCTCGAAGCCCTGCAACTGGCCGAGCGGGACATCCCCGACTACATCGAGGTCGATCCCAAGGCCATGAGCGCCAAGTACATCCGCACCCCGGAACTGGCCGAAGTGCCGTACCCGGTGAAGATGGAACCCAACCTGGTGGTCGAGTTCTACGCTTCGTAAGCGCCTGGAATCAGCAGGAATTTCGGCAAGGGGCTGCGGGCGACCGGAGCCCCTTTCTGTATGCCAAAGCCCTTCAGCGGCCACCAGGGCGCGCGGACGACCGCGATGGCTATCAGGAAGGCGGCCATGGGCCCTGGCTTGGCCAGCAGGCCGCTCATGAAGATCCCGCCCAGGATGGCGTGGTCCCAGCCGACCTTGTCGCGATTGAACAGCCAGGTGAGCGCCACCGGCGCCAGGCAGACCAGGTCGTAGTCATGGGCGTAGGGCGTCAGGCAGAGGAAGCCGCCGACCAGCCCCACCACGTCCCTTGAGGTCCAGGCCAGGTACACGCCGAAGAGCGCCACGGGGATGGTCCACCAGGGCGAGTCGAACAGCGCCGAGGGGTTCACCCGGTGGGTGGTGATCATGATCTTGTGGAAGAACAGGACCTCCTTGGGCCACTGCAGCCAGTGCTCGGGCCCGAACAGGAAGCTGGCGACCACCAGGCACATGCCCGTCACCGCCGCGGCGCCCATGGTGCGCCAATGGCCCCACAGGACGATCGGCGCCAGGACCATGGCCTGCGGCTTGATGCAGGCCGCGACGCCGAACAGGACGCCGGCCAGGATGGGCCGCTTCTCCAGGACCAGGAACCCCGTCAGCACCGCCGATCCCATCAGCAGGGTCGACTGGCCCGAGGTGATCGCGAAGGCCAGCGCCGGGGTCGCCACGACCAGCAGCGCCGCCAGCATCGGCCGGATCACAAAGCTGCAGACGAAGGCAAACGTACCCAGGCTGATCCCGGCCCATAGCGGGTAGGCGATCTGGAGCGGCATCTGGCCGAAGGGAAACAGGAACAGCAGGAACGTCGGCGGGTAGGCGAAGGGCCAATAGCCCGTGATGTGCATCTGCGCCTTGATGTGCTCGATGATCTTCGGATCGTAGGGGTCCCACCAGTGGTGGGCCGCGGTCCAGAAGACGTCGAAGTCCGCCGCGCCCTTGTGGGTGGCCGCCACCACCGCGCCCAGGATGACGCCGGCGATGGTCAGGCCGATGCGGGTCAGCAACAGCGCGCGGGGGCTGGTGAACAGCTTCCAAGCGGCGCGCCACTGCGTCAACAGACTCATAGAGATTCCCTGAACTTGCTGGGGTCAGGGACTTCCATATCGATTTCCCGTCGCTAGGAAAGGGGCAGCCGTGGATCACGGCGCCGCGTCCCTTGGACACGGATTCATTTACCGCCGAGTGACTATGCTGTCGCGCCATGCAATGGACGGCGCCTATTCGGGACCACAGCGTGCAGACGACCGTTAACAGGCCAGGATCCGACGTGAGCTTGCCCACCAGCGCTGGCGCGCCCCTCGTGCTGCCCGATCCCGTCGTGGCGATGCAACGCGACCGGCGCGGCGCCAAGCTGTCCATCATCGCGCCCATGCACAATGAGTCGGAGGTGCTGGACGCCTTCTTCGCGCGCATCGAGCAGACCATCGCCGACCTGGGCATCGAGGCCGAGATCCTGTGCGTGGATGACGGCAGCCGCGACGACACCCTCGCCAAGCTGCTCGAGCGCGCGCGGCAGGACCGCCGGGTCAAGGTGGTGGGCCTGGCCCGCAACTTTGGCAAGGAGGCCGCCCTGACCGCCGGCATGGACGCCGCCACCGGCGACATGGTGGTGCCCATCGACGCCGACCTGCAGGATCCGCCCGAACTGATCGCCGAGTTCATCCTCCTCTGGGAGCGCGGCTTCGACGTGGTCTACGGCGTGCGCGCCGACCGCAGCAGCGACAGCTTCGTCAAGCGGTTCACCGCCAACCTCTTCTACAAGGTGTTCAACCGGGTCTCCGACCTGAACATCCCCATGAGCGCCGGCGACTTCCGGCTGATGGACCGTCGGGTGGTGGAGGCGGTGAAGGCCCTGCCGGAACGCAACCGGTTCATGAAGGGCCTGTTCGCCTGGGTGGGGTTCGCCCAGGTGGGGGTGCCCTATGTTCGGCCTCCCAGGGCGGCCGGCACGAGTTCCTTTGGCTATCTGAAATTGCTGCGCTTCGCCCTGGACGGCATCACCTCGTTCAGCACCGTGCCCTTGCGGGTCTGGACCGTTCTGGGGCTCTGCGCCGCGCTGCTGGCGTTCGGCGCTGCGGGCGCCCTGATCGTGCGGGTGATCGTCGTGGGCCGCGAAGTACCGGGCTATGCGTCACTCATGGTGGCGGTGCTGCTGGGATTCGCCGTCCAGATGCTGGCGTTCGGGGTGCTCGGCGAGTACGTCGGGCGGCTGTACCAGGAAGTGAAGGGCCGGCCGATCTACATCGTCAGCCGCCGTGCCGGGTTCGAGGACTAGATGGATCGGCAGGTCTACGATCGGATGCGGGAACTCGAGGACCGCCACTGGTGGTTCAGCGCGCGCCGCGACATCCTCTCCGACCAGATCGGCCGCCTTGGCCTGGGCGTGGGCGCTCAGGTGCTGGAGGTTGGGTGCGGCACGGGCGGCAACTTGGCGATGCTGGCGCGCTTCGGCGCCGTGACCGGCATGGAACCGGACGCCGCCGCCCGGGGTTTCGCGGCAGAGAAAGCGGGTGTTCCGGTGGAGGCGGGGATGTTGCCGGACGGACTTCCGTTCAAGCCTGAACAGTTCGACCTGGTGGCCGCGCTGGATGTGATCGAGCACGTGGACGACGACGCCGGCTCGGTGAAGGCCCTGGCGGGGCTGCTCAAGCCGGGTGGCTTCATGGTCACCACCGTGCCGGCCTATCGCTGGATGTGGAGCCATCACGACGAACTCCACCATCACAAGCGCCGCTATGGCCTGGCCGGCTACCGGCGCCTGTTCGACGCCGCGGGCCTGAAGGTCCGCAAAGCCAGCTATTTCAACACCGCGCTGTTTGGCCCCATCGCCATGGTGCGCCTGGCCAAGCTGTTGTTCCGCCTGAAG
>FTAI01001797.1_pt1 | contig 16048 bp, 12 predicted proteins | sample 1638941 | NCBI WGS metagenome assembly FTAI01 (sample SAMEA3914813, study PRJEB12502) | metagenome | biome: forest; material: soil | place: Canada | collected 2011-07-07 | depth 0.3 m | reverse complement strand
CCGTCGCGCGTCGAGCGGCCGTTCACCGCCACGTCCAGCAGGATCGGCCCGAGCAGGTTGATGCCGGCCTCCACGGCCGAGACGTCGATCTCGGCCCCCTCGCCCGTCAGGTTGCGATGGTAGATCGCCGTCAGCAGGGCCGAGGCGTTGAAGAAGGCCGCCTCGTTGTCCATGTACGACAGCCCCCAGCCGGAGGGCTCCTCGCCCGGCAGGCCGCTAATATAGGACAGCCCGCAAACCGCCTGGACGATGGGGCCGTAGCTGCGGTGCTCGGCGTGCGGCCCGGTGTGGCCGAAGCCGCTCATCCGCGCATAGATGACATCGGGCGCAAGCTCCCGCAGGCGCTCATAGGTCAGGCCCCAGCGCTCCATCACGCCGGGCGCGAAATTCTCGGTCACCACGCTGGAGCTGGCGATCAGCCGGTCGGCCAGCGCGCGGCCCTTGGGGCTGCGCATGTTGATGGTCACGCCCAGCTTGTTGCGGTTGTAATTGTTGAACAGGCCGCCCTTGTTCGGGTCCGGGTTGGCGTCTTCCTCGCCGTAGGTCCGCGCCTCGCCCTTGTAGATTGGCAGCCTTCTCGGCATGTCGAGTCGATTGCGGTCCTCGATGCGGATGACTTCGGCCCCGAAGTCGGCCAGCAGCCGGGTGGCGCAGGCGCCGACGCCCATCCAGCAGAAGTCGGCCACCCGCACGCCGGCCAGCGGCCCCTGCCGGGCCCCGGGCGCCCGGTCGCCGCCCGCCGACGGAGCGCGCTGCGAACTGACCGCACTGGTCTGCATGATCCAAAACAGCGCCCGGGCGGGGCGCTCTCCCTGGGGCCGGATCGGCTTGTGGCCTCAACACTGGACCCTTCCAGTCGGGCGTGATCCGTTATAATCATCATTATGAACTACCCATCCGGGCTGTCAACCGCGCCGGCGGGGCGGCGGAGGGGTTGCAATGTTCCGGCTGGACTGCGAGCAAGGCTAAGTTGTCTTGGAATTTCAGGTCCGCCGGGGCGCTCTCGGGGAGGTTGGATGGCATGAAATCGCGCCGCACGAAGGCCAGTCCGATACCCGAAACGGCGGAGGAGCGACGCGCCCGCAAGCCGGTCAGCTGGGAGCTGGCGCGCCGGACGCTGAAGACCTCCGAGGTGGTCGCCCTGGAGATCGTCCGCGACATCGTCGCCCAGGAGATGCAGCCCGGAGACCGGCTGCCTCTCGAATCCGAAATGCTCGTCCAGTACCGGGTGAGCCGCTCCTCGTTGCGCGAGGCCATCCGGCTGCTGGAGGTCCAGGGGCTGATCGCGATCCGGCCGGGTCCCGGCGCGGGCACCGTGGTCGGCCGCGTGCTGCCGGGCAACCTCTCGCGCACGCTCACCCTGCACCTGCACATGCTGGGCTCGAACTACGACCAGCTGCTCGAGGCCTGGGTGGAGGCCGAGCCGCTGCTCGCGCGGCTGGCGGCGCGGAACCCGGACCGGGCGCGCGTCAAGGAGTCCCTGAGCCCGTTCCTCGACGAGACCCATGCCTGGGCCGTCACCGAGGGGCTGCACTTCCACGACATCATGGCCGACCTCGCCGGCAATCCGATCCTGGCGCTGACGCTGCAGTCGATCGGCTACATCGTCACCGAGCAGGTGCTGACCAGCGCCGAGCGCGGCGAACTGGAGACGCGGATCGTGCACGATCACCGGGACATGGCGGAAGCCATCATCGCCGGCGACGCCGAGCGGGCCGAACGGCTGGCGCGCGAGCACCTGCGCCACATCGTCGAGGACTTCAAATCGTTCTGGCCCCTGAAGGTCGGCGAGAAGGTCCAGTGGCGCTGATCCCGGCCTGATCCTCAGAGCGACGGCGCGACGGCTGGCACGGCCGGATCCGCCGGCGCGGCCTCGTCGGCGCCGGCGCGTTCGTGGAGGGGCGCCATCTCCGCGCGCAGATGCAGGCTGGAGCGCCAGAAGAGCGCCGCCGCGGCCGCGGCCGGCAGCACCACCGTCGGCAGGGCGTAGCGCAGGGAGGCTTCCCCGAAGCGATGCGCCAGAAGATCGCTCAACGCACCCACCACCGTCGGGCCGAGGCCCAGGCCTCCGATGCTGACCACCAGCACGAACACCGCCGAGGTGAAGGCGCGCATGTCGGCGGGGACCAGTGATTGCGAGACCGCATTGCCGGGCGCCATGTAGACATTGACCATGACCGCCGGAACCGACGCCAACGCCAGCGACAGATAGACGTCGCCGACGAAATACTGGGCCAGCGCGAACGGCACGGTCAGGAAGGCGGCGATCGCCGGCACGCGCATGTACCAGCGTATGTCGCGCCTCGCCATCCGCTCCGCCAGCGCCCCGCCCAGGAAGGTGCCGGCCGCCCCGCCGAGGCCGGTGATCAGCGCCAGCCAGGTGGCGAGCTCGGCCAGCGGCATGTGGTGCAGGCGGCTGTAGAACGGCGCGTTCCAGGACATCATCCCGTTCTGCGCCCAGGCTTGCAGCGCTTCGCCGATGACTAGGTACCGGTAGGACCGCAGGTTCCACAGCAGGCGCAGCGAATCCGCCACGGTGCGGGACGGGCCGGCGCCGGCCTCGGGCGCGCCGTCGAAGCGCCCGCGCTTCGGCTCCCGCAGGAAGATCAGCAGCACCGGCACGAGGAGCAAGCCGCCCATGCCGACCAGCAGGAAGGCGCGCCGCCAGCCGACGGCGGCGGTAAGCTGTCCGCCCACGGCGAAGCCCAGCATCCCGCCGAGCGGCAGGGCGAGGCCCCAGACGGCCATCGCCGTGGCGCGGCGATGGCGCGGGAAGTAGTCGGAGATCAGGGAGTGGGTCGCCGGGACGCAGCCGGCCTCGCCGGCGGCCACGCCGACCCGGCAGGCCAGCAGGGAGAGATAGCCGCCGGCCAGGCTGCTGGCCGCGGTCATCAGGGTCCAGACCGTCAGCGCCCCGGCCAGCACATACTTGCGGGCCACCCGGTCGGCGACGCGGGCGATCGGCAGCGCCAGGGTGGTGTAGAAGATCGCGAACGACAGGCCGGTGAGCGTGCCGAGCTGGGTGTCGCTCAGCCCCAGGTCCTTCTTCAGGGCCACCTGCATGATCGAGAGGATCGTGCGGTCCAGGTAATTAGAGAGGGCCAGCACGAACAGGATCGCCAGGGCGAACCAGCTGTAGCGAAGGGACGGTTCGCGCGGCGCGGACCTGCGCATGAGCCACCTGACCTGACTGGCGCCGCCCGAGGGCGTCGCGGACTGAAGGGGGCCGGCGGACGCATGCCCTGCGTCCGCCGGAAGCCCCGGGAAGCTAATGGAACTTATAGGAGAAGGTCGCCCCGATCTGGCGCGGCGGGTTGATCACGCCGCGGTCCACTTCGCGCGCGCCGGCCGCGAACTCTGCGGTGGTCAGGAAGTAGAAATAGTAGTTCGACGGCGCGGCCATGTACCACTCGTTGGTCAGGTTCTTGCCCCACACCTGCAGCCGCCAGGGGCCGTTGCGCGGCTCGTAGGTGAGCGAGGCGTTCAGGATGCCGTCCTTCTTGGTGAACGGCCGGGCCAGGGGCTGGCCGCCCAAGCGGTAGTTGATGGGAGTGACCTCCGTCTCACTGGCCCACTGGTCGTCGACGTGGGCGTTCAGCGAGCCGCTGTCGCCCAGCTCCCAGCGGTAGTCGGCGAACACCTTCAGGTCGTTCTTGGGCACGAAGGGCACGGTGTTGCCGGAGCAGTCGATGCCGCCAGCCGCGCAGCCCTTGAAGTTCTCATACTTGGCTTCGGTGTAGGCATAATTGAACCCGACCCGAGCGCCCGAGAACGGCGTGGCCACCGTCTCGACCTCGGCGCCCCTCACCCGCTCGCTGCCGGCATTGGTGTCGGTCAGCACCGGCCCGACCAGGGAGCGCACCTGCAGGTTTCGGGTGTCCGCCTGATAGATGGCCGTGTTGATCGAGAGCCGGTGGTCGAACAGCTGCAGCTTGCCGCCCAGCTCGTAGCTGGTGCTCTTCTCGGGCGCGAGCGGGATCACCGCGGCCGCGGCGCTGGTGCTGGTGAGCGACCAGCCGCCGCCCTTGAAGCCGGTCGACACGCTTCCGTAGAACATCAGGCTGTCGGTCGGTGTGTATTCCAGGATCCCGCGCGGGGTAAACGCGCTCCAGGTGTGGCTGAAGTCGACGTCGAACGGCGCGCCGTAGAATACCGAGCCGTTGGCGTGCTTGGTGTAGCCGCTTTTGTCCTCGACCGTGTAGCGGGCGCCGACCGTCAGCGCGAGCTGGTCGTTGAAGTGGAATTTGCCCTCGGCGAATGGCGCAACGGACAAGACGTGGGCGTCGCCGGTCACCGTCTCGTTCTGCAGCTTGCCGCCGGTCAGCACGCCCAGGAACTGCCCGGGGATGGTGCCGTTGAAGCCGAATGAGATCGCCTTCCGCAGGTTCTCGAAGCTGTAGTAGAGCCCGGCAACATATTCGAGCCGCCGCGCGCTGGGCGAGGTCAGGCGGAATTCCTGGCTGAATTGGAATTCCCGGCTGGCGTTGATGCTGTTGGTGTTCGACGGCAGCGGGCCGGAGTCACCATCGTCCTTGTAGTAGGCGTCCAGCGTCCGATAGCTGGTAAGCGAGGTGAGCGTGCCGATCGGCTGCTGCCAGTCCGCCCGCACCTGGGTGGCGACGATGTCGCGACGGTTCTGGCCGTCCACGTTCTGGAAGATGTCCCAGGGATTGGACGAGATCGCCTTGTCGTTCGCGATGACCGAGCCCTGCCCGAAGGCCTGGTAGCCGGACGAGAACATGTTCTCGTGGTTGTAGTTGACGAAGGCGGTGATCGAAAGGTCGTCGGTCGGCTGCCAGCGGATCGACGGCCGGATCGAATAGCTCTTCTGGTCGCTGAGGTTGTTGCCAGTCAACACGTTGAACATATAGCCGTCGACGTCCTTGACGCTGTAGGCGATGCGCGCGGCGGCCTTGTCGTTGATCGGCAGGTTGATGAAGCCCTGGCTTTCGAAGCCTGACGACTTGTGACGGTCGTAGGTCTCGGCGGTGAGATTGATCTCACCGTACTGCTCGCCGAACGTCGGCTTGTTGGTGGTGATCTGCAGGGCGCCGCCGACGACGTTGCGGCCGAAGGTCGTGCCCTGCGGCCCGCGCAGCACGGCGATCTGCTGGATGTCGAAGAAGTCGGCGTCGAAAGAGGCCAGCGTGCCGTAGTAGATATCGTCCACGAAGATGGCGACTGGCAGCTCCAGCGCCGGAGCGTCGTTGGCGGTCGCCTGGCCGCGGATTTGCACATTGGCCGTGCTCTGGCCCTTGGTGCTGATGAAGGTCGCGCCCGGGACCATCGACGGCAGGTCCGCGAAGTTGCCGATATGCTGGGCTTTCACCTGTTCGCCGCTGATCGCGGTTACGGCCACGGGCACCTTGCTGAGCGCCTCTTCGCGGCGCGTGGCGGTGACGATCACCTCGCCCACCTCGGTCGCTGGGGCCGCCGCCGCGGTTGGGACCGCTGTGCCTGTGGCGGCCGATTGCGCCAAGGCCGGCGTCGCGATCAGCCCCGCGCCGGCCACAAGCGCGCCGATCGCAGCATGCCGGCTGAGGCCAGCCCTTCGCTGAGCGGTGGAAGTGCGCATCCGTCTCCTCCCCAAGGATCCCTGCCCCGCCCTGCTGGACGGTGATTTTTCGTGGGGAAGGACGTCCGCGAGCGCGGTCGAGATTCTTCGCGCAGGCCCTCGCGGACCCGCGTCACCGCTCCGCCCGAAACCCGGCGGGCGCGGCCATCCCAAGCGTCAATCCCTACTTACGTTATTAAAGGATAATCATCATGATGATCATGCGAATGTCAAGAGGGCCGCGGGATGCGGACGCCGGCGCCTAGAGGTCGGCGACCTGGAGGAGCTGCTTGCCGATGTTGCGGCCCTCGAAGAGGCGCATCAGCGCCGCAGGCGCGTTTTCGAAGCCGACCTGAATATCCGCCCTGGGCTGGATGCGGCCGGCTCGGACCCAGTCGGCCAGCCGCGCGTCGGCTTCGGGAAAGTCGCGCTCGTAGTGCGGCATGAGGAACCCCTGGATGGTAGCTCCGGTGAACACCAGGTTGAAGTAGTTGCGCGGCCCCGGCGGCATCTCGGGGCTGCGCGGGTCGAAATTGTAACGCGAGATTCCGCCGCAGATCACCACCCGGGCCCGCGGCGCCAGGCGCGCCAGGACGTCGTTGAGGATCTCACCGCCCACATTGTCGAAGAAGATGTCGACGCCGCCCGGGCAGAGATCGCGCAGGCGGGTGCGGACCTTCTCGTTCCGGTAGTCGATGGCCCCGTCGAAGCCGAGCTCGTCCACCAGCCAGGCGCACTTTTCCGGACCGCCGGCGATGCCGACCACCCGGCATCCGGCGATCTTGCCCAGCTGACCGACCAGCGACCCGGTGGCCCCCGCCGCGCCTGAGATCACCAGGGAGTCGCCGGCGACCGGCTTGCCGACCTTCATCAGCGCCAGGTAGGCCGTGCGGCCGGTGCCGCCCAGGACGCTGAGCACGGCGCTCGGCGAGACCCCGGCCGGCGCCTTGCTGAGGCCCGCGGCCGGCAGGGTGGCGAACTCCTGCCAGCCGAAATGGCCGTGGGCCACATCGCCCGGGGCGAAGTCGGGATGGCGCGACTCGACGACGACGCCGGCCCCGGAGCCCGGCATCAGGCCGCCGAGCTCTACCGGCGCCATGTAGCTGGCGGCGTTCTCCATCCAGCTCTTCTGGGCCGGATCGAAGCCGAGGTAGGCGGTCCGGACGAGCACCTGCCCCTCGCCGGGCGGCAACACCGGCGCCTCGGCCAGGCGGAAGTCCGCAGGGTCTAGCGCCCGGCCCACCGGCCGGCCGGCCACCAGCCACTGACGTTGCACCGCGGGCGTCATGGTCGATCTCCTTCGGATTGGTCAGGCCGCGCCGGCTTCGCGGGCGAAGGCCCAGGCGGCCTCGGCGAGCGGACGCACGCGAGCAGCCTGCTGCGAGGCGCCCTCGGCCGCGGCGTTGCCCTGCCGGGCGCGGCCGACGATCCCCTGGACGATGGCGGCCACGCGGAACAGGTTGTAGGCCTTGTAGAACGCCAGGTTGTCGATCGGCGGGCGGCCGACCCGCTCGCAGTACCGGGCGACGTAGCTCTCCAGGTCAGGGATGCCGAGCGCGGCGAGCTCGAGGCCGCGCAGCGTGCCGCGCGCGTCGCCGTCGTTCGGCCGATACCACTCCATCGCATGGTAGGTCAGGTCGCCGATCGGGTCGCCGGTGGTGGAGAGCTCCCAGTCCAGCACCGCGACGACCCGCGGCTCGGTCGGGTGGATCAGCAGATTGTGGAACGAATAGTCACCGTGGATCAGGCGGGTCTCGCCCTGCGGCGGCAGGGCCTTGGGCAGCCAGTCCATCAGCCGGTCCATCTCGGCGACGTCTTCGGTGCGGGAGGCCTGGTACTGCTGGCTCCAGCGGCTGATCTGGCGGCCGAAATAGTCGCCGGAGCGGCCGAAATCCTCCAGGCCGACGGCCACGTAGTCGACGCTGTGCAACCGCGCGAGCGTCTGGTTGGCGGAGTCGTAGACCGCCGCCCGTTCCGGCGGCGTCAGGTCCGGCATGGCGTTGATCAGGAACACCCGCCCCGGCACGTGCCGCATCACGTAGAAGGCGGTGCCCAGGACGTCGGCGTCCTCGCACAGCGCCAGGGGCTCGGGGACCGGAAAGCCGGTCTCGAACAGGGCGCGCATCACCCGGAACTCCCGGTCGACCGCGTGGGCGGACTTCAGCAGCACGCCCGGCGGCTTGCGCCGCAGCACGTACTTCGCGCGGGGCGTGGTCAGCAGGTAGGTCGGGTTGGACTGGCCGCCCTCGAACTGCTGTAGGGTCACCGGGCCCTCATAGCCGGGCACCGTATCGCTCAGGAACTCGGCCAGACGCGCGGCGTCGATCCGGTGCGCGGGCTTCACCGCCACCGTCTGGCCGAGATATTTGCGCACGGGATCGCTCATGGACGCGGCTCCTAGGGCACGCCGCCGTCGAGGCGGATCACCGCGCCGGTGGTGAAGCTCGACAGGTCGCTCGCAAGATAGAGCGCGGTGGTGGCGATCTCCTCGGGCCGGCCGATCCGCTGGACCGCCGCGGGCGAGGTGCGGTCGGCCTCCTCGCGCCAGCTCTTGGCGATGTCGGTCCAGAAGGGGCCGCACTGGATGGCGTTGACGCGGACCTTGGGCCCGAACTCAAGAGCGTGGTCGCGGGTCATGATGTTCAGCGCCGCCTTGGCGCCGGCGTAGACCGGATAGGTCGGACTGGGCTTTTCGGCGGCCAGGCTGGAGATGTTGACGATCGACCCGTCGCCGGCCTGCACCATCCGGTCGCCGATCAGGGCCGAGAGCCGGAACGGGCCCTTGAAATTCACCGCCACGGTCTTGTCGAACAGCTCCTCTGAGACGTCCGACGAGCGCGGCGCGGTGGGCGCCATGCCGGCGTTGTTGATCAGCACATCCACCTTGCCGAAGGCGTCGTAAGCCGCCTCTACCAGCGCCGGCAGGGCGTCCCACTGGCCCACGTGGCAGGCCACGGGGAGCGCGCGGCGGCCGAGACCGCGCACCTCGTCGGCCACCGCTTCGCAGGCCTCGAGTTTGCGGCTGGCGATGACGAGGTCCGCGCCGCTCGCCGCGAACGCCTTGACCATCTCATAGCCCAGCCCCCGGCTGCCGCCGGTGACCAGCACCACCTTGCCGCTGAAATCGAAGTAGTCGGCCATCACCCCTCCCATCGTCCGCCCGCGCGCCGCCGTCGGGCCCGGGAAAGATCGGCCGAGCTTGCGCCCGGCCGGCAGGTTGCGGGAGGCAATTATTCCAGGTGGTAGATGCGCGCGGCGTTGCCGTGGACGATTTTCTCCACGTCCGTCCGGTCGACGCCCGCGAAGGCCTCTTCCATGTAGAGCGCCGGATAGGTCGCCGAGGTGGCGGGCCCCGGGCTCATGCTGGTCGGGTGAGGGAAGTCGGTTTCGTAGAGGATGTTGTCCGCGCCGATGATCTCGATCGTCGGCTTCAGGGTCTTCTTCTCGAACCAGAACGAGCCGTAGATCTGCCGTTTGAAGAACTCGCTGGGCAGCAGCTTGTACTCCGGGTTCTCCTTATCGGCGCCGCAGTTCAGCCACTGGTAGTCCAGGCTGGCCAGCTGGTAGGGAATCCAGCCCACGCCGCTCTCGACGACCACGAAGTTGAGCTTGGGGAAGCGGTAGCAGACGCCGCCGCAGGTCAACTGCGCGATGGTCTGCGCCAGGTCGAGCGAGAACAGCGCGCCCATCGAGGCGAAGGCCGCGTGCGGCTTCACCGAGGGGTGCATCATGTCGAAATACCACATGTCCCCCGCGCCCACGTGGAAGTTGATCGGCAGGCCGAGGTCCTGCGCGGCGGCCCATAGCCTGTCCCAGTGCGGGTCGGTGAGCTTGGGCAGGCCGAAGGTCTCCGGCTCGGCGCAGAAGATCACGCCCTTGTGGCCCATCTGGGCGCAGCGGGTCATTTCCTTGACGGTGGCGTCCAGGTCCCAGAACGGCAGCGCGCACTGGGCGATCAGGCGCTTGGGATTGGCGCTGGCCCACTCCGTCAGCCAGTCGTTGTAGGCCTTGACGCACAGCAGCATCAGCTCCTGGTCGCCCAGGCCCAGGAACCGGCCGGCGCCGAAGCCCGCGACGTTGGGATAGAGGATCTGCGCGTAGATGCCGTACTCGTCCATTTTCTTCAGGCGGGCGGTGTTCTGGTAGAGGGACGGGTCGACCATCTCCAGCTTCTGCGGCCGCTTGGGCGGATATTCGTGCCAGCCGGCCATGGCCGCGCCCGCCGCCGCGCCGGTGCGCTCGCCGTTAAAGTACCAGGCATCCTCGTTCATGTTCGGGTCCCATCGTACCTGCGGGACCTTGTCGGCGTACTTCGCGGAAATGCGCGACGTCCACAGATCGTAAGGCTCGATCACGTGGGTGTCGCTGTCGATGACTTTGAAGTCCTTGACGATGGCGTTCACTTCGTTCCCTCCAAGGCCCGCTGTTTTTCCGGGGGCCGGCCGCGGTCCCGCGCCGGGGCGGAAGGCCGCCTCAGACGTCCAGGCTACGGTTGTCGGGAGAGATCATGACGATGATTATGATAATAATCAAGACCCGCGCCTAGGGTCCGAGCAAAATTCGTCCGAGGATGTTGTGCTGGATCTCGCTGGAGCCGCCGTAGATCGTCGCGGCGCGGCTGTTCAGATACTTGGCGGTGGGCGTCCGCGCGTGCTCAGGGCCCACGGGCGGCTGGTTGGCGCCGAGGCCGAGGGCTTCGCGCTGGTCCACCGCGCCATAGTAGCCGAGGGCCTCGAGCCCCAGTTCGGTGACGTGCTGCAGCAGATGGCTGACGGTGAGCTTGAGGCGCGAGGCGGTAGCGTCGCCGATGCTGCGCCCCGCCGAAAGCGCCGTGGCCGCCTCGCGCTCGGCCGCGGCCAGGCCCTCCAGCTCGATCTCCAACCCCATCCACCGGCGGCGGAAGTCGGCGGCCTCCGCCCACCAGCCGTCCGTCTCGGCGATGGCGCGGGCGTTGCGCAGCAGCGAGCGCAGGCCGCTGGCCGCCGCCCCGGCGCCGCGCTCGAACTCCAGCAGGTATTTCGCGACACCCCAGCCCTGGTTTTCCTCGCCCACCCGGTTCGCCACCGGAACGCGCACCTCGTCGAAGAACACCTGGTTCACCTCGTGCTCGCCGGAGATGCTGATGATCGGCTGGACCGTGATCCCCGGCGCATCCATCGGCGTGAGCAGGAAGCTGATCCCCGCCTGCGGCTTGCCCTCCGTGGCGGTGCGGACCAGCAGGAACATCCAGTTCGCGTAATGGGCGTGGGTGGTCCACAGCTTGGTTCCCGTCACCACATAGTCGTCGCCGTCGCGGACCGCGCGGGTCTGCAGCGAGGCCAGGTCCGAACCGGACTGCGGCTCGGAATAGCCCTGGCACCAGTAGTGCTCGCCCGACAGCATGCGCGGCAGGAAGAAGGCCTTCTGCTCCGGCGTGCCGCAGCCCATCAGCACCGGGCCGCACATCTGCAGGCCCATGGCCGGCAGCACCGGCGCGCCGGCCTTGGCGCATTCGTCGGCGAAAATGAAACGCTGCAGGGGCGTCCAGCCCGGGCCGCCGTATTCCTTGGGCCAGGCCGGCGCGACCCAGCCCTTGGCGTAGAGGACCTTGTGCCAGCGGCGGCACAGGTCGCCCTCCGAGAACACCCCGGCCTGACGCGCCGTCGCGGCCCGCAGGTCCGGCCTCAGCGCCTCCTCGAGGAAGGCCTGCACCTCCTGGCGGAAGGCGGCGTGGTCGGCGTCCAGGAAGTCGCTCATCGCATCCGCCCGCGTCAGGCCGCCTGCCGGCGCTGGGCCGGCTCGCCGTACTTGCCGAGCTCCATCCGCGCCACCGTACGGGCGTGCACCTCGTCGGGGCCGTCGGTGATGCGGTGGATGCGGTTGGAGGCGTAGAGCTCGGCCAGGCCGAAGTCCTCGGTCACGCCCGCGCCGCCGTGCGCCTGGATGGCGTCATCGATCACCCGGCAGGCGATGCGCGGGGCGGCGACCTTGATCATGGCGATCTCGCCGCGGGCGCTCTTGTTGCCCGCCCGGTCCATCATGTCGGCCGCCTTCAGGCAGAGCAGGCGGCACATCTCGATGTCGATGCGCGCGTCGGCGATCCGCTGCTCCCACACCGAGTGCTCGGCGATGGTCTTGCCGAAGGCGGTGCGCGAGAGCAGCCGGCGGCACATCTTCTCCAGCGCCACCTCGCAGGCGCCGACGATGCGCATGCAGTGGTGGATGCGGCCGGGCCCAAGGCGGCCCTGGGCGATCTCGAAGCCGCGGCCCTCACCCAGCAGCAGGGCGTCTTCCACCGGCACGCGGACGTTCTCCAGCAGCACCTGGGCGTGGCCGCCGTGGCTGGCGTGGTCGTAGCCGAACACCGGCAGCATGCGCTCGATGGTCATCCCTGGCGCGTCCGCCGGCACGAGCACCATCGACTGCTGGTCGTAGGTGCGCGCGCCCGGATCGGTCTTGCCCATCAGGATGTAGACCGCGCAGCGCGGGTGCCCGGCGCCGGAGGAGAACCACTTGCGGCCGTTGATCACATAGTGGTCGCCGTCCCGCTCGATACGGGTCTCGATGTTCGAGGCGTCGGAGGAGGCCACGGCCGGCTCGGTCATCAGGAAGGCCGAGCGGGTTTCGCCGTTCATCAGCGGCCGCAGCCACCGCTCCTTCTGCGCCAGCGTGCCGTAGCGCATCAGCACTTCCATGTTGCCGGTGTCCGGCGCGGAGCAGTTGAAGACCTCGGACGCCCAGCCAACCCGGCCCATGAGCTCGGCGACCGCGGCGTATTCCAGGTTGGTGAGCTGCACGCCCTCGAACTGGAAGCTGTCGTCCACGTGGACCTGGCCGCTGTGCGGCGGCATGAACATGTTCCAGAGGCCCTCGGCGCGGGCCTTGGCCTTCAGCTCGTCGACGATGGGCACGGCCTTCCAGCGCTCGCCCTCGTGTTCCTGGCGCTTGTAGGTCTCCAGGTTCGGATAGATGTGCTCGTCCATGAAGCGCTGGACGCGGTCGATCCAGTACCTGGCCTGCTCGCTGTGTTCGAAGTTCACTGGCGCGCCTCCCGTGGCGTTTTTCGTTTTGTCGGGCTTGAGGATCAGGCTTCCAGGACGACCACGCCGGACAGGCCCGGAGCCCCGTAGACCTGGCTGTAGCCCAGCCGGGCGTCGGCCACCTGGCGGCCGTCGGCGCGGCCGCGCAGTTGCTGGACGTTCTCGTAGACCTGGCGCAGGCCCGACGCGCCGATCGGCTCGCCGCAGGCCAGGCACCCGCCGTCGGTGTTGACCGGCAGCCGGCCGCCGAGCCGGGTCGCACCTTCGGCGATCCACTGCTCCTGCTCGCCGTCGGCGCAGAAGCCGTTCTCGGCCATGTGCATGATCTCCGCGCCGCTCTCGGTGTCCTGGATCTGGGCCACGTCGATGTCGGAGGGCCCGACCCCGGCCATCTCGTAGGCCGCCTTGGAGGCGATCTGGGTCGGCGACGGGCCGCGCTCGATATCCAGCGACGGAGAGAACACCTCGAAGGAGCCGTTGACCCGGGTGCGCACGGCCGCGCCGCGCACCTTCGGGCCGGACAGCCCGAGCTCGCGCATCTTGCGGTCCGACGCCAGCACCAGCGCCGCCCCGCCCTCGGCCGGCGAGCAGAACATGAACTTGGTGAGCGGGTCGGAGACCATCTGCGAGTTCATGATGGTGTTCAGCCCCACCGGCTCGCGCCGCCAGGCGTGCGGGGTCCGCGCGCCGTTCTCGAACGCCTTCTCCGCCACCCGGCCCAAGGTCAGCGGGGTGATCCCGTTGAGCTCCATGTAGCGGGTGATCTTGGTGGCGAAGAATTGGGTGGTCAGCATCAGGCCGACCTCGCCGTACCAGTCGGGCAGGCCCCACTCGGAGGGGTCGGGGTTGAAGGCGCCGCGCGGGTGCTTGTCGAAGCCGACCACCAGGCCCAGGTCGAACTCGCCGGACTTGATCGCCCAGTAGCCCGCCAGCAGGGCCGAGCCGCCGGTGGCGCAGCCGTTGGCGACATTGACGAACTGCACGCCGGTCAGGCCCAGCCGCGGCAGGACGGCGTCGGCGTTGCCGGCGGCCGACGAACCGCCGAAGCCGAACTGCATCTCGGTCCAGGGCAGCCCGGCGTCGGCCAAGGCCTCGCGCGCGGCGAAGACCCCCTGGTCGAGGCCGGACTTGTCGTCGTGACGGCCGAAGGGATGAATCCCGGCCCCTACGATGTGGACGTCGGTCATCGCGGCTCTCCTTTAGGCGGCGGGTTCGAAGGCGTAGGCGAGCACGTCGCCGCCGGCCTTGTGGAAGGGGACGAGCTTCAGGCGCATCGGCATGCCGACGCTCAGGGCTGCGAAATCGTCGATCTCGATGCGGCTTTCGACGATCACCTGGCCCGCCAGCTCCACATAGCCCAGCGCGTAGGGCGTGAAGCTGCGATCATCCTCCGCTCCGGCGTAGGGCGGCGACTTGGGCCGGAACCGCTGCACGGTGAACGACCAGAGCCGTCCTTCAGGCGACAGGCGCACCGGGTCGTAGTTCGCAGCCTCGGAGCCCTGGGGGTTCGGGAACACCATCCGCCCGTCGCTCTTGCGGCGGCCGCCGATCAGGTGCGGCGTCCCGTCCACGACCTCAAACAGCCCTTCCGCGATCGGCGCATCCGCCATCCGCTTGCTCCTCCGCCTATCGCGTTTTGCGGTATATTGATCATCATCATTATGAGAGTCTATAGTCGACCGCGAAAACACAAGAAGGGGAGGAGTGCGTCCGGTGCGGGCCTGCTAGCCTCCCTTCGGCGCGGTCGCGACCGCGGCCAGGGAGCAGCGTTTGGCGACTTTCGCGATCATCGGCGGCACGGGCGCGCTCGGCGCAGCGCTGGCAGGACGGCTTGCCGCGGTAGGTCACGAGGTGTGGATCGGGTCCCGCGACGCCGCGAAGGCGGAGGCGTTCGCAGCCGCGCTTCCCGTCACGGGCAGCGGGCGCATCGCCGGCGCCGGCCTCGCCGAGGCGGCCGGCCGAGGCGAGATCATCATCCTGGCGGTGCCCTACGCGGCGCACGGCGACACGCTGCGGCAGATCCGCGAGGCCGCCCAGGGCAAGATCGTCGTCGACGCCACCGTCCCGCTGCGGCCGCCGAAGGTCGGCACCGTGCAGCTTCCGGCCGCCGGATGCGCGGCGGCGGAGACCGCCCAGATCCTCGGCGAAGGCGTGCGCGTGGTCTCCGCCCTGCAGACCATCGGCGCGGAGAAGCTGGCGGCGGGCGGCCCGATCGACGCCGATGTCCTGGTAGCCGGCGACGACGCCGAGGCGGTCGAGGCGGTGCGGGCCATGCTGGGGGAGCTGGGGCTTCGGAGCTGGCATGTCGGACCGCTGGCGAACGCCGCCGCGGCCGAGGCGATGACCTCCGTGCTGATCCAGCTCAACCGCCGCTACAAGCTCGTGCAGTCGGGCGTGCGCATCACCGGGCGGCCCAAGGACAGCCCCGTCGCCCGCGAGGGCCTGACGGTGCGACCGCTAGCCGGCCTGCCGCTGTTCGGCCCCGGCGACGACCTGGCCGGCGCGATCGTGGCGGCGCTCGCTACGTCGGGCGAGCCGCTGCAGGACGGCGACGTGGTGGTGGTGGCCCAGAAGGCCGTCTCCAAGGTCGAGGGCCGCGCCGTGCCGCTGGCCGGCGTGACGCCGGGACCGGCGGCGCGCGAGGCGGCCGCCAGGGCGGACAAGGATCCCGCCGTCGTGGAGTTGATCGCCGCCGAGGCGCTGGAGCTCATGCGCGTCGTGCCGGGCGTGATCATCGCGCGCCACCGCACCGGCCATGTGCTGGCCAACGCGGGCATCGACGCCTCCAACGTGCCCGACGGCGACGACGGTCCCTCGGTGCTGCTGTGGCCGCACGATCCCGACGCCAGCGCCCGGGCGCTGCGCGCCGCCCTGGAGACGAGCTTCGGCGTGCGCCTGGCGGTGATCGTCTCCGACAGCCTCGGCCGCGCCTGGCGCATGGGGACCATCGGCGCGGCCATCGGCGTCGCCGGGATGAAGCCGCTGCGCGACCGGCGGGGGGAAGCCGACCTCTTCGGCCGCGAGCTGAAGGCCACGGTGATCGGCGTCGCCGACGAGATCGCGGCGGCCGCCTCACTGGTCATCGGCGAGGCCGCCGAGGGCACGCCGGTGGCGATCGTGCGGGGCGCGATCTACGATGCCGACGACGCCTGCGGGATCGCCGAGCTGTTGCGCCCGCTGGAGAAGGACCTGTTCCGATGAGCGGTCACGTCATCGCCCTGTGCGGCGGGGTCGGGGGCGCCAAGCTGGCGTTCGGCCTGGCGCAGGCGCTGCCGCCCGAGGCGCTGAGCATCGTCGTCAACACCGGCGACGACTTCGTCCATCTGGGCCTGCACGTATCGCCGGACATCGACACCGTCGCCTACACCCTGGCCGGCCTATCGGACCGCGAGCGCGGCTGGGGCCTGGCGGGCGAGACCTGGAACTTCATGGCCTCGCTCAAGCGGCTGGGCGGCGAGGACTGGTTCCAGCTGGG
>FTAI01000388.1_pt1 | contig 16089 bp, 23 predicted proteins | sample 1638941 | NCBI WGS metagenome assembly FTAI01 (sample SAMEA3914813, study PRJEB12502) | metagenome | biome: forest; material: soil | place: Canada | collected 2011-07-07 | depth 0.3 m | reverse complement strand
CGCGCGTGTCGAAGCCCGCAAGCTGGAGCCGCCCCACCCAACCCTCCTCCATCGAGGAGGAGGGCTTTTGCGGGTGTCCGCTACGGCTTCCTGAACACGTAGATGAACTGGTCGGTCTTGCCGCGGATCGACTTGTCGAACACCAGCTTGTCGCGGGGGTCGTCCTTGTTGCGCAGGACATTGCTCTCGCCGACGAACTTGAAGCCGGCGGCGGCCATGTCGATCTTCACCACCGCCGCGTCGATGCGGTGGGTGGTGTTGGTGTCCTCCAGGCCGGACTTGGCCGGCGCCGAGTGGTCGATGATCACATAGAGGCCGCCGTGCTTCAGAGCGGCGAACACCAGCTTGTTGAACGCCGGCACGTTGGCCGGGCCCATGAAAGGGTCGTAGAGGTCGTGGTAGTTCTGGCGGATCCAGACCACGTCCACCGGTTCGGGAATGGCCATGGCGTTCACCGGCGAGACCAGCACGGTGACGTTGGGGTGGTCGGGGAACGGCTTGGCTTGATCGGCCGGGGCGTTCTTCATGCCCTCGGCCTTGATGATCTCGGTCGGCAGGAACATGTAGACCTTGCCGTCAGGCCCCACGACGTCCGAGAACATCCGATCCCAATAGGGGCCGGGGAAGAGATCGACGATCTTCTCGCCGGCCTTCAGATGGATGAATTTCAGGATCTCGGCGGGCTTGCGCGCCGCGTCGAGGGCCTTGTCGGCGGCAGGGCGCGAGGGATCGGCGATCGCATCGGCGATCGACTTGCCCGCCGCGGGAGCCGCCGAGGCCGAATAGCCCGAGGCCAATAGCGCGCCGGCGGCCAGGGCCCCGGCCAGGATTCCAAACTTCATGACGTCCGCTCCCAGTGTGCGACTTTGTCGCAGATATAGTGCGGTTATCCGGGGATGTCAGTGGTGGAGGTTGTTTCGCGGTGGGGCCGGGGTGGGGCGTGATCTTGCGACCACGCCCCGGGTTGGCAACTGGGGGCCAACCGCCCGGTCCGCCCAAGGAACGCAGGACGGACGCAGGAATGACCATAAGGGGTGGCCCCTGAACGCAAGGCGATGCGTGACCGTTATGTGACGTTCACGCCGGCGCCACGTGACGGCCTTCTTTCCTGTGAAGGCCTGCCGCCCGAAGCCGAAGGCGTAGGGTGGCGGACGGGGTGGGATTCGAACCCACGGTGGGCTTGCACCCACGGCGGTTTTCAAGACCGCTGCCTTAAACCACTCGGCCACCCGTCCGGCTGGAGCGTGCGGGTTCGTGCCATGCGGCGGCGGAGGGGGTCAACCGCAACAGGGTCCACGCTCGCGCGTTTCGGTTCTGTAGTGCTCAGGAGCCCCATCATGGCCGAACTCAAAGCCAAAACCCGCAATAAACTCCCGGCCAAGGCTTTCGCCGAGCCGGACAAGCGCGCCTATCCCATTGAGGACAAGCCGCACGCCCGCAACGCCAAGGCCCGCGCCAGCCAGGCGGTCAAGGCCGGCCGCATGTCGAAAGCCGAGGCCGGCAAGATCGACAAGAAGGCGGACGCCGTCCTGAACAAGGGCTGATGGCCCGCGCCTCCAATCCCTGGCTACGGGTCGGCTGGGACGCTTGGTCCCTCGGCCTGGAAGCCTCGTCCGTCATCGGCCTGCGCCTGGCCAAGATCGCCGCGGGCGGCGCGGCCGGCGAGGCCGAGTCGCGCCGGATGGTGGCCGAGAAGATCGACGCCGGCATGGCGCTGCAGGCAGCCGCGATGACCGGCGCACTCGGCTTCACCCCGCTGAGCGCGACGGCCGGTGCGGTAAGCCACTATCGGCGCAAGGTGCGCGCCAATCGACGGCGCCTGATAAAGGGCTAGACTGCCACCGCCGCGCCGCGGCCATTCCAGGACAAATAGGCATCCATGAGCGTCGCCTTCACCCGCGAGGAAGACTACGAGGCCACGGCGGCGAACCTGCCGGATCGGCCGGTCTCGGCGCATCCCAACTATGTGACGCCTGAGGGTCTCGCCCGGATCGAGGCCGAGTTCGCCGCGGCCAAGGCGGCCTATGGGGCGGCGCAGGTGGAGGGCGGGGTCGCCGCCGATCGCACCGCCATGGCCCGGGCGACGCGGGACCTGCGCTATTGGAGCGCGCGGCGGGGCTCGGCCCAGTTGGTCGAGGCGCCGGCGGATGCCGGCCGGGCGGCGTTCGGCCTGACCGTGACCATCGAGCGGGAGGATGGCCGGGTGCAGATCTTCCGTATCGTGGGCGAGGATGAGGCTGATCCGAAGCTCGGAGCGATTTCCTATGTCTCGCCCCTGGCGCGGGCGCTGCTGGGCAAGGAAGTCGGCGATACGGTCGCCGCGCCCGGGGGGGCGGCGGAGATCACCGCGATCGGGTAACCGCTCACCCCGCGCCAATCCGCCCCATTCGCAATCCCTTAACTTTCGCGCAAACCTTGGCCCCTAGGCTGAAGGCCAGCCGTGGCGAAGCCATGTGGGAAGGCGAGGGTTATGCGGGGGGCGATCCAGAAGGGTCCGTCCGTCGGCGCGGCGCGCGCGCTGATGGTCGTCTTATGCGCCGGCGTCGGCTTGGCCGCCTGCGCCACCACGTCGCCACGCCCCCACTATGTGGTCTCCGGGCCGCCGTCTTCGCCGGGTGAGCCGCCGGATTCGTCCCACCTGCGCGGCGCCATGAAGCCCTATCAGGTGAACGGACGCTGGTACACGCCACGCGCCCAGCCGGACTATGACGAGGTCGGCGTCGCGTCCTGGTACGGGGCGCAGTTCCACTATCACCGCACGGCCAATGGCGAGGTGTTCGACCAGTATGCGGTCTCGGCCGCCCACACGACCTTGCCGATCCCCAGCATCATCGAGGTGACCAACCTCGCCAACAACAAGACCATCCGGGTGCGGCTGAACGATCGCGGGCCGTTCGTGGACGGGCGGATCCTGGACCTCTCCCGCGAAGCCGCCGCCGAGCTCGGCTATGAGCGCGAAGGCACCGCCCACGTGCGGGTGCGCTACATCGGCCCGGCGCCGGCCCTGCCGCCGACGCGGATGGCCGCCAACACGACCTCCGCCCCGGCGGCCGCCTCCATGCGCGCGCGCCGCGAGGCCCGCCATCCCGGCGACCTGCAGGATCAGGACTGGCCCACGGCGGCCGGTTCCGGCCCCCGCGCGGCCCCGCGCGCCGCTTCTCTGATCGAAGCCGCCGATATCGAGGACGCGCCGCCGCCGGCGCCAATCGGCCGGGCGACCAGCCACACCCGGATTCTTGCCAACCACGCCGCCACCGGCGCCGGGGGCGGCTACGCCATTCAGGTCGGCGCCTATTCCAACCGCGAGACCGCCGATCGTATCGCCGCCCGGCTGGGCGACGCTGGCTCGGCGTCCATCGAGGCGATCCAGCGGCACGGGGCGGTGATCTACAAGCTCAAGGTCGGCGCCTTCCCCGACGTCCAGTCCGCCGCCGCCGCCCGAGCCCGGGTGGCCGCCGCCGGCCTGCCCGACGCCCGGGTGATCGGGCCGCAATAGGTCCACGGGTCGCCGGGCGCCTTGCGCCGGGCGGCGAACTGTCCAATGTGAGCCGGGTGAGGCGCGGTCGGTTCATCAGCTTCGAAGGCGGCGAGGGCGCCGGCAAATCCACCCAGGCCCGGCGTCTGGTGGATCGTCTGCGCGCCCTTGGTCTGGAGACCGTGGCCACCCGCGAACCGGGCGGCTCCCCGGGCGGCGAGGCGATCCGCGAACTGCTGGTCAATGGCCCGCCCGACCGCTGGTCGGCGATCACCGAGACGCTGCTGATGTACGCCGCCCGCCGCGACCACCTGGAGCGGGTGATCATCCCCGCCCTGGAGCGAGGCGCCTGGGTGGTTTGCGACCGGTTTTTCGATTCCACCCGCGCCTACCAGGGCGCCGGGGGCGGGGCGCCGGCCGAACTGATCGCGGCCCTGGAAGCCTCGGTCGTCGGCGACGTCAAACCCGACCTGACCCTGATCCTCGACATGCCCGTGGCGGCCGGCCTGGCGCGGGCGGCTGGGCGAGGGCAGGGGGAGGCGCGTTTCGAGGCCAAGGGGATCGACTTCCACGAGCGGCTGCGCGCGGCCTTCCTGGAGATCGCGCGCCGGGAACCCGAGCGCTGCGTGGTGCTGTCCGCCGACGCCACCCCCGACGCCCTGGCCGCTGACATCTGGGCGTCTGTCGATACGCGGCTGGGAACCGGCTTTGATGCCTGATCCCGTCGCCCCCACCCATCCCCGCGACGTTTTCACCTATCGCGGCGGCGAGGCGGTGGAGACCGCCTTCCTCGACGCCATCGGCCGCGGCCGGTTGCACCACGCCTGGCTGCTGGTCGGCCCGGAGGGCGTCGGCAAGGCGACCTTCGCCTACCGGGCGGCGCGGCGACTGATGGGCGCGGCCGCCGATCCGGCGCTCGGCTTGCTGGGCTCGTCGCCGAGCGATCCGGTCAGCCGCCAGGTCAGCGCCCGGTCGCACCCCGATCTGATGGTGCTGGAGCGGGCCGGGGAGGACGGCAAGGCGCGCAAGGTGATCCCCGTCGATGACGCGCGCAAGCTGCCGGAATTCTTCTCCAAGGCGCCGGCGATCTCGCCCTGGCGGGTTGCGATCGTGGATTCGATCGATGACATGAACGCCAACGCGGCCAACGCCTTGCTGAAGACTCTTGAAGAGCCGCCGGAGCGGGGCGTTCTGTTCCTGGTTTCCCATGCGCCCGGCGGCCTTCTGCCCACCATCCGCTCCCGCTGCCGCCGCCTGCGCTTTCATCCCTGGCCGGAGGCGGAGACCGCCGACTTCGTCCGTGAGCAGATCGGGGTTTCCGAGGAGGACGCCATCCGCCTCGCCCGCATGTCCGGCGGGGCGCCGGGGAGGGCGGTGGAGCTGGCCGCCCGTGACGCCCTGGAGGTCGACCGCGCCGCCCACGCCCTGCTGGCCAGCCTGCCGAACGTGGACATGGCCGCGATGATGGCCCTGGGCGAAAGCTTCCGCGGGCCCGAGGGCATGCCGCGTTTCAGCCTGCTGATGGAGCGGCTGGCCGAGCAGGTGCATCAGATGGCTGTCGCCACCGCGGACAAGCCCGGCGCCGGCGGCGATCGCTGGAGCCAGGTCTGGACGCGGCTGAACGCGCTGCCGGGGGAGGTGGAGGGGGTCAATCTCGACCGCGCCGACGCCTTCTGGACGGCGCTCGGCGAACTGCGGAACGCGGCGCGGGCCTGATGCTGATCGACAGCCACGTCAATCTGCACGCGCCACAGTTCGCCGAGGATCGCGAGGCGGTGATCGATCGCGCCCGGGCCGCCGGCATCGCGCGGATGGTGACCATCTGCGACCGGGTCTCGTTCTTTCCGGCGGTGCTGGCCATAGCCAAGGCCCACGCCGATATCTGGTGCACGGTCGGCACCCACCCGCACGAGGCGCGGGAGAACCCGGACCTCGTGGCGCAAGACTTGATCGACCTGGCGGCGGATGACCGCGTGGTCGGCATCGGTGAGACAGGGCTAGACTTCTTCTACGACCACAGCCCGCGCGACGTGCAGGCGGCCGTGTTCCGGGTGCATATCGCCGCCGCCCGCCAGACGGGCCTGCCTCTGGTCGTGCACACCCGCGACGCCGACGAGGTTATGGGCGACATCCTTGAGGCGGAGTTCGCCAAAGGCCCCTTTCGGATCCTGATGCACTGCTACACCAGCGGCGCAGAGCTTGCGGCGCGAGCGGCGGCCCTGGGCGCCTGGTTCTCGGTCTCGGGCATCGCCACCTTCAAGGCCGCGACCGAGGTGAGGGCGGTGATCGCCGATATGCCGGCCGACCGGATCATCCTGGAGACCGACTGCCCCTATCTGGCGCCCGTGCCGATGCGCGGCCGCCGCAACGAGCCGGCCTATCTGCCGCACATCCTGGCCAAGCTGGCCGAGGTGCGCGGCTGGAGCCTGGCCGAGGCCGAGGCGCGGACGGAGCGGGCCTTTTTTGATCTGTTCGAGCGGATTCCCCGGCCATGACAGGCGGGCTGGAGTTCACGATCCTGGGCTGCGGTTCATCCGGCGGGGTGCCGCGGGCGGACGGCGCCTGGGGGGCCTGCGATCCGAACGAGCCGCGCAACCTGCGCTCGCGCTGTTCGATGCTGGTGCGCCGGCTTTCCGACCAGCCCGCCGACCAGCAGACCACGGTGCTGATCGACACCTCGCCGGATCTGCGCCTGCAGACCGCGGGCGCCGGCGCCCAGCGGCTGGACGCGGTGTTGCTGACCCACGATCACGCCGACCAGGTGCACGGCATCGACGACGTGCGCGCCTTCGCCATCCGCCACATGCGCCGCATCCCCTGCCACATGGACGCGGTCACCCACGCCACCCTGATGCGCCGGTTCGGCTACATCTTTCGCGGCGAGGCCGGCTATCCGGCCATCTGCGAGGACAATCTGATCCCGCCGCATGGCGAGCCCTGGCGCATAGACGGACCCTCAGGATCGATCCCGATTATCACGTTCGATCAAGACCATGGCGGCATTCGTTCAGTCGGCTACCGGATAGGAGACGTGGCCTATTCCAGCGATGTGGTCGGCCTGCCGCCGGAGGCCTTCGCGGCCCTGGCGGGCGTCAAGGTCTGGATCGTCGACGCCCTGCGCTACCGGCCGCATTCGACCCACGCCCACCTGGAGATGACCCTGGACTGGATCGCGCGGGTGAAACCGGAACGCGCCATCCTGACCAACATGCACATCGACCTGGACTATGCGACGCTGGCCGCCGCCTTGCCGGCCGGCGTGGAGCCGGCGCACGACGGAATGCGGTTCGTCACGGCCGGGTGAAGGGCGCCGAGCCGCTTCAGACAATGGATGAGGAAGCCGGATGAAACCCATCAATCTCATGGACGCCTTGGCCGAGGTGACTGAGTTCTGGTCGCCAAAGGTGGTCGGCCGCGTCAACGACCAATTCGTCAAGGTCGCCAAGCTCAAGGGGGAGTTTGTCTGGCACAAGCACGACGACGAGGACGAACTGTTCCAGGTGATCAAGGGCGAGCTGACGATCCAATTCGAAGGTGGCCGCGAGGCGGTTCAACTGGGCGCCGGTGACGTGTTCGTCGTGCCCAAAGGCGTGATGCACAATCCGGTGGCTAGGGAGGAGTGCTGGATCATGCTCGTGGAGACCGTGAGCACCCGCCACACCGGCGACGTGGAAACGTCGCTGACCAAATCCATAGGCCAGCAGCTGGGTGACAACATTATTTCCGATAATATATCTTAGGCGCAAATGACGTAGACGCCGACACACCTCTATCCGGCATAGACACATAGCGCCGGTGCTCCTGACGGGAGTTCGACCCACTCCGGTCGTTGATCCCGCCTAACTCATCCACCAGCCCCGCGTGGCGTGACATGTCTCCAACGCCCGCTGATACCCCCCGCGTTCGCGCAGCCGCGCCATGTACGACTGTTCGGCGTCACCGAGCACGACCCCGACATTCTTGCGCGCCATCTCCAGCGCATAACCCACCGAAATGTCCGCCGCGGTAAAGACCTCTCCGGCCATGTACGGCGCATGTTCCAACCGACGCGTCACCAGGGTCAATCGGGTCGTGAAGACGTCCATCGCCTGACGCGCGCTCCAATTGTCACGCTCGCTTTCGGGCGCGATGTTCCGAGCGCCCGAAACGAAATAGATGGAGGCGGCGAGCCCGGCTTCACCCAGGTGAAGGAACTGCTGGTAGGCCGCAAAAGCGGCGTCCTGTGCGCCGGGCGCCAGCGTCGTCGGCCCGTAGCGTCCCAAGAGATACTCCATGATCGCGACGGACTCGACCATGGTGACATCGCCATCGCGGATCGCGGGTATGAACCCGGCCGGGTTAATCTCAAGGAACTCGGCGTCGTTCTCGACGCCGGCCAGGAGGTCCACGTCCCGTAGCCGATAGGGCAGCCCCATCTCCTCCAGCAGCCAGACGACCCGGAACCCCCGCCCCTCTCCGAACACCGTGATCATTAGCCTAAGCCCCCGTCCCCATAAACTGCGCCAGATTGCGTCGGATCCTCGCCAGAACCGGCTCACCCGCGTCCGGTTTCACGAACGGCTGGCCGGTGATGGTCTCGAACGCCTCGATGTAGACGTCCGACGTCGCCAGGATCATCTCCTCCGGAATCTCCGGGATCGGGTCCTTGTACGGATCGCACCGCGCGGCGACCCAGCTGCGCACGAAATCCTTGTCGAAACTGTCGGGGCGCTCGCCGCATCCGAAGCGGTCCTCGTAGGTCGCCGAGCGCCAGAACCGGCTGGAGTCGGGGGTGTGGATTTCATCGGCCAGGACGATGCGGCCGTCCGGGTCCAGGCCGAACTCGTACTTGGTGTCGGCCAGGATCAGGCCGCGCGTGGCGGCGAGGTCGCAGCCGCGGGCGTAAAGGGCCAGGGTTATGGCGCTGAGCTCATCCCACTGATCCGCCGTCAGCAGGCCTTGCTCCAGGATCTGCGCGGGCGACAGGGGCGCGTCGTGGTCGCCGTGCGCCGCCTTGCTGGTGGGTGTCAGGATCGGCGCCGGCAGCGCCTGGTTGGGCCGCATCCCATCCGGCAGCCGCACCCCGTACATCTCGCGCTGGCCGGCCTGGTAGAGGGTCAGGACCGAGGTCGATGTCGTCCCGGCCAGATAGCCTCGCACCACCATCTCCACCGGCAGCATCTCCAGGCGCCGGCACACCAGCACATTGGGGTCGGGATAGGCGATCACATGGTTGGGGCAGATGTCGCCGGTGACGTCGAACCAGTAACGCGCCGTCTGGGTCAGCACCTGGCCCTTGTGGGGCACGGCGCACAGGTTGAGGTCGAAGGCGCTCAGGCGGTCACTGGCCACGATCACCCGGCGTCCGTCCGGCAGGTCGTAGTTGTCCCGCACCTTGCCTTCGTAGTGGTTGGGCAGTTCCGGCAGGTCGTTCATGACAGTCTCTCGTGTGAGGGGGGTAAGGTCGTCGACCGACAAGGTTTCGCCGGCGGCCAGCCGCCGGCGCACGGCGACCAGCAACGCCAATCGGCGCGCGTCGTCCGCGATGCGGCCGCGAAGGGCTGTTTCCTGCAGCCGCAAGACCGCATCGAGGTCGGCCAGCTGGTCGCCGAGCAGCTCCCCTACCCGCCTGAGCGGCAGGCCCAGGTGTTTCAAGGCGAGCACCTGGTGCAGACGGACCATCTGGCCCGGTCCATAGGTGCGCCATCCGGTGCTGGTGCGCACGGGCTTTACCAATCCCAGCGTCTCGTAAAGGCGCAAGGCCTTGGTGCTCACCTTGAGCCGGCGCGCGGTCTCGGCCGGGCTGAAGAAACGTGGCGGTGGGCTCACGGGCGATACCTGTCTTCGACCCAACCCTGTTTCGAGTTTGTCCCAGGGGCCGGGTCAAGAGGCTTTTTTCGCTGCCGGGGCCACTTGGCCCCAAGCGCCGTGACATCTCCATCCAGCGTAGACATCAGAATCGCCGAACCGTTGACACCAATCGGTGTCTTGGGCACCCTTCGCCTCGGTAGATACGACCTGCCGCTTGCGCCCTTCGGGGTACGGTGAACGTATCGAGGCCTTCCACAGCCCTTTGCCCGAACGAACGGGTCAGCAACGCAAGCGACTGTCGCCCCCTGTTTCGTTCAAGCAAAGGATGAAGACATGCGCGACTTCCGCGACGCCAAAGCCATGGCGCGTACGATCCGTGCGGCTTTCGCCGCCACCGGCCACAAGATCACCGTCAGTCAAAGTCTGGAGCTGATCGCCAAGGCGTTCGGCGTGGCCGACTGGAACACCCTGTCCGCCGCAATCAACGCGGACCATGGCGCGCCCCGGCAGAGCCCTCCCCTGACGTCGCCCCCGCCCGCCGACAGCCCGTCAGCGCCCGAACGCGTAGGATTTTCCGCCGAGATGTCGGCGACGTTGCACCGGGCGGTCGCCTTCGCCAGCCAGCGAAAGCAGGAGTACGCCGCCCTGGAGCATCTGTTGCTCGCCCTCCTGGACGATCAGGACGCCGCCGCCGTTGTGAACGCCTGCAATGTCGACATGGCGGCCATCAAGAAGAGCCTGATCACCTATCTCGACACCGAGATCACCTCGCTCATCGTCGAGGACGGCGCGGCCGCCAAGCCCACCGCCGCCTTCCAACGGGTGATCCAGCGCGCGGTGCTCCATGTCCAGGCCTCAGGCCGCCAATGGGTGACCGGAGCCCAGGTGCTTGTGGCCCTATTCTCCGAGGCGGAAAGCCGCGCCGCGCATCTTCTGGGCGAGCAGGCGATGACCCGCGTCGACGCGGTGAATTTCATCGTTCACGGCACGGTCAAGCCAAGCGGTGGCGCGGCGGCATAGGCAATTTACCGCCTATGGCCGCAATCGGGTCCATGCGGCCATCGTCAGCCGCCGGCGCCCCGGGCGGCGGCCGGGCTCTGCGCGATCTGACCGCTACGCGCCCGCCCGCCGTCACCTGGCCTTGGGCTGCCAGAGCTCGATCTTGGCGCCGTCGGGATCGAGTATCCAGGCGAACTTGCCGGCCGGGCCGTCGTCCTCGCTCTTGAGGACGGTCACGCCCTTCTCCTTCAGCCGAACGAGATAGGCGTCCAGGTCGTCAACGGCGAAGTCGATCATGAATTCGCGCGTCGATGGGCTCATATAGTCGGTCGTGTTGGGAAAGGCGTTCCAGGTCACAACCGGCGGATGCCCCGGCGCATCGTATCGGAACATCGCCCCGCCCCAGGGTTCGAGATGGACGCCCAGCACGTCGCGGTACCAGCGGGCCAAGGCCTTGGGGTCCTTGCTCTTGATGAAAATGCCGCCGACGCCGGTGATGCGCCCGATGGGCTCGGCGGACGCCGCCGTGGAGGCGAGGCCGAGCGCCAAGGCGAGGGCCAACCACCCAACGCCTTTGTAGTGAGCCGCCATTGTCCGTCGCCTCCGATGCGGGTTCTGGTGCAGGCTATTGCCCGGAGCCGAGCCCGTCCAACGGTTCAGACGCTGTCATGAGTTCGTTGGCGAGTTGCCCCCGTGGAACCGTCCAAACGTGCGCGCGGACATCAGACCGATCAGCAGCACGCCCAACCCCACGGCGACCACATTATCGGCGGCGTAGAGGTCGAAATCGCCCACACGGGCGATGAGCAGATAGGCGGCGACGAAGTTGGCGAAGCCCCAGAGCACGTTCACGGTCGAGGACGACAGCCCCTTGCCCGGCGGTTTGGCGAACGGGCTCTGAAAGGGCCGCCCCATCACCCCGCTGACGAAATGCGGAACGGCGTTCGACAGAAACGCGCCGCCGAAAAGGTAGGCCAGGTCGTGAAGCCAATTCATGATCGGGCGCTCCCTTCGAGAAGACGGATGATCTCCTGAGTCGCGCCGGTCTCGCACCGGTTCGGGACTTGTATCCGCCGCCAACCTCGGGGAAAGGTCGCGTCCCCGGGGTCGTGAGCGGAGGCTGCAGTTCATATGCGCAAGACCGGCAGGACCAAGGCCCTCTACGCGGGGTCGTTCGACCCGATCACCCGCGGCCACCTGGACATCATCGGCAAGGCGCTGATGACCTTCGACGCCATCCACGTGGCGATCGGAACCAACGTCAGGAAGCAGCGCGCCTTTGGCGTCCCGGAGAGCCAGCGGCTCATCGTGCGGTCGATCGCCGAGCATTGGCCGGAGGCGATCGCCGCCGGCGCGGCGGCCTCCGGAGGGCGGCTGTTCGACGGTGCGCTGGAGGTCGGCGAGTTCACGGGCCAGAGCCTGATCGCCTATGCGCGGAAGATCGGCGCGACCCACATCGTGCGCGGATTGCGCCAGGCCAGTGACTTCAACGAGGAGTTCAACCTCCAGGGCGTGGCCGGACGCATCGACCCCTCGATTCCCGTTGTGCACTTCATCTGCGAGGCGCAATTCCTGCACGTCTCGTCGAGCACGGCGAAGGAGCTGGACGCGGTGGGCGAAGACATCGGATGGTTGGTCACGCCCAGCGTCGAGGCGGCCTTCGCCGCACGACGGAGATCGGCGTGATTCTGTATGCCGTCCAGCCGCGCCGACGTGCCCAGGCCTACCCTTTCACCATCGCCGACATCAGCCCCAGATGGTCGACGAAGGGGTCGAAGTCGCGGTCGCTGTAGAGCAGCGAAAAGCCGCTTTCGATGCAACGCGTTGCGATCAGGGTGTCGATCGTCTTGCGCACGGTCACGCCGCGCGCCCGAAGCGTCCGGAAATTGCGGGCCGCCTTCACCGCCATGTCCATGCCGCCGACCTCGATCACCGATAGCGATGTCAGCAGCCGAAGCGCGGCGTCGAAATCGCGGTCTCTGGTGAACCCTTGCAAAACCTCCGTCAGCACCACGTCGGCGACGGCCAGCGGTTCGGCGTCGAGCAGAGCGTCAAGCCTGTCGGTTTGGGGGGTCGCCGCGCCGCGGAAATAGTCGATCCAGACGCTGGAATCGATGAGGATCACCCGTCGGACCGCATCGCGGCAAGATCGCCTTCCCAGGACAGCTTGCCGCGGAATTGGCGGATTTCCGCCTGGCGCCGCAATCGCACCAGGGTAATCAGGCCCAATTCCACGGCTTCGCGCTTAGTCTTCAGGCCGGTGGCCTTGAGCGCGTCGGCCATCAGGGTGTCGTCAATGACGATATTGGTGCGCATCGTGTGTATCCCAAATCTTCTCGATACACATAGCGCTCTTGGGGCCTGAGAACAACCGTACTGAACGCCCTCCCGCAGCGCGCCACCGGCCGGCTGACCACAGTCACCTCCCCGCGCAGGCTTGGTTCAGGTGGACCGGGCAGCCGGTAAGCGAATCTCGCCGTATCGCCAGCGGGAAAGGTCGCCCTGTCCGTCCAGAGCGCCGGCGCCAGCGAGCGCCGCGATGCGTTGGTGGATACGATCCAGATCCGGTACGACGCCGGCGTCTTCAAGTCTTTCCGACGTCTCGCCGATCACGCGCGCGACCTTTAGCCACTTCACCATCGCGATGGACAGGATCAGGGCGTCCAACTCAACGTCCGACATGATCGACCTCCGGGCGGAATTTCCTTCTGCGGCCAGCCAACACGGCCCTGGTCTTGTCTGACATAAGCCCGCCCAGGGCCTCTACCCTCAGCCCCCCGGCAAACCCTCAAACTCCGTCAGCCCTAGCGGCAGGATCACCCAGTCCGGCCGGCGTCGGGTGAAGATGGCCATGGTAGGCTCGAACAGCGACGGATCGTCCAGGGAGCCGGCGTAGATGGTGTGGGAGACGTCCTTGCCGACGATCCCGCCGAACACCAGGCCGCCGCAGGTTTCGCAGAAGTTGCGCACCGCCTCCCCGCCCCTCGCCGATTTGCAGACGTAGGTTCTGGATTGGCCGGTGAAGGTCATGTCGGTGGCGGCAAAACCCATGAACGGGATGAAGCCGGAGCCGGAGGCCTTGCGGCAGTCCTCGCAGCAGCAGTAGCCGCAGTAGGTCGGCGGGCCGTCGGCCGTATAGCGCAGGGCGCCGCAGAGGCAGCCGCCGGTGTAGCGTTTCGTCTCGGTGCTCATGGACCAAACCTATGGCCGGTCCCGCAGCCGCGCAACGCCTCCAGGAACGGGCATGGCGCGATCAGATCTGCGTCAGGGCGAAGACCAGCAGGCCGATCATCAGCACGCCGAACGAGACCACCGTCGTCATCCAGACCACCAGGGTCTTGAGCAGCGCGCCGATGACGCTGGAGCCGTAGCCCCCGCGCAAGGTCTGGAAGAGGTTGATCGGCGTCCAGAGGGCGACCGCGCCCAGCCAGTAGAAGACCCAGGGCGGTGGCAGGATCAGGCCGACGGCGTTGGCCAGGAAGGCGAAGGAGAGCAGGTCCATGGCCACCAGCAGGTGGTCGTAGATGAAGTAGCGGTGCTTGTTGCGGTAGACGGCGGCCAGGCTCAGGCCGACGATGGGCAGCAGCAGGATCGCCAGCCGGTGGCCCCAGGCGAACAGCACCGACAGATAGTAATCGGGGTTGGCGATGGCCTTGTGCAAATTGGCCTTCCACCAGGATTTCGGCCGTCCGGGCCGCTCGACGACCGCGCGCGCCAGGGTCTCGGCGGCCCTGTCCTCCGGATAGCCCTGGGCGACGCGGGCGGCCTGGGCCTGTTTGGCGTCGAAGCTGACGTTGGCGCGGGCCACCGCCTGGGCGTAACGCGCCTCCACCGCGCCCGGCTTCTCGTCGGGATCCTTCAGGTCGTCGGCGCGGTCGCTGGCGGCGTCAACGAGATCGCCGGCGTGGTCCTTGGCCGCCTCGGCGCGAATGCTGGCGGCTTCCCGCGCGCGTCCCTGCGGGGTCGCCAGCAGCGCGGCCCGGGCCTGGGCCTGCCGCTCGGAGGCGACAGCCATCTCGTGCGTCGCGTGTTCGGCGGCGAAGATGAACAGCAGCAGCGCCACCAGGAAGGTGCGGAACGGCGGCACATGCCGGGCGATGCGGCCTTCCATGTAGTCCCGGGCGAGCCGCCCGGGATGCAGGAAGAGGTCAGGTAGGGTGCGAAGCAGGCGCCCGTCCAGATGCAGCAGGCCCTCGATCGCCTCCCAGCCCAGATGCAGGATCGAGCGCTTATGGGTTGCGGCCGCCTGGCCGCAAACGTGGCAGTACCGGCCCTGGAGCACCACGCTGCAGTTGGCGCAGCGCGCCCCCGGGTGCGGTGTCGGCCCATGGCCGCCGCCGCCGAACAGGTGCGGCAGGGAATCCGCCGCGGCCGCCTCCAACTCCTCCGCCACCCCGCCCTCGCCCACGACAAACCGAGATGGCAAGCTAGAACAGGCGCGGCCTTAGCGCACGCGCTCAGATAGCGCCGCGCGCCGCCATCTGTCGGTAGACGCCTCCGTTCGTTCGCTATACGTTCCATCGCAGCCCACCCAAGGGAGGCCGTTTTGAAAACCGTCGTTCTCGCCCTCACCGCCTTGCTCACCTTTGGCGGCGTCGCCCACGCTCAGAGTTCGGCGCTTCAGCCCGGGCTGGCTGGGCTGTCGTTTCTGGTCGGCGACTGGAAGGGCGGCGGCAAGGTGACGGAGAACGGCGGTTCGGCGGTGGGCGTATCGACGATCCGGCCAGAGACCGGCGGCTTGGCGCTGTTGCGCCGGGATCATACCGATCTGTTCGACGCCGCGGGCAAGCCCTCGGGGGGCTTCGATCAGGTGATGATGATTTATCCGGAGGCCGGCGCGGTGCACGCCGACTTCACCGACGGAACCCATGTGATCCACTATCGCAGGGGCGAGGTGCGGCCTGGGCGGTCCGTGGTGTTCATCAGCGATGCGTCGCCGGGCGCGCCGACCTTTCGACTGAGCTACGACCTCACGGCGCCTGGCCAGCTGACGGTAAGCTTTTCTTACGCGGCCCCGGGCTCGTCCGCCTTTCAGCCCATCGCCACCGGCGTGCTGACCAAGACCGACTGAGCGGACATTCCGGCCCGTTACGGGGCGGCCGCCGCCGACCTAGTCCGCGGCCGGCGCCTCGACGAAGGCGCGCAAGCGTTCCAGGGCGTCGCCCCACTGAGCCGCCACCGATTGCAGATAGTCCCGCGCCTCGGCGAGGGGCTCGGGGCGCAGGGCGTAGCGGCTCTCGCGGCCGGATCGGATGCGGCTGACCAGGCCGGCGCTCTCCAGCACGATCAGGTGTTTGGTGATCGCCTGGCGGGTCAGGGGCGAGCCGGTGGAGAGGCCGGCGATGGAGCGGCTTTCGCCGTCGGCGAGGCGGGACAGCAGGCCCAGGCGCGTCGTGTCGCCCAGGGCCGCGAAGATCGGCGCTGGGTTTGGCGGGGCCGCCAGCTCAAGCCTCGACATGGGCCTTGATGTTCTGCACCTGCTGGCTCCAGCCGCCCTCGTTCATGCGCAGGGCGATGTCGCGGCGCTCCGCCGGCAAGGCGTCGAAGCCGGACTCGGTGACCGTGAGCCGGGTCCCCTCGCCGGCCTGCTCCAGGGCGAATTCCACCAGGGTTTGCGGCTCGGCGCTGTAGTCGACCTCCGGATCGATGGCGTAGGGGTGCCAGGTGAAGGCGAAACGGTGGGGCCGCTCCATGGCCGTGACCGTGGCCTGCCAGAGGAGGTGTTCGTAGCCGGGGCTGGTAACCTGGCCGTGGGTGGCTTCGCCGACCTTGAAGGGGCCGGCCATCTTGGCGCGAAACCAGGTTCCGAACTGCTCGTGGTTGGT
>FTAI01000623.1_pt1 | contig 16141 bp, 9 predicted proteins | sample 1638941 | NCBI WGS metagenome assembly FTAI01 (sample SAMEA3914813, study PRJEB12502) | metagenome | biome: forest; material: soil | place: Canada | collected 2011-07-07 | depth 0.3 m | reverse complement strand
GCGGCGAAGACCTGCCCCCAGGTCGCGCGGCCTTCGCCCGGGGCGGGGTGGGCCTGGTCCAGCCGCTCCAGGGCGGCGTCGCGCAGGAAGCGGCTGTCCTCGATCTCCACCCCGCGGAACGAGGCGTGGACCTCGCCGGAGAGGGCGTCGAAGGCGCCCTGGGCGCTGGCGGCGCTGGGGCTGTTGGCGACGGCGTCATAGAGGGGGTTGGCGACGCCAAGGCTCTCCGCTCCGCCGGCCGCCGCGCACTGGTTCTTGGTGACCGCCACCGAGCAGAAGCTGGCGCCATTGCGGGTGACGTTCAGGAACACGTCCTTGGCGGCGTAGACCAGGGTCAGCTGCAGAAACGGCTGGTTCAGGTTCTGGACCAGGCCGCTGAACCCGCCGCCGCTCGAACTGCCCGAGGTGATGATGGTGTAGTGGTCCCCCAGGGCGTAAGGTCCCGGGGCGCTGAGGACGGTCACGACGCCGCCGTTGATCGCGGCGACGCCCGTGGCGTCCACCTGGTCGCTCTGGCCCTGCGGCGTGATCCCGACCACATAGCTCGACCCTGGCTGGAAGGTCAGGGCGCCGGTCACCGATAAGGCGCCGGCGGTGTTGCCGGGAGCCAGGACGCCGCCGGAATTGATGGTCGTGGCGCCGGCCGCGCCGATCCCCTTCAGCTTCGCGCCGTTACCCACGGCGATAGTCCCGGCGATGGAGCCGTCCAGCTGCAGGGTCCCGCCGTTGAGGGAGAGGGCGCCGTTGTAGGAGCTGGCGCCGGTCAGATCGAGAACCCCCGTGCCGGTCTTGGCCAGGGCGCCCGCGCCGGAGAGGGCGTTGGTCAGGGTCAGGGTCACCCCCGAGCCGGTGGCGATGCCGCCGGCGCCGGAGAAGTCGAACAGGCGGTGGCTGGTGAAGCTCGAGGTGGCGGCCAGGCCGCCGCCGGTGAACAGCAGGCCGTTGGTCGGATCGCCCAGGTTGGCGTCCGCCGACACCCCAAGCAGGCCGCCGTTCAGGATCAGCCCGCCGGTGAAGGTGTTGTTTCCGCTCAGGATCAGGGCGCCCAGGTCGGTCTTGGTCAGGCCCCCCGACCCGGCGATCACCGACGAGATGGTGGCGATATAGGCTGCGCCCGCCGCCGTGCCGTCGCCGACCCGGATGGTCGGCGCGGCCCCGGTCAAGGTCAGCGTCCCCCCGCCCACCGAATAGCCGCCCACGGCGAACTGCAGGAAGTTGGCGTTGACGACGCCGGGGCCGTTGTTGATCGTCACCGTCGCCGGGCCGGCGGCGAAGACGGCGTCGACACCGCCCCAGGCGGCGCTGGCGGCGCCAGCCGCGTCGGTCCAGTTGGTCGGACCCAGCTGCCAATATCCGACCCCGCCGACCACCGAGCCGGTGGGATTGAAGGTCGAGCCGTTCCAGAACTGCAACGGGCTGGCGGCGTAGATCAGGTTCACCTGGCCGGCGACGGAGGTCTGCACGGAGAGGTTGGTTGCGGCGACGCCATTGGGAATGTTGCCGATGATGAGGCCGTTGTTGGTCAGGGCGCCGGTGTAGTCGATCAGGCGGTAAAGCCCGAGGCCGAAGCCGCCGCCGTCGGTGACATTGAGGCTGCCCGCGAGGGTCAGGGCGCCGTTGACCTGGAAGAGCTGGGCCGTGCTCGGCGCGCCAAGGGTCACATCGACGATGGACGTCGTGTTCAAGGTCAGCGACCCCGTGGTCAGGGTCTGGCCCGCGGAGCCGGCGATGACGCCGCCGTTCAGGATGGCGACCGGGCCGCCGATTGAGCCGGACCCGCCAAGGGTCGCGCCGGAGTTTACGGTCAAGCCAGCTGTGCTGATCGATCCGCCGACCAGAAGCCCGCCGGCCAGTTCGTCTATGGATCCGTTGAAACTGCTCGCCCCAGTAAGCGCCAGAATCCCGCTTCCGCCCTTATAAAATGTGGCGCCGCCAGTCACCGCGCCGGTCAGGGTCAAGGTGGTTCCCGAGTCGACGACCAGCGCGCCGGAGCCGATGAAGTCGACCGCTCGGTTGCTACTGAAGCCCGCCGTAGTCTCCAGCGATCCCGGTTGGGCGCCGCCGGAAAAGAACAAGGTGTTGGCCGCCGCGCCCAGATTGTCGTCGGCGCCGACGGCCAGGGTTCCCGCAACGATATTGACGGCGCCGGCGAAGGTGTTGACCCCGTTCAGGACTAACCGGCCGTTGTCGGTCTTGCTGAAGCCGGAGCCGGCGATGACGGAATTGATGACGGCCGCGCCGACGTTGGCCGGCGTGCCGTCACCGACCTGAATGCCGGGGCTGGCGCCGGTGAGGGTGAGCGTGCCCCCGCTCACGGTATAGCCGCCCACGAAGAACTGCATCCCGGTGGCGGTCACCGCCCCGCCGCTGTTGTCCACCGTCACGACGCCAGGGGTTCCCATGAAGATGGCGAAGGCGCCCGGCCAGGCGCCGCTGGCGGTCCCTGTCGCATCGGTCCAGTTGGTCGGCCCGAGCTTCCAGGTTCCCGCCCCGCCGACCACCGTGCCGGTGGGGGCCAGGGTCGAGCCGTTCCAGAACTGGGTCTGCACGGCCGGTCCGTAGAGCAGGTTCACCTCGCCGGGGACGGAGGTCTGGACCGTGAGGGCGCTGGCCAGGACGCCGGCGGGGGTGGTCCCAACCACCAGGCCGTTGTCGGTGAGCGCGCCGGTGTAGTCGATCAGGCGGTACAGCCCCGGACCGAATCCGCCCGCGTCGGCGACGTTCACGGTTCCGTCGAGGGTCACGGCGCCGTTCACCTGGAACAGCGGCGCCGTGCTCGGCGCGCCGAGGCTGATGTCCATGTCCGCGCCGGGCGCCAGGAACAGCGTGCCCGCGGTCAGGGTCTGGCCGGCGACGCCGAGCAGATGCCCGTTCGTGCCTAGACTGACCGTCCCGGCGACCGAGCCGGAACCGCCGAACGAACCGCCGGTGGTGACGAACACCGTCGTGGCGCCCAGGGATCCATCGACGAGAAGCGTGCCGCCTTGGACGGTGGTGGCGCCGGTATAGGTGCTGGCGCCGGTCAAAATCGTGACGCCGGTCTGGTTGTCGAGCTGGCCGATGCCGATGATGGCCGGCGCGAAGATGTAGCCCGACGAAGAGTGATGGAAGTCGACGTTCGAGTTCGCCGTCCTCAAATTGACCGTGGCGGCGAGCAAGGCGCCCGGCGTCTGCGTGGGGTTCAGCGTGCCGCCGATGTTCAGGGCGCCCAGGCCGAAGCCGTTGCCACCAAGGAACAGGGTTCCCGCTCCACCGCCGACGCTGACGACGCCGCCGCCATAGAGGTCGATGCTGGCGACCCCGCCATTGCCGGCCGTCAAATTGCCGCTGCTGGTCCAGGTCGAGCCGGCGTTGTGGATGGTGACGACGCCCGTCTCCAGGTCGCCGGTGGTGTCGACCAGCGCGCCGCCGTTGGTGATCGTCATGTTGAAGGTGCTTTGGAAGCCGGCGCCGAAATCAGTCGTGGTGGAATTGTTCCAAGACGTCCCGGCCCCGTCGATCGAGATCGTGGCGAAGGAATGCGAGCTCACCGCGGCCGATCCTGTATTGTCGCTGAGCACGCCCCCCGCGGTTAGGTTCAGCACCCCGGAGCCGGCGATCACCGAGCCGATGTTCATGCCGCCGCCGAGGCCGCCGGCGATCGTCCATTGGGATCCGGCGCCGCCGATCGACACAAAGCCCCCGTCGCTGCCGGTGGCGCTGGTGACGAGCCCGCCGTTGCTGATCACCAGGGCCGCGCTCGCCGAATTGATGATCAGCGAGCCGGTATTGGTCCAGGTCGAACCGACGCCGTCCACGGTCGCGACGCTGTTCAGGCCGCCGACCGAGGCGCCGCTGTCGGTGACCAGCCCCCCCGCCAGGATCGACATTTGGGCGACGCCCCCCTGGCCCATGGTCATCTGATTATTGGACAGGAACTGCGAACCCGCGCCGCTGACCAGCAGGTTGCCGGCGCCGTCGCTGAAGCCGGCGAACACCGACTGACCGACGTGGGCCACCCCGCCGGCGGTGACGTTGATCGTCCCAACGCCATCGTCCCCCACATTCAGCAGGTTGCCAGGTCCGGCGCAGGTGTTGGTCCATTTCGAACCCGCGCCGGTCACGGTGATGGTCCCGTTACCCTTGGCGCCGTTGCCGAGATCGACCGCGCTGCAGGAGGCCTGATTGAGCGTGCCGCCGCCGCTGACCGTCAGCGTGCCGGTCCCAAGGTTGCCGACGACGAGTCCGGCGAAATTCCAGGTCGAGCCGGCGCCGTTGATCGTCACCGCGCCCGTGGAATGGAGCAGATCCGCAATCGCGCTGCCAACGGCGTTGGTGCTCGAGGTGGTGAAGACGGCGCCGTTGGTGATGGAGAGCGTTCCGGAGCCGCCTTCGCCGATCAGGGCGCCGCAGGTCCCGTTGTTGAAGGTCGCGCCGGCGCCGTCGATCTTCAGGGTTCCCACCCCGGCCGCGCCTACGCCGGCTTCGGCATAGAAGCAGTTGGTGACCGTGACGCCGCCGCCCGCGGTCACGTCAAGCTCGCCGGTCCCCGTGGTTCCGATTTGCAGGCCGCCGTCCACGTTGAACGGCGAAGCGAAGGCGCCCGGCACGGTGTCGGTGACGCCGTTGATGACCGTGGGACCGGCCTGGGCCGATCCGGCCATGGCGATGATGGTTAGCGCCGACGCGGTCGCAAGAAGCGTGACGGTTCGCGAGCGCAGGGCTCGGTTTGAAGTCGATGACATGGTCTGGATTCCCCAAGGCTTTATCGCTCCCGCCCCAAGCCTGGGCGGGCGTTGAACAGGCGCGCAGCCATCCCTCCGCGGACGGCGCAGCCGTCCGGATCCATCATCGTCTTCTGTATTGAATCGGGTATTCAGCCCCGTGGGGGACGTCCAGCATCTATCCGCGTCGTGATGACTTCAGAGCCGCGGAATGTTTCGAACTATACCTGAGACTTACACAGTTGGTGACGAGGTCTTGCAGGGATCCTGCACCCGAACTGTATCGCCCGAATTCGACCATGCCGGCAGTTGCGCCGGATGCGCTCGGATGGCGTGATGTTGCACGAAGTTGCGCGCGGCGCCGTCAGCGTGGGGCGGCCGGCCTGCTTCGCCTTAAGGCGCCGGCTTGGTCTCGTAGTCCGGCCCGCGGGTCATGGTCCGCAGCAGGGACATGTTCAGCAGCCAGTCGCCCCCCTTGGCCAGTTGTTCCGGCCCGAAGTCGCGGGCGAGGTGCGCCTGCATCTCGGCGGGGATCGAGCCTTCCGGCGCCACCGGGTTTTGCGAGACAAGCTCGGCGAGCCGCCGGTCGTCGGCCCCGCGATCTCCGCTCAGGTCGCCGATGCGCTCGCAGATCATGGCCGTCGCCAAGGGCGAGCGCCCCATGTCGAAGGCGGGCAGCAAGGTCAGGCCGTCGAAGACGTCCACCCGCGTCGCGCCGATCCCGTTGAAGATGCCGAACACCAGGGTGCCGTGGTTGATCTCGGCGGAGACGCTGTAGAGCATCCCGTGCAGGGGGATCATCCAGCCGTCGACCATGGATTCCAGGCTGCCCATGCTCAGACGCAGCAGCCCGATCTCGTCGCGGCGGATCATGCCCCACTCGTGCACATAGCGCCCGTTGAGCCTGGGATGCGGGCGTGTCGAGCGGAAGAACCCCTCATAGGCCGCCCCCCGCGCCGCCGTGGTGGTGATCATCTGCGCCCAGATGGCGATCGGCAGGCCACCGGGCCGCCGCGCCGAGCGCAGGCCGGCGATGGCGGCCGGATCGGCGCCGAACATCTGCGCGAGGCTGTCCGCGTCGCGTTCCCAATCCAGGATACGGAATCCCTCGACCCGGGTCGCAACGAAGGCCGAGAGGCGGGACAGATTGTGGGCCGACGGCTGGACGCTGCCGTTCAGCCAGCGGCTGATCACCGACTTGTCGACCTGCAGCTCCGAGGCCAGCTTGGCCGCGCTGATCGACAGCAGCTTGAGCACCAGCCGCAGGTTGTCGGAAAAGCTCGGAGTCGACGCCATGGGAGCGATTAGCCCGTCTCAGGCCGAATGCCAAACGCCGCTCTCGCCGGGCGGATCGAGGCCGGGCGCGGATCGGGCCGGCCACGCCCAGCGGCTAAGCACACAATGAGCGGTCACGCAGATCGAGGGTCATCGGGCCGCAGGCTCAATTGCGTCGGCTGATCGCCGCGCACAGCGCCGGCGCGTCCGCCTCGCCGCAAAAATCCGGGGCATGGCCGGAAGTCCGCCAATAGTCCACTAACCCCAGCCTGGCGACGAGGGCCGCGAAGGCCGGCAAACGGCGCGACGGCGCAAAGGAGGGTTCAAACAGAATGCCGCGGGTATCCGGCCTCTCGGTGATCAGCCGCGCGGCCGCCGCCAGGGCGTCGTCGGCGCGGCCGAGGGCGCTGAGCTCCCGCACCACCAGTTTGTTGTTGGTTTTCTTGTCCCGGGACAGGGATCGCAGCGCGTCCGCGGCGGCTGACATCTTCCCGGCGTCCGCTGATTTCAGCGCCTCGAAACCAGCGATCAGCGCCGTCTTATCCGCAGGATCAAACCCGTGCTGTTGCGCCTTCAGCGTCGTGATCGCCTGATCGTAGCGATGGGTCCAGGCGGCTGTTTCCACGTTCAGCACCCACGCCGGAAAGTCGTCCTGGGCAAGCGCCTGGGCGGCGGCCGCCGTCTGGTCGGCGTCGTCCGTCTGGCCCAGCATGTACTGCGCCCGCGCCACGGCATCCTTTTCTTCCGCGCCCAGGGCCAGGGTTTCGGCGGCGCGCTGGTACTGGGCCAAGGCGTCGCGGATGCGGCCGACCCGCTCGAGAAACGCCCCATACCGCTCGTGCTCGCAGCCGCAGTCGGTGGGCCGGACGGTGAGCGATTTCTGAAACAGAACCTCGCGGCCGGCGAAGTCCGACACCCCAAGCAGTAACGCCTGGGCCTGGTAGGCTTCGCTGTTCAAGGGGTCCAGGCCGAGGGCCTTCTTCGCCGCCGCCTGGCCTTCAGCCCGGGCCTGAGCGGAGGCGCGCATGCCGTCCGCTGTGTTCGCAATATAGCCGTCCAGTATCGCCAGGGCCGACCAGGACGCCGAATAGTTCGGCGCGGCTTCGGTCAGCCGCCGGGCGTCATTGGCGCTGGCCGAGAGGGTGGAGTCGTCTTCGTCGTCGCAGAGCTTGAAGTAGGCCGATATCGCCTCATTGGGCAGACGCCCTTTGTAACTCGGCAGCCCGGACAGGGCGCAGCGGATCGACAGCGAAGTCAGGGCGGCGATCTGCCGGGGCGCGTCTACCCCCGACTGCGTCGGCCGGTCGATCGAGTGGGTCCACAGGTCCGTGCCGGTCCGCTGGTCCACCAGGTGCATGGTGAAGCGAAGCGATCCGCCCATGTCGCGTACGCTGCCCGACAGCACCACCGGCCGGTCGTCACTGGACGAGGGAGCGTGCAGGTCCTCGACCACGGGCAGGACGTCATCGGTCCGGAATGCGGCCAGCAACTCCTCGCGCAGGCTCGAGCCGACGGTCGGCGACAGCCCCGATGAGAGGACGTCGAAATTGGCGATGCGGACCTGCGGCTTTTGCGGCCGGGCGAAGGGATTCAGCAGCGTCAGGCCGGCGGCGACGATGGCGATGCAGAGAACGGCCGCGGCCCCGCCCCAAAGCAACCTCGGCGGGATTCGTGGGCCGGCGGCCCTGGCAGGCGCGGACGCCGGCTGCTGCGTCGCGGCGCCGGCCAGTTCGGCGACGCTGGCGGCGACCTTGCGCCAGCCCGGCGCGTCGACCTGACCTTTCCAGCCGGTGAGGGCGGCGCACTGTATTTCATTGAACGGCAACGGCGGGGTGGCGCCGTCGACGGTCAGCTGGACCAGGGTTCCGGCCTCCCGCGCGACATTCGCTTCGGCCCGCACCCATTGCGACTTGGCCGCGTCTGCAGACCAGACCACCACCACCGCCTTGGCGGCCCGCAGCTGCTCCTCGATCACCTCGCTATAGGCCCGATGCGCCGGCAGGGCGTCGTCGCGCCAGACGTCGTAACCCGCCGCCTGCAGCGCCTCGGCGACCATTTTCGCCTGCTCCGCCGTGGAGCGCGCGTAGGAGATGAAGACGTCAGCCATCGCCCATTGGTGGCATTCTATCCGCGGCCGGACAAGCGCCCCGGGTCGATGGCCCTAGTCCCCCAGCAGCCCCTCGAACATCCCGGTCACCCGCGTCACGAACACGTCCCGCTCGCGTCCTTCCAGGGCCGCATCGCGGATCAGGCGCTCGACCAGCAGGCCGATGAACGCCGCCGCCAGGACCCGCGCCCGTGGCCCGGCGTCCTCGCCGCCGAGCCAGTCGCGGATGGGGGCCAGGAAACGCTCCTGGATCGCCACGTTCAACAGCGGCGCGGTCGTGGGGGAGGTGGCGGCGCGCAGGAGGAACTGGAAGCTGTGAGCGCCGGCCTCGTCGGTGCGGGCCGGGCCGGCCATCATCACGGCGATGTCGTGGGCGAAGGTGGCGCGGTCCCAGTGGCGCAGGCGGTCGGCGCGGAACGACGCCTTCAGGGCCTCGGTGAACAGGGCTTCCTTGCCGCCGAAATAGCGTTTGATCAGGGCCACATCCGCCCCGGCCTCGGCGGCGATGTCGCGCAGGGCCGCGCGGTCATAGCCGGCTTGCGCGAACTGCGCCTTGGCCGCCTCCAGGATGGCCGCGCGGGTGGCCGCCGCATCGCGCCTGCGCGGCGGGGGGCGGTCGAGAACCGCGGTGTCGGTCATGGATTTCCGCCGACGCGAACAGCTTCGGATTCTGAGAACCCATCCAACAAAACCGTCACCCCCGGGCTTGTCCCGGGGGCGAGGGATCGCTGGCGGGAAAGTCGTCGCACCGGTGCTAACCACGCCCCGTTCGTGTTCCCTTGCCCCCGGGACAAGCCCGGGGGTGACGGGGAGGGGGACATTGAACCGCGCTCCAGTTTCGCTTCGACCAAGCTACGCCCGCGCCGGAATGATCACCGGCATGGACTCATAGCCGTGCACGAAGGACGAATGGGTGCGCACCGGTTCGCCCACCAGCTTGATCTCCGGGAAGCGCTTGAGGATTTCTTCCCAGATGATGCCCAGCTGCATCTCGGCGACGCGGTTGCCGACGCAGCGGTGGATGCCGAACCCGAAGCTCAGGTGCTGGCGGGGGCGTTCACGGTCGATGATGTAGGCGTTGGGGTTTTCCACCGCCGCCTCGTCGCGGTTGCCGGAGATGTACCACATCACCACCCGCTCGCCCTTTTTGATCAGCTTGCCGCGCACCTCGATATCCCGGGTGGCGACCCGGCTCATGTGGGCCAGGGGGGTCTGCCAGCGGATGGTTTCGGACACCATCGGCAGCACCAGATCGTGGTTGGCGCGCAGCTTGGCGTACTGGTCGGGGTTCTTGTTCAGGGCGTAGACGCTGCCGGAGATGGTGTTGCGCGTGGTGTCATTGCCGCCGATGATCAGCAGCACCACGGTGCCCTGATATTCCTCCGGCGTCATGGTCCGGGTGGCCGGGTTGTGGGTCAGCATCGAGATCAGGTCGATGCCGGGCTCGGCGTTGATCCGCTCGTTCCACAGCCCCTGGAACACGCCGAAGCATTCGAAGATCGCCTCGGCCTTGTGCTGCCAGTCCCGCACCGGCCCGTGGCCCGGGGTGTTGGTGATCATGTCCGACCAGTAGGTCAGCTTGCGCCGGTCCTCGAAGGGGAAGTCGAACAGGGTGGCCAGGGTCATGGCCGTCAGTTCCTTGGACACCAGGTCGACCCAGTCGAATTCCTTGCCGATGGGCAGGGAGTCGAGGATCTGGCCCGCGCGCTCGCGAACAATCGGGGCCATGTTGGCGATATTGCCGGGGGCGACCGTGGGGCTGACCGCCTTGCGGTGCACGCTGTGGTCCGGCTCGTCCATGGTGATGAAGCCGGCGCCGCCCTTGCGCCGCTCCCGGCCCATGGCGGCCAGGGCCTTGTCCTGCTCGGCCAGGGCCGCCAGGTTCGGCAGGCCGATGCCTTCGGCGGAGGAAAAGGCCTCATGGTCGACGTCCACCGCCATGATGTCGTCCCAGCGGGTGATCGACCAATAGGGGCCGAACTCGCTCTCGGCGGTGTAGTGCACCGGGTCTTCCCGGCGCAGGCGCTCGAAGTAGGGCCACAGGGTGTCGTTCTGGAAGCGGTCGGTCTGGCCGGGATTGATCTGGTCTAGCGGCGTCGCGTAGGCGTCGGCGGCGGCTGCGCTGGCGTCCGGCTTGACGGCGATATTCATGGACTTGCTCCCAAGATTTGGTCCGCCGCCCGCGCGCACGCGGCGGGGGCCGCTCGAATGGCGACAGGCTCAGGCCGTCAACATCGGCGCAGAGAGTAGGTATGTCAACAGGCGTTGACTTGAGCGGAGCGGACTCGCTGGCCCGGCTACCGCGTCGTCGGCGGCGTGGCCTCGATGCCGACGCCTTGATTGCCAAGCATGGTCTCACCGTCCTTGGTCTTGATGCAGCGCTTGGATCTGTCCTTGGCGCACCGGACGATCGTCGGGGTGTTGTCGATATTCGGCAGGTCCGATTGCTTGAACGACACGGTGATCGTATTGGCGTCGGTGTTCTTGCTCTCGCCCGACGCGCCCAGGGAGAGGATCGCCAGCTTCAGACTGATCCCGAACTGGCTGTCGTTCACTACGGTGACGCCCATCTTGTAGGAATGCGGCGCGTCGCCGAGCTTGGCCACGTCGAAGTCGCGGAAACACTGCACCGGCGCGCCGGACTTGCCGCTTCTGGCGCCGGCGATCAGTCCGTCACGCAGGGTCATCAGCATTCCGGCGATGGGGCGCAGCGTTTCGCGCGTGGGCGGCAGATAGCTCGCATCGACGCCCTTCAGTTCGTCCGGCCATTGGACATAGATCAACTCCTGCACATTGGTGACCTCGTGGCTCACCGCGCCGGTCGGCGAAAGGCTGTAGATGGGCAGCGAGACCGAGCCGTTGGCCTTGGCCGTATCGTCCGCGGTGGTCGCCAGGTCGACCTTGATGCTGGTCACGTCGAAGTCGATGGAGCCGTCGCCGCAGGTGAAGGCGCCGCCCCCTGCGAACGCAGGGTCCTGATCGCGGTGGGCTCGGTAGTATTGGACGGCTGCGTTGTACTGCCCGACCTGCGATTTCAAGTCCTGTTGGACCTGGCTGATATAGCCGGCGTTGATGACGGTCGGAACATTTTCGGCGCTGGCGCAAGCCGTCAACAGCGTGGCGCCGATGAAGATTGAAACCAGCCGCAGCATGTCTTGTTCTCCCCGATGGTTGCATAACGATGCTATGCGACGATAGGCTTGTAAAGCCGCATCGATGGGCCGTCAGGGTCATGGCGACCTGACGCCAGGAGCGGAGATGCACACTCCGCCGCGGCAAGCCATGATGACTCCCCCCTAGCTCGGGTCCAGATAGGTCGACAGCTCGTCCAGCCATTTGCGCACGCCGCTGTCGTCCGCCTCGCCGGCCGACTGTTCGATGCCCGATCCGATGTCGGTGATCGCCTGCAGGCCGAAGCCACCGCCGGAGCCGCGCAGATTGTGGCCCAGGATGATCACCGCGTCGAAGTCGGCCCGGTCCAGGGCGGCCAGCATGACGATCACGTCGCGCCGGCAGTTTTCCAGATAGGCGGGGGTTTGCTCAGCCAGGCGCTTGGCCGCCCGCGCGGCCCGGTCCTTGGAGGCGGGCGGGCTCGGCGGCGCGGGGCTCTTGGCGAAGGCGTGGTCGCGAATGGCCTGCAGCAGCACGTCCTGCTTGATCGGCTTGCTCAGATAGGCCGTGCAGCCGGCCGCCAGGCAGGTCTCGCGATCGCCCTTCAGGGCCGAGGCGGTCACCGCGATGATCGGCGTCGGCGCCCGGCCGTGAGACGCTTCCCAGGCGCGGATGGTCCGGGTCGCGGTCAGTCCGTCCATCACCGGCATCTGCCGATCCATCAGCACCAGGTCGTAGTGGCCGGCCATGAACATCTGGCAGGCGATGGCCCCGTTCACCGCCACCTCGATCCGATAGGGGGTGTCCTGCAGATAGGCCATGGCGATGGCGCAGTTGTCGGGCGAATCCTCCGCCATCAGGATGCGCAGGGGCGGCAGCGGCGCGGTGGGATGGGCGCCGACGGGGGCGGCCTCCAGGCTGTCGGCGGCCGACCAGATCTCAAAGGGGACGGAGAAGGCGAAGGTGCTGCCCTGGCCCTCTTCGCTGGTGACCCAGATGCGGCCGCCCATCAGCTCGACCAGGCGTTTGGAGATGGTCAGCCCAAGACCGGAGCCGCCGAACCGGCGGGTGGTCGAGGAATCGGCCTGGGTGAACCGCTCGAAGATCAAAGGAAGCTTCTGCGCCGGGATGCCGATCCCGGTGTCGGTGACGGTGAACTGAAGCGCGGCGGGGATCGCGCCGTCCGCCTGCCGTTCCACCTTCAAGGTCACCGAGCCGGTCTCGGTGAACTTGATCGCGTTGCCGAGCAGGTTCATCAGCACCTGCCGCAGCCGCATGGGATCGCCCACCAGCTCGTTGCTGACGCTGGGCGCGATCTCGCAGGTCAGGCTCAGCCCCTTTTCCTGCGCCCGCGGCTCGACCATCTCGAACACCTTCTCCAGATGGTCGCTGAGGGAAAACCCGGTCCGCTCCAGGTCCAGCTGCGAGGCCTCGACCTTGGATAGATCCAGGATGTCGTTGATCAGGTTGAGCAGATTGTCGCCGGAGCGGCGGAAGATCTGCACGAACCGGTCCTGTTCGGCGGTCAGCTTGGTCTTGGCCAGCAGATCGGCGATGCCCATGATCGCATTCATCGGGGTGCGGATTTCGTGGCTCATACTGGCCAGGAAGTCGGACTTGGTGCGGCTGGCGCTTTCGGCCGCGGCCTTGGCCAGCTGCAGCTCCTGTTCGAACCGCTTGCGGTCGGTCACGTCCCGGGCGGCGGCGAACACCCCCTGGAGCTTGCGGTTGCGGTCGTAGAAGGTGGTGGCGTTGTACGACACCACGGTCTGCTTGCCGTCGCGGGCCCGGGCGGTGAGTTCGTAGTCGGTGATCGATTTTTCCACCAGCACCCGCTTGATGCCGGCCTCGGCCCGGGCCGGGTCGGTGAAGCAGTCCTTGAACGGCGCCCCGATCAGCTCATCGCGGGTGCAGCCGGTCAGGGCCTCCATCTGCTTGTTGACGTCGGTGATGATGCCGTGGGGATCGGTGGTCATGATCGCGTCGATGTTCGATTCGATCAGGGAGCGGGTATAGAATTGCTGGTCCCGCAGCCGCTGGTCGGACTTCTGCTGCTCTTCCTCCACCAGCTTGCGAGCGGTGTTGTCGGTGCCGATCAAGAGATAGCCGATGATGGCGCCGGCCGCGTCGCGCAAGGCGGTGACCGACACGACCGCCGGAAACCGGGTGCCGTCCTTGCGGATATAGGTCAGCTCATAGATGTCCTCGATCCCCCGGGAGGCCTTGAACACCAGGGCCTCGAACCCAGGCGTGATGGGGGTGGCGAGCTCGGCGCTGAGGGCCGCGGCCCGGGCGACCAGTTCCTGAGGATCGGAAATGTCCGCCGGCGTGATGGTGTTCATCACCTCGGCGGCGGTGTAGCCGAGCATGCGCTCGGCGCCGACGTTGAAGATCTGGATCACCCCCTTGGCGTCGGTGGCGATGGACGAGAAGTTGGCGCTGTTGAAGATGGCGCTCTGCAGGGCGCCGGCCTTGACCAGCGCCTCCTCGGCCTCCTTGCGGGCGGTGTTGTCGGTGCCGATCAGCAGATAGCCGATGATCGTGTCCGCCGCGTCGCGCAGGGCGGTGACGGAGACGACGGCCGGAAAGCGGGTGCCGTCCTTGCGGATATAGGTCAGCTCATAGATGTCCTCGATCCCCCGCGAGGCCTTGAACACCAGGGCTTCGAAGCCCGGGGTGATGGAGGTCTGCAACTCGGCGCTGAGGGTCTGCGCCCGGGCGATGAGTTCCTGGGGATCGGAGATGTCGGCAGGCGTGATGGTGTTCATCACCTCGGCCGCCGTGTAGCCCAGCATCCGCTCGGCGCCGACGTTGAAGATCTGGATCACCCCCTTGGCGTCGGTGGCGATGGAGGAAAAATTGGCGCTGTTGAAGATGGCGCTCTGCAGGGCGCCAGCCTTGACGATCGATTCTTCCGTCCGGTGATGGGCCGCGCCGTCGCCCCCCTTGGCCCGGACGCCGGGGCCGAGGTCGTCCTGCGAACTGGAGATGGTGTTTCCTGACTCAATCGTACAAGGCGCGCACGGCGCTGAATTTAAGGTGCAACAGTCTCAAGAAGGTCCGCGATGGCGGTTTCCAGCTGTTCGCTGGAGTAGGGCTTTTGCAGGAACCGGCCGCCGCGGACGAAGTATTTGGCCACGTCGTCGGTCAGGGTGCTGCCGGATGTGTACAGGACCCGTAGATCAGGCCGCGCCTGGATAGCGTGGTCGGCGATGGCGTATCCGCCGTGGGCCACGCCGCCCAGCCTTATGTCGACGAAGAGGGCGTCTATTCGGCCCGGGGCGCAAAGACAGGCCAGGGCTTCGTCGGGGTCGCCGGCGAGAAGCGCGCTGTGACCGAGGTCTTCCACCATCCACTCGGCATTCTGCCGGATGAACACTTCGTCCTCGACAATGAGGACCACGGCCATCAGAGCGCCATCGGCGCTGAACGCGACATCTGAAGTCGACCCCTCGGCGCCTTGCTGCAGTCCGGCGCACTGACCGCTAATTCGTGGCGGCCCGATGGGTTCCCGAGCCCGGCGATTTATTTTCGGGCGTCAAGCGGGCGGCGATGGCCCAGGCCGCCGACAGGCCTCGTCGCCGCGGCGTTTCCAGCGCGGGGACGATCGCCTAAGGTTCATCCGGGGGGCCTATCGGGCTCCGGCCTATGGGGGCGAAACATGCGGATAGTGGGCTTGGCGGGGATCGCCCTGGGCATTGCGGTGCTGGTGGGCGCCACGATGTTCGCGCGTTGGGCGGGGCTGTCCGGCGGCCTGCCGCGGATCGCGGGTGATCTGTTCATCAACGCCGGCCCCGTGGACAAGCTCGGGATCATGGTGCTGGCGCTGACGACCGTGGTCGCGACGATCATGGCGGCCATTTCGATAGCGAGCGGCGGCCGGTCGGAGGTCAGCGAGGCCCTGGGGCCGCTCAGTCTGATCGCCCCGCTCTTTGGCGCGGTCGTCGCCGCCTACGGCTATTGGTTCATCCATGTGGCCGCCGACGCGACCCACACCACCAATCTGATGATCATGGCCCCCAGCATCGCCGAGGATACCCTGGCCCTCGGCCTGGGCCTTCTCGCCGGCGGCGTCGCCGCCCTGCCCAGGCGCGGGCGGACCTAGCCGCCGGTCGCCAAACTTCATGGGAGCGACATTGGACCGTCCAGGGTCAGCCGGCGACACGCTCAGCCTCGGTCTCGACGCCGCCTTGCGCCGGGGGGGGGCGCGGACGGGTTTACGCGCCGCCGCCTAGCCTGAGATCCAGGTTTCCATCTGTAGCCTCAGATTGAAGATCTCCTCGCTGATCCAGCGATAGACCGACTCCGTCGCGCTCGCCGGCGCGGCGTCGATTTCTCTCAACCGGGCCGTCAGCATGTCCTTCTGGCGGCCGAGCCGGTTCAGCGCGCCGGCGGCTTCGACCCGCACGCGACCGTCGCCTTGGGTGAGCCGGTGCTCGGCCTCCTTCAGCCTTTGGTTCACGTCGGCGAGCAGTTCGGACACTTCGTGGCGGATGAGGGTCAAGGCCAAGGGTTCACCTCCTCTGATCGGCGGCGAGGCTTTCCCACGATGGCTGGCGGCCCGCGGGCGCCGCTTCAGCATCCACTATACGCCGTTAACGGCGCCAGGATGGCGGCGTGTTTCGCCGCTGCGACGTAGGCGTCCCCGTCAGGCCGCCGCCGCGGCCAGGGCCTCTCGCACCCGCGCCAGGGCCGCGTCCACCGGGGCGGTCTCGCCCAGGAGGCTGAAGGTGCGGTAGAGGGCGAAGACGCAGTGGCCGTGCACCGTCGCCACCAGGGAGCTGGCCAGGGACAACACCTGATCCCGCTCGGCCCCCGGCAACACCACGGCGATCTCGCCGACCACCACCCCCATCAGCTCGGCCACATGGGCCCGGTAGCCCTCCGGCGCCGGGGCGTCGTTGGCCATGTGGTGCTCATAGATGGCGATCCAGGTCCTGGGGTT
>FTAI01001775.1_pt1 | contig 16235 bp, 12 predicted proteins | sample 1638941 | NCBI WGS metagenome assembly FTAI01 (sample SAMEA3914813, study PRJEB12502) | metagenome | biome: forest; material: soil | place: Canada | collected 2011-07-07 | depth 0.3 m | reverse complement strand
GGTGATCGTGATCTCGGCGCTGCATCTGAACCCGGACTGGGCCTTGTCGCCGCTGATGGTCCTGGGCACCCAGTGGTACATTCTGTTCAACGTTATCGCCGGGGCCAGCGCCCTGCCCACCGACCTGCGCGAGGTGGGGGCGATCTTCCACGTGCGGTCCTGGCAGTGGTGGCGGCAGATCGCCCTGCCGGGGATCTTCCCCTACTACGTGACCGGCGCCCTCACCGCCTCGGGCGGATCGTGGAACGCCAGCATCGTCGCCGAGGCGGTGAGCTGGGGAAACCCCCGCCTGGAGGCGCACGGCCTTGGGGCCTTCATCGCCAAGGCGACGACCGCCGGAGACCTGCCCCGCGTCGGCCTGGGCGTGGCGGTGATGTCGCTGTTCGTGATCGCCCTGAACCGAAGTCTGTGGCGCCCCCTCTACGGCGTCGCCGAACGTCGGCTGCGCCTGGATTGATCAGACCGGAATTGGAGACCCGCCATGCTGGAAACTCTCAACCGTCCGCTGGTGCAGGTGACGGGCGTGCGTCACTACTACGGCAAGGCCGACTCCAGCCGCACGCCGGTCCTGGACGACGTCAACCTGACCCTGCGCGCCAACGAGATCGTAGGCCTGCTGGGCCGGTCGGGCTCGGGCAAGTCGACCTTGCTGCGCTCCATCGCCGGGCTGATCCGGCCCACGGAAGGCAAGGTGGAGTTCCCCCCCGACCCCGACAGCGATGGGGGCACGACGGTGGCGATGGTTTTCCAGAGCTTCGCCCTGTTTCCCTGGCTGACGGTGCAGGAGAACGTGGAGCTGGGACTGGAAGCCCAGCGCGTGCCGGCGGCGGAGCGCAAACGGCGGGCCCTGGACGCCATCGACCTGATCGGCCTGGACGGGTTCGAGAACGCCTATCCCAAGGAGCTGTCGGGCGGCATGCGCCAACGGGTGGGGCTGGCGCGGGCGCTGGTGGTGAACCCCTCGATCCTGCTGATGGACGAGCCCTTCTCGGCCCTGGACGTACTGACCGCCGAGACCCTGCGCACCGACCTGCTGGACCTGTGGTGCGAGGGCCGGATGCCGATCAAGTCGATCCTGATGGTGACGCACAACATCGAGGAGGCGGTGCTGATGTGCGACCGCATCCTGGTGTTCTCGTCCAATCCCGGCCGCGTGTCGGCCGAGATCAAGGTGGACCTGCCCCAGCCGCGTAACCGCCAGGCGCCGGCCTTCCGCGCCCTGGTGGAGGACATCTACGCCCGCATGACGGTGCGCACGGGGCAGAGCCCGATCGGCGAGGGCCTGTTCCCGGGGACCGGTATCGCCATGTTGCTGCCCGCGGTTTCCACCAACGCCATGGCGGGGATGCTGGAGGAGATCGCCTCGCCCCGGTTCAGGAGCAAGGCCAGTCTGTCGGCCCTGGCGGACGAGGCGGCCATGGAGGCGGACAAGCTGTTCCCGGTGGCCGAAACTCTGCAGCTGCTGCGCTTCGCCGAGCTGGAAGGGGCGGACATCCGCCTGACGCCGGCCGGGCGTCGCTATGTCGCCGCCGAGGTCGACGAGCGCAAGCAGCTCTTCGCCCAGCATCTGCTGAACTACGTCCCCCTGGCCGGCCACATCCGCAAGGTGCTCGAGGAACGGCCAGGCAAGGCGGCGCCGGCGCGGCGGTTCCGCGACGAGCTGGAGGACCACATGTCCGACGCCTATGCGGACGAGGCCCTGAAGACGGTGATCGCCTGGGGCCGCTATGCCGAGGTGTTCGCCTACCACGAGGACACCGACCGGTTCTCGCTGGAGGACCCGCAGTAGGGCGCAGCGTCGGGACTGGAGCCCCGGGGCGTTCGGGCGCACTATCGGCGGCATGGGCGGCTCTCTTGGCGAAATCGCGGTGAACCTGTGCGCGGCGTGGGTGGCGGGGAGCCTGGTCGGGCTGGAGCGGAGCCATAACGGACGGGCGGCCGGCTTTCGCACCCACGCCATCGTCGCCCTGGCGGCGGCGGCGGCCATGGCCATCACCTTCGAACCCCAGCTCGTGCCCGCCGCGTTGCTGGGGGGTGGCCGGCTGGATCCGGGGCGGATCGCGCAGGGGATCATGACCGGCGTCGGCTTCCTGGGCGCGGGGGTGATCTTCAAGGAGGGCGTGAGCGTCCAGGGCCTGACCACGGCGGCGGCGATCTGGGCGACCTCGGCGATCGGGCTCTTGATGGGGCTGGGGATGCACGCGGTCGGAGCGCTGGTGACGGGGGCGGTGCTGGTGACCCTGATCCTGTTCCGCTGGTTCGAGGCGGTCATGCCCGAGCGCGTCTACGCCCTAATGGTCCTCCGCTACCATGCCGGTATGGCGCCGACGGAAGCGGCGCTGCTGGCGGAGATGGAACGCCTCGACGTCAGCCTCAGCAACCTCAGCTACGGCCTGCAACGCGACGGCGAGCTCTTCGAATTCCAGGGCATGGCGCAGACGGGCCACCGCGACGGCCTGTCGAAACTGGCGGCCCGCCTGCGCGAGACCAAGGGGCTGACGGAATTCCAGCTGTCACGGATCAGCAAGTAGGGAAGCGGGCGGGCGCGGCCGCTGTCCCCGGGTCGACTGCACTGCGCCCTCCCCGCCGTCTTCCTCCGGCGTAAGTCCCGAGATCCATGCGCGCTGTAGAGATTGTCGCGCAGCGGCAGCGGAGCGGCGCAGGTCGATGGCGGCCGACGCCTGTGCTCGGCGCGCCCTTCGGTGCTCACCGCGGATGACGGTGTTTGGCGGGCGGATCACAAATCACGATAGGCGCATTGCCACCCGCACCCTAGCCATGGGGCCGCATTCCCTGGCATTTGCGGGGCATGAGCCATTCGATCTTCGTCCTGACCCTGTCGTGTCCTGACCGCATTGGCATCGTGGCGGATGTCGCCAGCGCGCTGGCGGCGTCGGGGTGCAATATCCTGGAGAGCGCCCAGCACGGGGACGCCGGCAACGGCCGGTTCTTCATGCGGACGGTGTTCGAGTCGGCCGGGGGGCTGGGCCAGGCGGCGCTCGAGGCGCGGTTCGCGCCGGTGGCGCAGCGGCACGGGATGACGGCGGCGATCTTCGACGCGGCGCGCAAGACGCCGACGGTGATCATGGTCTCGCGCTTCGGCCATTGCCTGAACGACCTGTTGTTCCGTTGGCGGACGGGCGCCCTGCCCATCGAGGTCAAGGCGGTGGTCTCCAACCACGAGGACTTCCGCGACCTGGCCGTCTCCTTCGGCCTGCCGTTCCACCACCTGCCGGTGAGCGCCGAGAACAAGGAGCGGCAGGAGGCGGCGCTGCAGGCGATCGTGGCGGGCGAGGGTGTCGAGCTGGTGGTGCTGGCGCGCTACATGCAGATCCTGTCGAGCGCGTTCTGCGCCCGGCACGCGGGACGCATCATCAACATCCATCACTCGTTCCTGCCCAGTTTCAAGGGCGCGCGGCCCTACCATCGGGCCTATGAGCGCGGGGTGAAGCTGATCGGCGCGACGGCCCACTATGTGACGCAGGACCTGGACGAGGGGCCGATCATCGAACAGGCGGTGGAACGGGTCGGCCACAACCTGTCGGTGGACGACTACATCGCCGTCGGCCGCGACGTGGAGGCCCTGGTGCTGGCCAGGGCCGTGAAGTGGCACGCCGAGCACCGGGTGCTGCTGAACGGCGTGCGGGCGGTGGTGTTTCAGTAGGGAAGGGCCCTGGTTCGAATCTGCGACGCCTGAACGCCTCTGGACGCGTGACGACCGCCCTCAGGCCGCCACTTCGCGGTGGCGGTCGGCGCCGCCGAAGGTGACCAGTTCGCGGGCCAGGGCGGGGTCGCCGGAGATGTTGAGGATCACCTTGTGGATGGCTTCCACCACGGCGATCTGCCGCTTGCGCGAGACACCGTCGAGGGCGCGGCGATTGGCCAGAGAGATCAGCCTCACCGCCTGGCGACGGACCGCCTCGCCGGCCGCGCTGAGCGTCAGTTGCACCTTGCGCCGGTCGTCGACCGGGGTGCGGCGCTCGACGAGGCCCTGATCCACGAGCTGGTCGACGGCGCGGGTGAGTGTCGTACGATCGATGGCGGTCAGGCGGGCCAGATCCTTCATGGTGCAGGCATCGATCTTCTGGATCACCGACAGTATTCGCAGGCGATTCATGTTCAGGCCGCTGTCGGCGAGCACCGCATCAAAGGCGATCTCCCTCTGCCGGGCGGCCTGGAAGATGAGATAAAAGAAGTAGTCTGGAATCTCGTCTGAGATCGCTTGCAGGGCTTCGGGAACCTGGTCCTCGGACTCCATTACGCACTCCCAACCCTCTCCGAGACAGAGGCGCCGCCTCACCGATACGGCTTTGGCTGGCGCGCCGGAGCTTTAAACGCCCGACTCGCCGACAGGTGGCGCCGTTGGCGCAGAACCGATCGCACACAATGTAACGGGCGGGTAAGAAGCGTAGTTCGTCCGGGCGCACAAGACGCAATCACAGCTATTGGACATGCGCCTGGTGTAGATGCACTGGGTGTGTGCGCTTCACGACACAGTGGGCCTTGAAGAGCGGCGCACGACGGCCTCAGGCGGCGCGGGTCGCGCGGCCGGGAGCGGCCTTGTCGCCAAGGTCGAAGACGGCGATCAGGCGCGCCAGGGTCATGGCTTCCTGGGCCAGGGCATGACTGGCCGCGGTGGATTGCTCGACCATGGCGGCGTTCTGCTGGGTGACCTGATCCATCTGGTTGATGGCGATGTTCACTTGCTGCAGGCCGGTGGCCTGTTCCTGGGTCGAGGCGGCGATGTCGCCCACCAGGGTGTTGAGCTGGGCGACCTGGGCGACGATGCGTTCCAGCGCCTTGCCGGTCTGGCCGACCAGGTCGACGCCGGCGTCCACCTGCTTGGTCGAGGCGGAAATCAGGGCCTTGATCTCCTTGGCGGCTTCGGCCGACCGCTGGGCCAGGGCGCGGACCTCCGAGGCGACCACCGCGAAGCCGCGGCCGGCGTCGCCGGCGCGAGCGGCCTCGACGCCGGCGTTCAGGGCCAGCAGGTTGGTCTGGAAGGCGATCTCGTCGATGACGCCGATGATCTGGCTGATCTGCTGGGCGGAGGACTCGATGCCGCTCATGGCCTCCACAGCCTGTCGCACCACGATGCCGGACTGTTCGGCGTCGCCGCGCGCCGCGCCGACGGCTTCGCGGGCATGGGCGGCGCCCTGGGCGGTCTTGCGCACCGTGGCGGTGATCTCGTCGAGGGCGGCGGCGGTCTCTTCCAGGCTGGCGGCCTGTTGCTCGGTGCGGCGCGACAGGTCGTCGGAGGCTTGGCTGATCTCGTCCGTGCCGGTGCGGATGGCGACGGTGTTGTGGGCCACGACCTTCATGGTCTCCTGGAGCTTGTCCATGGCGGCGTTGAAGTCGGCCCGCAGCGTTTCGTAGGCGGGGGCGAAGGGCGTGGTCAGGCGATGGGCCAGGGCGCCGGCCGACAGGCGCTCGAGCCCCTGCGCCAGGGCGCCAACCACGTCGGCCTGCTCCTGGGCGAGGCCGGCGCGTTCGGACTCGGCGGACCGGCGGGCCTGTTCGGCGGCGGCGCGCTGGCCGGCGGCCTCGCCCTCCAGGCGGAGCTTCTCGAGGGCCGCTTCCTTGAACGTCTGGACCGCGCCGGCCATGCGCCCGACCTCGTCGCGTCGGCCAACGGCGGGGATGGCGACCGTGTTGTCACCGCTGGCGAGGCGGCCCATGGCGGTGGTCATGGCCGAGACCGGGCCCGCGATGGCGCGGGTGAGCAGCACGCCAACGGCGATGGCCAGCAGGGTGGCGACTGCGACCCCGAACGCCAGGGCCAGGTTGGCCGTGCGGATGGCCGAGGCCTGGGCCCTGGCGTTGGCCTCGAGGCGGGCGTTCTCGGCGTTCGTGACACCTTTCATGATGTCGCGGATCTTGGTGAGGCGGCCGGTGGTCATGATGCTGGCCTGGTCCTGGGCGACCTGGGCGGGGTCCTGGCGCTGGGCGATCTGGCCGTCTTCCTGACCGTTGACGATGGCGATTTCGGTCTTCAGGGCGGCGACATTGGCCTGGCTGGCGGCGTCGGACCGGACTGAGGCCAGCTGGTCGACGGCGGCGGCGAACGCAGCCTTGTGGCCCTTGTACTTGTCGATGAAGCTGGGGTCGCCGCTGGCGACGAAGCCGCGGACCGCGTTCTGTTCCTCAACGGCGGCGGCCAGGGCGGCGTTGGCGGCGGAAAGGGCGGCATGGCTCTGATTGCTGCCGTCGGTGGTGGTCATGATCGCCGACAGGCCGACGAAGACCACGGCGCACATGGCCAGCACGATAGAGACCACAACGGCGAAGCCCAGGGCAAGTTTGCGGGAAATATTCAGGTTGTTCAAAGTCATGCCGATCCGCCTCAGCCGATGAGGAGTTGGGAAAGGCGTGCGGCCCGAACGAGGCTGCGTTACGCGGTTACTGTTCCAATCGCCAGACCCCGCGCCCAGGGGCCCGTTGAAGTCTGCTTCTGACTTCCCAGGACAAGCTGAAGATTGTGTAAAAGTCGGGAATCAGCCGCCGCGGTCGTCGATGACCAGCAGCGCCCAGGCCGGACCGGAACCGGCGTTCAGCAGGGCATAGCCGCCGCGGCCGTCGAAATAGAGGCTGTCGCCGGCGGCTACCTCGGTAGCGGCATAGAGGGCGCTGTGCATGTTCACGCGCCCCGCGAGCACGAGCAGGAAGGCCTCGCCCGGGAGCTCGCGTAGCGGGCCGTGCTCCTCCAGGCTGGCGGCCGAAACCTCGAGGAACACGGGGGTGAAGGCCTTGCCCAGAAGCTCCGCGGCGGGGAGGCGCCCGGCGTGGGGGCCGAAGGCGACGGCCTCGCCCTGCCCTGCCAGCGTAAGGGCGCGGCGGCCCAGCGCGGGCGGCCCGGCCTGCGCCTCGCGGGTGACCAGGCCGTGCAGGTCCACGTCCAGGGCGCGGCAAAGGCGCACGAGTTTGTCGTAGTTCAGCCGGCTCTGGCCCAACTCGACGCGGGACAGGCTGGAGAGCGGCACCCCGCAGGCCTCGGCGAGTTGAACGAGGGTCCAGCCCTTGGCCAGACGAAGTTTTCGGATCGCCGCGCCGGTGACGGCGGGGGTCGGGGACGCCATGGGGGCCTGACGGAATGTCTGCGCCAAAATGACGCGGTCTGATCCGGCGGACCCTAGGGCGATTTGGCGGCGGGCGGCAATGGGGGCGTCGGGCGGCGAACCGATTTCCCCTTCGTTCAAAGGACGATCCGCTCAACTGATTTCGCCTCTGTTCGTGGCGTCGATTGAAAATGACACCGGTTTCCTATAGACACGAGCCAAGCTCCCAGAGGGGCGGAAACAGGCGCCTGAGTGGGAGGGTCATCCGCGTGACGTCGACAGCGGCGCCAGCCGCGAAATACGCCGAGGCATCCCAGGTCGCCCGGCGGCTGGTGGAGGCGCGGCTGGGTGCGCGACCCCTGGACGGATTTCCAGGCCCTCTGCCGCGCAACCTCGAGGAAGCCTACCAGGTTCAGGACGCGGCCATCCCGCTGTGGCCCGACGACATCGCCGGCTGGAAGGTCGGACGCGTGCCGGCGGCGCCCGGCGCGACCACCAGCGAACGCCTGGCCGGCCCGATCTTTCGCCATCAGGTGCGGCCTGCCGGGGCAGGCGTCACACCCTTTCCCGCCATGGTCGGCGGCTTCGCGGCCGTGGAGGCGGAGTTCGTGATCCGCCTGGGCGCCGATGCGCCGGCCGGCAAGCTGGATTGGAGCCTGGACGAGGCGGCGACGCTGGCTGCCGCCTGGCACATCGGCGTGGAGACCGCCGGCAGCCCCATGGCCGACATCAACCGGATCGGCGGCGTGGCCGTGGCGGGGGACTTTGGCAACAACGCCGGCGTGATCCTGGGACCTGAGATCGCCGGATGGGGGACCCGGGCGCTGGAGAGCATGGCCTGCGAAGTCCTGATCGAGGGCCGCTCGCAAGGGGTTGGAACCGCCGCATCGATCCCCGGTGGACCCCTGGAGTCTCTGGTCTTCCTGCTTGGCCACTGCGCGGCGCGGGGCCGTCCCCTGCGCGAGGGCGCGCTGATCGCCACCGGGGCGGCGACCGGGGTGCATGATATCGCGGCCGGGCAGAGCGCCCTGGTCACCTTCGGCGACCTGGGCCGGATCGCCTGCCGGGCGCTGCCGGCGCAGGCTCACGCCCTGGGGAAGCCGGTGGAATGACCGCCGCGGCAAGCGACCTGCAGACGGCGCGGATGACCACGGTGCGCTGGACCATCTGCGCCCTGCTGTTCCTGGCCATGGTCTGCAACTACATCGACCGGCAGATGCTCGGGTTCCTGAAACCCACGCTTTCGAAGGAGTTCGGATGGAGCGAGACGACCTACGCCGACTTCGTGTTCTGGTTCCAGGCCGCCTATGCCGTGAGCTACCTGCTGTTCGGGCGGATCGTCGACAAGGTGGGCGCCAAGCTGGGCTATGCCGTCGCCTTCGTGGTCTGGACCATCGGCCATATCGGCCACGCGGCGGCGCGTTCGGTGGCGACCTTCACCCTGGCGCGGATGGTGCTGGGGATTGGCGAGGGAGGCAGTTTTCCAGCCGCTCTCAAGGCGGCCACCGAGTGGTTTCCCAAGTCCGAGCGGGCCTTCGCCACCGGCCTGTTCAACGCCGGGACCAACATCGGCGCCATCATCACCCCCCTGGTGGTGCCGCCCCTGGTGCTGGGCCTGGGCTGGCGCGGGGCCTTCGTGGTGACGGGGATCGGCACATCGGTGTGGCTGGTCGCGTGGCTGCTGCTGTACCGCAAGCCTCAGGGCCATCCGGCGGTGAACAGCGCGGAGCTGGCGCACATCACCTCCGACCCGCCCGATGCCTCGGCCAGCGCGCCCTGGCGCAAGGTGGCGGGGATGCGGGAGACCTGGGCCTATGCGGCGGGCAAGTTCCTGATCGATCCGATCTGGTGGATGTTCCTGTTCTGGCTGCCGGACTTCTTCGCCAAGCGGTACGGCCTGGACCTGAAGACCTTCGGCCCCCCGATCGTGGCGGTCTATGTGCTGAGCGATATCGGCTCCGTCGCCGGCGGCTGGGCGTCCTCTGCCCTGATGAAACGGGGCTGGAGCATCAATGCGGCGCGCAAGACCACCATGCTGGTGTGCGCGGTGGCGGTGCTGCCGATCGCCTTTGCGATGTACGCGGACAATTTGTGGCTGGCGGTGGCGATCGTCGGCCTGGCGACGGCGGCGCATCAGGGCTTCAGCGCCAACCTCTACACCCTGCCCAGCGACGTGTTCCCGCGCTCGGCGGTGGGGTCGGTGGTAGGGATCGGCGGCATGGCCGGCGCCGTGGGCGGCATGCTGATGGCCAAGTACGCCGGCTGGGTGCTGGACCAGCTGCACACCTACACCCCGATCTTCATCGTGGCGGCCTGCGCCTATCTGCTGGCGCTAGGGGCTGTGCATGTGCTGGCGCCGAGGATGACGCCGGTGAGGGTGGAGTAGGCGCGCGCGGAGAGGACGTTACCCCGCACCCTCCCACGGACGGTGTCCCCGGCTCTGTGACGCTGCAAGTCTTCCCGCTCGAAGCGCGGAACACTCTTTTGGAGGAAGAGGGAGGGGCCCGACCGCGAAGCAGGGTGAGGGGTTGTAGTTAGGCCTCTCCGCCCTTCCCCTATCGCCGCACGTCCAGCCCGCCGTCCGACAGCAGGGTCTCCACGTCCTCGACCCGGGCCAGGTTGAAGTCGCCGGGGGTGGCGTGTTTGAGGGTGGCTGCGGCGAGGGCGAAGCTGAGGGCCTGTTGATCGACCAAACCCGAGCGCAGGCCGTGGATCAGGCCGGCGGCGAAGGCGTCGCCGCCGCCGATGCGGTCGACGATTGGGGTCAGCGGGATCGAGAGGGTGGTCCAGGCGCCGCCGTCGGTCCCGAAGTCTCTGGCGAACATGAAGCCGGACAGGTCGTGGTGGTCGACGCTGTGCTGGATGCGGCGGGTGGAGGCCATGCGCGCCAGGTTCGGATAGGCGGCGAAGGCGGCCGCGGCGGCCTGGGCGCGCGGGGTTTCGCCCTGGCCTTCGAAGGTTTGCCCAAGGATCAGGGCGATGTCGCGGTGGTCGCCGAAGACCAGGTCGGCGAGGGACAGGATCTCGCCGAGGATGGCCCGGCCATCCCCATCCCAGGCGGCCCAAAGGCTTGCCCGGTAATTGCAGTCGAGCGAGACGGTGACGCCGGCGGCGCGGGCGGTCCGAGCCGCTCGGACGGCGGCCTTCGCCGACGCAGGGCCGATGGCGGCGGTGACGCCTGAAAGGTGCAGCCACCCTGCCCCGTCGAGCTCCACGTCCCAGTCAACGGCGTCAGCGTCCGCTCGGGCGAAGGCGGAATCGGCGCGATCGTAGAGCACCTGCGAGGCGCGGCGCACGGCGCCGGGAGTGACGAAATACAGGCCCATGCGGCCGGCGCCGGTTCTCAGGGCCGTGACGTCGACCCCGTAGCGGCGCAGTTCGTCGACGGCGGCGCGGCCCAGCGCATTGTCCGGCAGTATGCTGATCATGCGCACCTGGTGGCCGAAACGGGCCAGGGACACCGCCACATTGGCCTCAGCCCCGCCGAAGGCCGTGTTCAGGTGCGGCGTCTGCAGCAGGAACTCCGCGCCGGGCGCGGAAAGTCGGATCAGGACCTCGCCGAAGCAGAGGATGCGGCCGTCGCGTCTCATGGCTCAAGTCCTAGCCTGGACAGTCCTAGCCTGGACAAGGCAGGGGGGCCAGGGCGGCGGCGCCTAGCGATAGCGCAGGGTCCAGGTGATCTTGAGTGGCCGCGCCAAGGTCACGGGGCCGCTCTCGCAGGCGACGTGGGTCGAGAGCGCGCCGACAGGCGTGCGCCAGGCCAGCTCGTCCGTCAGCGCCTCGGCCTTGCAGGAACCAAGGCCCGTGACCTCGAGCGAGCGCACGTCGCCGTCGCGGAAGCTGACGTGTCCGCCGCTCACGGTCGCGTCGGCGGAATAGGTCCCGAACGCCAGCTCGATCCGCTTCACCGCCAGGGCGCCGATGGGGCGGTACTCGTCGATGCGGGTGATCCGGCCGGGGGAGAGGATGTAGGTGGTGCGGGCGGTGAGGCGGCGGTCGATGACCGGGGCGTCGGCGCCCATCCGGTCCATGGCCGGCAGGTCGTAGGTGACGGTGGTGACGCGGCCCTGGGTCGTCGCCTTGGCGTGCTGGAACCAGGCCAGGGGCATGAGCTGGGCGCCGTCCGCCAGGGTGAAGCGCGGCGTCAGGAGCGGCGCCGTCCCGTCGGCGATCCCCGACAGCATCCCCGCCGAGAACGGCATCGGGAAATAGGGCGCGTTCATATGCTGGCCCGGGCCGCCGTTGATCAGGGGCAGGCCAATGACGTGGCCACCGTCGCGGACGGTGACCACCAGGCGGTCGTATTCGCCGCGCGCGAACCAGGTGGTGGTTTCCTTGGGCAAGGTATCGAGCCAGGCGGCGAAGCCGGGGTCTGGCGTCTTGCCCTTGAAGCCCAGCTCGTTCCACAGGGTGTTGGTGTAGAGGAACTGGCGGGTGAGGCTGAGGTTTTCGCCCAGGATGCGGTGCTTGGCCCGATAGGCGTCGGTGCGCCGGCCGTGCTGCCAGAGGTTCACCGACCCCATCTTCGGATCGAGCCAGAAGTCGGCGTAGCGCGCCGCGATCCGGGTGGAGAAGGCGTAGGCCATGGCCTCCTCGCTGGGGGTGAGCACGCCCAGCTTGGCGGCGGCGGTGAACACCTCCAGGAAGCAGGTTTCGCCATAGGCGCCGATGCTGCGGCCGTATTCGAAGCCCTCGCCGCGCAGGTTCATGCGGGGCAGCAGCAGGTCCACCGACCGACGCAGCCAGGCCTTGATCTCAGGTGGCGGAGTCATGCCGGTTTCGATGAAGCGCTGGGAAAGCTCGCCGATCAGCAGCACGCTGTAGCGGTCGAACCGCCCGCCCCCATCGGTCTCGTCGGCGAAGCCGTAGGCGCCGGAGTATTTGCGGTAGTGGTCGATAGCCTTGGCCAGCAGGGCCTCGCTGGCCAAGGCGTCCTCCCAGCCCAGCAGCATGCGCAGCCTCGCGACGCTGAAGGCCACGCCATAGTAGTTGTTTGGCAGATCGATGAGGGTCAGATCGCCCGGGCGAACGAAACGGCGCCAGTCGAGCTGGAGCTTGAGCTTGGCCAGGGTCTTGGGGCTGACGGCCTGGTCCAGGAGGCCGGCGCGCTGGAGGCCGTAGAGCGCCTCGCAATAGTAGTAGATGCCCCAGGTGTCGTTGGTGTCGTCGACGGTCAGGTCCGCGACCTGGCGGAAGCCAGCGAGGTACCGGACGAACTTCGGATCGTCCCGGGGCGTGGCCAGGATCAGAGCGGAGAGGCCCACGGCGATCTTGCCGGGCAGGAACTTGTCGTCGGCGTCGAACACCTTGACGCCGTCCAGGGTCATGTCGCGGCGCTGCGCCAACAGCTGGGTCGCCAGGGCTTCGAGCTGCGGCCGGATGCGACCTTCGACGGTGGCGTCCATGGGCGGCGGCGAGTCATAGACCCGGCCGCGCATGTCCGCTGCGGCCACCGTGGAGGGCGCGGCGATCGTGGGGGCGGAGAGCGCCGACGCGAGCAAGACGATCAGGATACGCGACATGACCAGGTTCAGTACGACGCCGCGACCCTGACGCCGACGTAGCGGGCGCTGTCGCGGGCGGGCTTCCAGGTCACCGCGTCGGTGGTGGGCGTGGTGGCCTGGCTGATGTTCCACTGGGCGTCGCGTCCCTTGGTCAGGGCGTAGCTCTTGTCGAAGAGGTTGTTGACAAACACGGTGAACTTCCAGTGTTCGTTGCCCAGGCCCACGGCGATGTTGGCGATGCCGTACGCGTCCTGGATGGAGTCTGGATCCTGCAGCAGGTTGTAGATCACCTTCGACTGCCAGCGGTAGCCGGCGGTGAAGAAGGCGTCGAGGCCGGTGTTGGCGAAGGGGACCACATACTGGCCGTTGACGTTGAAATTCCACTCCGGCGCATTGAACAGGGGCTTGCCCGACAGGTCCTGCTGGCCGCCGACGCAGCCCTGGGCGGCGGTCTGGGCGCCGTAGCAGTTGGCGTTGGGGAACCGGTCCATGGTCGCCTTGTTGTAGGTCGCCGCGCTGCTGAGGGTCAGGTGGCTCCCGATCTTGGCGGCCGCCTCCATCTCCACCCCCCAAGAAGTGACCTGGCCGATGCTGTTGAGCACATTCTGGCCGGTGAGCTGGTCGCGGCTCTGGGCCTGGAAGCCATGGAAGATCTCGTCGAAGGCGGTGATGTTCAGCGTCACGCGGTGGTCGAACATCGCGCTCTTGATGCCGACCTCGTAGCTGTTGGCGGTCTCCGGCGCGATCGGCTGCTTGGCGGCCACGGCGTCGGCCGTGGGGACGCCGGCCAGGGGGCCGCTGGCCACGGGGGTCCGGGTGGTGAGGGTGCTGGTCAGGTCGTAGGCCAGGCCCTTGTAGCCGCGCGACCAGGTGGCGAAGAGCATGACGTCGGGACTGAAATGATACTCCGCCCCCGCCTTGCCGGTGACGGCGGTGTCGTGGTTGCAGGTTGAGATCCTGACCGTCGGGCTGGCCGTCGAGCAGGCCGGGACGCCGTAGGTGACGTTGTTGCCGCGGTCGAAGAACTGGTAGCTGATGTTCTCCCGGTTCACCCGCAGACCGCCGATGAGGCTGAACTTCTTGGTCAGGTCGAAGGTGGCCTGACCGAAGGCGGCGTAGTTGCTGGCCCAGGCCCGTGACAGGTAGCTGGAATAGGCGGTGCTGTTGGTGGTCGGCAGGGAGCTGAGGCCGTTGTAGGTCCCCAGGGTGTTGGAGCCGCGCACGAAGTCGCGCTCCGAACTGGTGCGGCTGTAGTAGAGGCCGGCGACATAGCGCAGGCGCTGCTCCGCCGGGGAGGTGAGGCGCAACTCCTGGGTCACCGAATTGATCTTGAAGAAGCCGCCGTTGGCCGAGCCGCCCCGGGGCGCTTGAGGGGCGACGGTGCTGAAGTCGAAGTCGCTGGAGTCGGTGTCCTGCAGGTCATGCAGGGTGTAGCGGTCGTAGGAGGTGATCGAGGCTAGGCTGAATCCGCCGAGGCGGCGCACGATCTTCAGGCCCCCGCCATAGTCGAAGGCGTCGCCCCGCGAAGGGACGTCCATGCGGGTCAGCCGGTTGTCCGGCCCCGGCGTGATGCCTGCCAGGATCACCGCCTGGGCGATCTTGTTCTTGCCGAAGGTGACGCCCGGGCTGACGAAGTATTCCGCCCCCGCGCAGCAGGTGGCCCGCGTCTTGGTGACGTAGGGCGAGAGGGTGACGTCCCAGCTGGGGGTGGGCGTCCATTCGATCTTGCCGCGCGCGGTGGTGTCGGACTGGCCGTTCAGCCACTTGTTGATCGAGATGTCGTAGATGTTGCCGCGGTACTTGCTGTAGTTGACCGCCAGGCGGGCTTTCAGGGTGTCGGTGATCGGCCCCGAGACTGTGCCCTGGTAGCGCTGCTCGTTGTCGTTCGTGCCCATCACCTCGACGCGGGCGGTGAAGTGATCGGTGGCGGGCTGGGTGGTGATCAGCACCACGCCGGCCGAGGCGGCCTTGCCGAACAGGGTGTTCTGCGGACCGCGCAGGATCTCCACCTGCTGGACGTCCACCAGGGCGGAGAAGGCGGCGGCCTGGAAGGCCTGGGGGATGTCGTCGACCACGACGGCGACGCTGGCCTCGGTGGCGATGCTGTAGGCGTAGGTGCCGATGCCGCGGATGTTGATGCTGTTGTTGCCCGGCTGGCTGGTCTTGGTGATGGTCAGCGAGGGGGCGATCTTCACCAGGTCGTCAAAGTCGCGGACTCCCGCGCGCTCCATGCCCGCCGCTGTGGCCACCAGCACGGAGGCCGGCACGTCCTGGACGTTCTCGGCCCGCTTGCCGGCGGTGACGATGACCTCTTCCAGGGCCGAGCCGCCGTTGCCTGCCGTCGTGGCCGCGGCCTCCGTCTCGGCCCCGGCCGCGCCCGTGGCGAAGGCCAGCGCGCCGGCCCCGGCCGACAGACACAAGAGTGACCTCAACTGCATTTCCCCCTCCCGTGCGCGCCATCATGGGCGTCGCCGTTGCTCTTCTTACCGCCCGGCCCGAGACCAGGAAATGACACCGGTGTCATTGCGGAATACTTCAATGACACCGGTAGCAATTCGGTGACAATGTCCAAATTCGGGGGTCTTGGCAAGGGGCATCAAAAGCCGCCGCCGGCCGCAGCGGTGGCCGGCGGGAAGGCCGCCATTGCCGGGGCCTCAAGACTTCGCGAGACTGATGACCCTGATGGAGAGAGGGTCGCCGCCCTCAAGAATGTGCTCTTCGTCTGCAGCCAGAACCGTCTGCGCAGTCCGAAGGCCGAGCAGATATTTTCCGGGCGACCCGGTCTCGAAGTCAGCTCCGCAGGCACGAACCACGATTCCGAAAATCCCCTTACCGCCGAACTGGTGGCGTGGGCCGACATCATCTTCGTGATGGAGAAGGCGCACCGCGGCAAGCTGCAGAAGCGGTTCGGGGCCGCGCTCAAGGGCGCGCGGGTGGTCAGCCTCGACATCCCGACGACTACGAGTTCATGGACCCGGTGCTGATCGGCCTTCTCGAGGCGCGGGTGCAACGCCATCTGCCCGGAGGCTTCGCATCGGCGCCGGCGGCGTTATAGGGAGGGATGCCTCGTCTCGACCCTCTTCGACGTTCCGTCCTCGCGGCGGCCTTCAGCGCGTGCGTGTTCGCGGGCTCCGCCCTTGCCAAGGCGCCGGGCGGGGGCGAGATCACGGCGTTCCACGTGCCCTGGGACCCGTCCAGCGCGCCGGACCTGGCGACGCACCTGGGGCGGATCGATGTGTTCGCGCCGCAGTGGATCGCCCTGACGGCCGCGGACGGGACCCTGGCGACGCCGCCGGACGCGAAGGCCCAGGCAGCGCTGAAGGGCGCCAAGGGCGTCAAGGTGCTGCCGGTGATCACCAACGCCCACGACGGCGTCTGGGACGGGGCGGCGGCCAGCGAGGCCATGGCCAATCCGGCGGTGCGGGCCAGGCTCGTCGCGCGGCTCGTCGCCATGGCCAAGTCGCGCGGTTGGAGCGGCTATGTGTTCGATTTCGAATCCCTGACGCCGGCCGGCATGGCGGCCTATCCGGGGTTCGTGGCCGAGGCGCGCCGGGCCCTGGCGAAGGCAGGCAAGGCGACCTGGGTGACGGCCTTCCTGAGCGCCGATCCGGCGACGGTGATCAAGCCCTTGGCCGACGCCTCCGACCGCGTAGTGCTGATGGCCTATGACGAATGC